>TARA_B100000674_G_scaffold498642_1_pt1 | contig 11249 bp, 10 predicted proteins | sample TARA_B100000674 | Tara Oceans TARA_B100000674 (sample SAMEA2622759) | marine metagenome | biome: marine biome (ENVO:00000447); feature: surface water layer (ENVO:00002042); material: "saline water (ENVO:00002010), including plankton (ENVO:xxxxxxxx)" | depth 5 m
CGGCAGACCAATCTGCGGCGGGGGCATCCAGTGCCCCCGCACTTCTTGTTATTGCGTTGGCAACGTTGTTGTCGCTGGTGGTGTTTACCCTGCCACTGACGACGATCATCGCCATTGGTGAAAACTTTGCCATCAGTGCCGGCGAACAGGCCTGGATCATGAGCGGCATGCCTCTTGGTGCAGCGGCCGGGCTTCTTGGTGCCGGGGCATTGGGCGATAATTACGGCTATAAACGCACGTTTCAGGGCGGGCTTGTGGTTTTGTTTGCCTCCTCGATCCTGGGGGCACTTGCACCTGATGCCTTTGTCCTGATTGTCGCGCGTGTGTTGCAAGGAATTGGCTGCGCGGCGGTGACGGCGTGCGGACTTGGCCTGATCGGGCGGCTTTATGACAGCAGTCATGACAAGGCGCGCGCGGCTGCCATCTGGGCGGCGTCACTGGGCGCTGGTGTTGCCATCGGTCCGATTGTTGCAGCCCTTCTTTTGCCCGTTGGCGGCTGGCGCAGTTCGCACTGGATGGTGGTGATTGCAACCGCCTTGCTGGTGATGCTGGGACATCAATTGTTGCCCGGACGCCCGGACAAACGTGCAGCCCGTCCGATTGACGTGCCGGGATCGATCCTTTTGTTCATTGGCATGTCGTGTCTTTTGGCGTCACTGACCGAATTGCGTCTAGGCGCTTATGTCATTGTCGGCATCTTGGCCGTTATCGGCGTTATGGGAACCGCGCTATTTATTCGCACCGAATTGCGATCAAGCAATCCGATCCTGCAGCTTGGTCTGTTCAAGGATGCCGGGTTTGTCGGGGCGACGGTCGCGGCCTTTGCATCTGGCGCGGGTATTTTGTCGCTGATGACACTGACCCCTGTGATGCTAGAACAGGGGATCGGGTTCAGTCCGTTCAAGGCGGCACTTGTCCTGACAGCCTGGTCAGCGATGACGGCGGTGGCGGCGTTTCTGACCCGCTATCTGCCGCGCAGTCTGACACCGGGTTTGTTGTTGTCGGTCAGTATTACCGGCTGCCTTGTCGGGCAGTTATCGCTGCTGTTCATGGCACCGGATGCGGGATATGTCGCCGTTTTGCCCGGCCTGTTTGTGGCGGGGATTTCGAACGGGGTTTTGAACGCATCGCTTGGCCATCAGGCCGTGCATCATGTGCCGGTCGAACGCAGTGCCATGGGCAGTGCCGCGAACAATACCGCGCGTTATCTGGGATCATCCGTCGGGATTACCATCATCGCCATTGTGATCGCCAACGGGGCGGAGCATGGCGGGACAGCTGGCCTGTTTGAAGGATGGCGGCAGGCGATTGCAATCACCGGGGGCTTTACGGTTCTGGGGTTGATTGCGCTGTGGATCCCGATGGGCCGACGCCGGTTTATGAACCGGGCTCATTAGTTCTATTGGTTTACCCGGGATTATCGCACCCGATTTCCCGGGTAGATTAAGGGGAAGCTGATTTCGCGTAAAAGCGAACCCCCACTTCAAATGCCGGAACCCTAGAGATGTTCATGAGAACCATGCCCAAGAGTTTGCGACATATGCCCCACGCCCGAACTGTGCGCTGCTTTGCCCTTGCAGCAGTTTGTGTACTTGGCACATCTGCGACCACAGCATTTGCCAATGACACCAGCTTGACGGGCGAGACGCTATTGGCCGATCAAGCGCGTGACTGGCAGGTGGATGTCATCAGTGATGAGCTTGCCTACCCGTGGGCGATCCGCCCGGTCGACGGGGGCTTTGTCATGACCGAGGGGGAAGGCAATATCGTCCATCTTGTCGATGGTGAGCTGCGTCGTTTTGCCCTGCAAAGCTCGGACCCGGTGGTGCATGAAGGCGGCAGCGGGTTGATGGGGCTTGCCCTTGCCGGTGACTTTGCCCAAAGCGGCAAGGCCTGGCTTTATTACAGCTATCGATCTGATACCGGTGCGCGGCTGAACAAGCTTGTGACGGCAGAATTTGACGGCCAGTCATGGCGTGAAACGGCTGTGTTGCTGGATGGTATTCCCGGTCACCGACTTTATAACGGCGGGCGAATTGCCTTTGGTCCGGATGGATATCTTTATGTCACCACCGGCTGGACGGCTGATCCAGCTTTGCCGCAGGATTTGAACAGTCTGGCGGGCAAGATCCTGCGCGTGACCCCGAATGGCGCCATTCCCGATGATAACCCGTTTCCGGGATCCTATATCTGGTCCTATGGGCATCGCAATCCGCAAGGATTGGCGTGGAATTCGGATGGAGCGATGTACGCCGCCGAGCATGGCCAGTCGGGCAATGACGAGCTTAACCTGATTACGGCTGGCGCAAATTACGGCTGGCCAGAGGTCGAGGGTAATGACAGCCGCGACGGCATGCAAAGCCCGATCATCCATGCCGGGCGCAATACCTGGGCACCGTCGGCGATTGCCATGGTTGATGATGTGGTGTTGATTGCGGCCCTTCGTGCCAAGGCGCTTCTGGCCTATCAGCTTGATGCAACTGAGACGACCGAAGTGCTTTCGACCAATGAACGCTACCGCGATGTCTTGCCGCTTGGGGATGCGCTTTATGTGATTACCACCAACCGCTCCCCGCGAAGCTCCGGCCCGAATGAAGGTGATCGATTGCTGCGCATCACGCCTTAATGGTTTGCGGTCGGACCGTTCCCATATCCAATTAAACTTCAAACAAAGGACGACCCAAATGCCCCATGTCATTGTCAAAGCCTGGCCGGGAAAGACTGAAGACGAGAAGAAGCGTCTGGCAGATGCCATCACCAAACATGTGATGGAAATCTTTGAATATGGCGACGAAGCCGTTTCGGTTGCGATCGAGGAAGTCGGTCCGGAGAGCTGGAAAACCGACGTCTATGAACCCGATATCAAAGCCAAGCCGAACCAGCTTTACAAAAAGCCCGGGTATGAGATGTGACGGGCAAGTACGCCCGCAGGAAATGATAGCTTTCAATTTATGAGCCCTGCTCATCATAGAAAGAAAATAATACCGTCTAATCACTAAGTTTGATGGCGCGTATCTTTCGAATTATGGGCGCGGATTTCGCGCCATGACTTTTACCAACACTATGGAGGTTGCTTTGGCAGTTAAGGCTTTTGGTGCCTATGCAGGTGATAAACCGCTTGAGGCCATGGATATCGAACGCCGCGCGACAGGCGCGCACGATGTCAAAATCGAGATCGCCTATTGTGGTGTCTGTCACTCGGACCTGCATCAGGTGCGCGCAGAATGGGGCGGAACCCGTTGGCCTTGCGTGCCCGGTCACGAGATTGTTGGTCGCGTCACCGAAGTTGGCGGCCATGTGAAGAATTTCAAAGCCGGTGATCTGGTGGGTGTCGGCTGTATCGTTGACAGCTGCGGCGAATGCCCGGAATGCGCAGACGGTTATGAAAACTACTGCGATGGCATGATCGGGACCTATAACTTCCCGACCGAAGATGCGCCGGGTCATACCCTTGGTGGGTATTCGCAGCAAATCGTGGTCAATGAAGGCTATGTGCTTCATGTCAAACATGACGAAGACAAACTTGCCGCTGTGGCACCGCTTCTTTGCGCGGGCATTACCACCTATTCCCCGCTCAAGCACTGGAACACCGGTCCTGGCAAGAAAGTCGGCATCGTCGGCATCGGTGGCCTTGGCCATATGGGTGTGAAAATCGCCCATGCGATGGGCGCACATGTTGTTGCCTTCACGACATCTGAATCCAAACGCGAAGCTGCCCTGGCCCTTGGCGCGGATGAAGTTGTGGTGTCACGCAATGAAGACGAAATGGCAGCCCATGCGCTGAGTTTCGATCTGATCCTTAATACCGTGGCAGCGCCGCACAATCTTGATGCCTATATCAATCTGCTCAAGCGTGATGGCACCATGACCCTGGTTGGCGTTCCGGCCGAAGCACATCCGGCCCCGAATGTCGCGGCCCTGATCTTCAAGCGTCGTTCGCTTGCAGGCTCGCTGATCGGTGGCATTCCGGAAACCCAGGAAATGCTCGATTTCTGTGCCAAGCACAACATCGTCGCAGACATCGAAATGATCCGTGCGGATGAGGTTGATGCAGCCTATGACCGCATGATCAAAGGCGACGTCAAATACCGCTTCGTGATTGATACCGCGTCGCTTGCGGGTTGATCAGACGATTGATCATGCATCTTTGATGATCTGGATGGCCCCTTGCCGGTTGTCGGCGAGGGGTCATTTATTTGCGGGCTTCAGGGCACCGTCTCAAATGGCTCATGCGTTATATTGTGGAAATTATGATTATTATTATCACATTATAAAAACGCAGATGGAGTGGTTTGCGGTCTTCTGTCATGGCTTGGAGATACGTTTTTCATCGTGATCTTTCCAAGCTCCCCACCGGCACAGTTTCAGTTGTTTTGCGTTTGCCGGATGCGGGTATTTCGACAGGACACCGCTATGAGCAAGTTTTCCCCCTTTGAGACAACGCTGTGGTATGCGACCGCGGCAGACGCCCCCGAAACCACCCCGCTTGTCGGCCGCAAGCAGGCCGATGTCTGTGTTGTTGGGGCGGGTTTTACCGGCCTAACCACCGCCCTTGAACTGGCCAAGAAAGGCGTTCGGGTGGTTGTGGTCGAAGCACAGGAAGCCGGGTTTGGCGGGTCTGGACGCAATGCCGGTCATTGCACGCCGACCTTTAGCTATTACAGCCTGCCATCCTTGCGCAAAATGCTGGGCGCGCCCTGGGCGGAACGGTTGATCGCGCGCCAGCTTGGCGCGAATGAGCGCGTCAAGGAGATGATCGCGCAATATGACATCGACTGTAACTGGGTTCAGAACGGCTACGTGATGGGGGCCTTGCGCCCCGGTGCACTGTCCACCCTTCAGGTCAAATCGGAAAGCTATGCCGAGGCGGGCGCAAAGTGCCGGATCATTGATGCCGATGAAGTCGAACGATTGACCGGAAGCCCCCGCTTTTATGGCGGCTGGTATCATGCCGAGGGCGGACATATGAACCCGCTTTCCTATTCGCGGGGGCTTGCGCGTGCGGTGCAGGCCGAGGGCGGTGAAATCTATACCAGTTCACCAGTCTCAAACGTTGTACCTGCAGAAGGCAAGTGGGAAGTCAAAACCCCAACCGGTGAGGTGCTGGCCGATAAGGTGATCTTTGCCACCGGAGCCTACACCGTTGACGGCTGGAAGGGGCTTGATCAGAGTTTCAAGATCATGAAGGTCTTTGTTGCCGCGACCCAACCGCTGGACCCCGAAATCCGCAAGCAAGTCCTGCCGCACAACACGACGATGCATGACGGGCGCGGGGACATCTATGTTTACAAATACAATCACGAAGGCCGCATCGTGGCATCGATGTTCCCGATGGGGCGTCGCGGGGCCGATCCGGCCTACACCCGTCAGGTGATGACCGATCGCCTTAAATTCCTGCATCCTCAAATCACCCAGGACATCCGTTGGGAATATTTCTGGTTTGGCGAGCTTGATATGCAGATGAAAACCATTCCGCGCCTGTATGGCCTTGCCCCGGGCATTGTTGCCTGCACGGGGCTTTCGGGGCGCGGCGTTCCTACCGGCTCAATGTTGGGCGGGATACTTTCCGAATGGGCGCTTGATACGCCCGAGGACCAGCTCGATCTCAAGATCGAGCCACTTCACAAGGCACCCTTCTTTATGTCTTTCGCCCCGAAAATGCGGTTGCGCTATTTCCGTTATCAGGATGCCCGCGCCGCACGACGCGAGGGTGCCGAACTGCCACCACACGCCTGAATGAGGGTTTAGAGTAATGAGTGAGACAAAAACAATTCTGATTTCCGGTGCCAATCGCGGCATTGGCGATGCGACGGCGCGTGCCTTTGCCGATGCTGGCTGGAACGTATCGATGGGCATGCGCAAGCCTGTCATGCCAGCCTGGGCCGATACGGTCGACACGGCCAAGCTGCAGGTCGTTGCCTATGACGCGACCGACGCAGAAGCCCCGAAAAAATGGGCACAGCAAGCCCGCGAAAAGTTCGGTGGCATTGATGCCGTGGTTGCCAATGCTGGCATCATGGTGCGCAAAAGTGCGGTTGATGTCACCGATGCAGAGTTTGATTCGCTGATGGACGTCAACGTCAATGGTCCGCGCCGTCTGGTGCAGGCCTGCTGGGACTCGCTTCTGGAAAAAGGCCATGGCCGGGTCGTGATCGTCTCGTCCCTGTCGGGCAAACGGGTGAAATCGGCGATTTCAGGTGCCTATTCAGTGTCGAAATATGCGGCCCTTGGTTTGAGTCACGCATTCCGTCATGCAGGCTTCGAGCAAGGTATTCGCACAACCGCCGTCTGCCCGGGATTTGTCGCGACCGATATGGGCACCCCGCTTGCCGGCGGTAACACGGACGGACTGACGACGGCAGAAGATGTTGCTGGGTCCATCTTCCACGTTGTCAATCTGCCCAACAGTGCCAGCGTTTCCGAGCTCTGGATGAACTGTTCGCTCGACGACTCTTACTGATCAGATTGATCTGAACGCTATGCGGTGATTTCTGCGATTTCCTGTCGCAGAAGTGCTGCGTAGTGATCAAACATCCCGGGTGTCATTTTCGCGCACAGCAAGGTGAAGCCAAGCGATGCTGTCGGCTTTTCGCCTTCCTGCATGATTGGCATGGCAACGCCTGCGATACCCGGGATCAGTTCACCATCATCAATGGCATAGCCGCGTTCACGGGTGCCGGCGATCAGGTCCTGAATTTTTTCCCGTGTCAGGTTTTTGTAGGGGGCATAGCGCCCCATATTTGCACGAATGATGAAGTCCTGCTCGTCCTCGTCAAGAAAGGCCAGCATGGAAATCGATCCGGGGCCGACGCCGATCGGGACGGAACCGCCAATGGTCCCGGTCAGGGTCGGGACGATGCATTCACCATCGCGACGATCCAGACAGACCGAGTCGTGATTGAAACGCGCCATCAGGTGAATCGTATCGCCAGTTTGACGGCGTAATCGCGCCAACGCCATTTCGCAGCGACTGACGAGTCCCGGGCCGCGTGCAGCACGCGCACCATAGACCGCCATCCGCGCACCCAGGCGATAGGAACGGCGCTTGTCATCGCGGGCCAGAATTTTGTGGCCGACTAACGTATTGAGAATCCGATGACATGTTGCGGTGTTGAGTTCGGAAAGTTCGACCAGCTCCTTGAGCGAGACGCCCTCGACCTTGCCATTGGCAATCAGGTCAATCAGCAAAACGGCCCGATCAAGAAGCTGGGCGCCACCGGATGATGTTGCAGTTTTTTGACTCATTTTCTCACATTATAAAAAATGGAAACTCGTTAGCTTGTATTATGAGAATTAGAAGGGTTCAATGCCCAAAATTAAGTCGCCCTAAAAATCGTGATTACGAAATGAGCGATTTGATTTCGACAGACAAGACTCCTTCCCGGAACTTGTCGCCACCACTAACGCATATTTCGATGTGCAAATTGTCAGGGAAGTAAAAATGACCAAATTTGGAAAGCTCGCTGTTTCGGCTGTTGCCCTTGCATCTGCAGTTGCTGCCAACAGCGCCGTTGCTGATACGCTTGAAGATGTAATCGCACGTGACACGCTGATCGTTGGCGTGAAGAACGATTACCCGCCTTACGGATACCTCAACGATGCTGGCGAAACGGTTGGCTTTGAAGTCGAGCTCGCAAAATACGTTGCCAAAGAACTTCTCGGTTCGCCCGACAAGATCGAACTTGTCCCGGTCGTTGCGGCAAACCGTATCCAGTTCCTTGAAGCAGGTCGTGTTGACGTCATCTTCGCCACCCTTGGTGTTACCGATCAGCGCGATGAAGTCATCGACTTTACCGTTCACTATGTCAGCGCAGCCGGTCCGTCGGTTCTGATGCCCGAAGCAACCACAGTTAATAGCTGGGAACAGCTTAAAGGTCAGCCGATCTGCGGCATTCAGGGTTCCTACTACAACAAGAAAATGACCGAAGAATTCGGCATCAATCTTGTGAACTTCAAAAACCAGGCGGATGCGTACCGTGCGCTGAAAGACAATCGCTGCATCGGTTTCGTCTTTGACGACATGACACTGCAGAAGAAACTCGAAGAAGCGGATTGGTCTGAATATAAAATCGCCGTTGCCCCATACGAATTCCTGCCGATGGCAGGTGGCCTGCGTGAAGACGATGCTGCATTTGCCGAAGCCGTTAACAACGCAATCGTCAAAGCCGAAGGCGAAGGCAAGCTGATCGAATGGGAAACCGAGTTCGGCATGCCGCATTCGGATTACATCGCCAAGCGCGCCGAAGCTGCTGCGGCACAGAACTAAGCAACGGAGTAGCTAGTTGTTCGGACTCGATTATTCCTGGCTCGCCGACCCGGCCTATCAAAACTGGCTGGTCACCGGTGTGATCAATACCCTGGAACTTGCGGCGCTCTCATCGAGCGTCGCTATCCTCATCGGTATGCTCGGGGCCCTTGGGCTTTCGCTGCGTGTCTTCTGGCTTGATGCCCTGATCGAATTTTTTGTCGAAGTGTTCCGCAACACCCCGCCACTTCTGCAAATGCTGTTTGCCTATTTCACCCTGTCGACCCTGGGGCTGAAAACAACTGATCCGGTCACCGGACTTGAGGTGCCATTGCTCAGTGCGTTTGCCTGTGCATGCATTTCGCTCAGTCTGTTTGGTGGCGCGCTTGCGATCGAGGCATTCCGGTCAGGTCTTGAAACCATGCCAAAGGCCATCACGGAAGCTGGTCGGTCGCTTGGATATAGTCGTTGGGCCCGCTTCTGGCGCATCGAAGTACCGATTGCTTCGCGTGTTTGTCTGCCGTCTTTGACAAACATTCTGACCAACCTGTTCAAGACCACATCACAGGCATCGGTGATCACCGTGCCGGAGCTGATGTACTACGCAGGTCAGATTTATAACGACACCTTCAGAACGCTCGAAGTCATGATTCTGATCCTGATCATCTATGTCGTTCTGGTGTCGATCCTGTCTTATGGCATGAGCCGCCTTGAGGCCTATCTGACACTGCCCGGCTATGGAAAGGGACAATGAACATGACATTCGAACTTTCCTATGAGGGCAAAAAACGCCTTGTGATCGGCGGCGTTCTGGCCGCGATTGCGGCCTGGATCGCAGTTGATGCCATGGCTGGCGGGGCAGAACATTGGGCGCGTGTTTTCGTGCGTTTGCCATTGCTTCTGACCGGTCAGGGTGATGGCTGGCCGATCACGGGCGGTTTTGCGCTCAATATCCTGCTGTCGATTGCTTCCATGGCTGTGGCGACTGTTCTTGGCACGCTGCTGGGGATTTCGACCCTGGCGCAATCGCCCTATTTGCGTTTGCCAGCCTTTTTTATCATGAACTTCCTGCGCAACTCGCCCTGGCTTGTCTTGCTGTTTGCCATGCTGTTCATTCTGCCGTTCCAGGTAGAGGTCTTTGGCCTGCGCATTCCGTTCCCGCCCTTTGTCAAAGCGGTGATTGGTCTGGCCTTGCCGACCGCAGCCAACCTTTCGGAAGTTGTGCGTGGTGCTGTGCAGTCCATCCATAGCGGACAATGGGAAGCAGCCCGTGCGCTTGGCTATACGACGCCGCAGATTTATCGCCATGTCATTTTGCCACAGGCGCTGCGTCGCATGATCCCGGGCTGGATGAACCTTTATGCCCTGCTGACCATTGCGACCGCGCTTGCCACCGTGACCGGTATCCAGGACGTGTTGACGATCCTCAACACGTCGCTCGCAATGGAGAGCGAACGCGTGCTGGTCTATTTCTATCTTACAACTCTCTTCCTGTTCTTTGCCTATTGCTATCCGATCGCGATCTTCGCGCGCCGGCTGGAACGTGCTGTGAAAGGTGACAACATATGAAGCGCTCCGAAGCTTTGATCGAGATCGATAACATCCATAAGTCGTTTGGCGACTTCGAAGTTCTCAAGGGCATCTCGCTTTCGGTTAATGAAGGTGAAGCTGTCTGTATCATCGGACCGTCCGGTTCGGGAAAATCGACCGTGCTGCGCTGTATCAACGGCCTGCTTCCGATCGATGAAGGGTTTATCCGCGTTGGCAATCATCGAGTGCATGAACTGCGTTCCGAAAAGGAAATGCGTCCCTTGCGCCACCAAGTCTCGATGGTGTTCCAGCAATACAACCTGTTCCCGCACAAGACGGCCCTTGAGAATATCATGATGGCACCGATCCAGGTGCTGGGCCATGAGCGTGCCGAGGTCGAAGACCGCGCGCGCAAATTGCTCGAAAAGGTTCGTCTTGGCAACAAGGCGGACAGTTATCCCGGGATGCTTTCGGGTGGTCAGCAACAACGTGTTGCGATTGCCCGGGCACTGGCGATGCAGCCGGAAGTCATCCTGTTTGACGAAGTCACCGCCGCCCTTGATCCGGAAACGGTCAAGGAGGTTCTGCTGACCATTCGTGAACTGGTTGATGATGGCCTGACCTGTATTCTCGTCACCCACGAAATGAAGTTCGCCCGCGAGGTCGCCGACCGGGTCTGCTTCACCGATCGTGGTCTTATCGTCGAGAATGCCCCCCCTGCAGACCTGTTCGACAACCCGCAAGACCCACGTACGCGCGAGTTCCTCGGACAGGTTCTCTAAGATCTTTAAGCCGGGTCATTGAGGCAAATTTTGACCCGGCCGTCCTTTCAAGAAATGTGCAGTGCCGTGCGGCGCTGACGCCACCCTGTTATCCCAAGAAAGGCGGGCAACTGCCCGACGCATCATGCCTCGTTTTGACGATATCTACGCCCCGGACTTCAAGGAAAAGCCTTATTGGTGGGAAGTCGGTGAGCCGGAAACCAACATGGATCCGCTGCCGACACGCGCCGATGTGGTCGTCATCGGATCGGGTTATGCCGGTCTGAATGCCGCAACCCATCTTGCCCGTGCCGGGCGCGATGTGGTGGTGATTGATGGTGATCGCATTGGCGAAGGGGGCTCGACCCGATCGGGCGGCATGGTCTCAAGCGGGCAGAAGCTTGTCGTTGGCGGTGCATTGACCGGGGTTGATCCGGAATTGATGTCGCGTCTGATCGGGGAAAGCAACGAAAGCTTCGATTACCTCAAAACCCTGATCGATACCGAGGGTCTTGATGCCGGGCTTTCGGTCACCGGGCGTTTCTTTGGTGCGCATTCGAGTGCGAATTTTGAAACCCTGAAACATCACGGCGCCCTGCTTGCTGACAAGACCGGTGTAAAGGTCCATTTCCTTGATCGCGATCATCAACGCGAAGCCATCGGATCGGATTACTATCACGGCGGCATGGTGGTTGATGATTATGGCGGGTTGC
>TARA_B100000674_G_scaffold487123_1_pt1 | contig 11246 bp, 9 predicted proteins | sample TARA_B100000674 | Tara Oceans TARA_B100000674 (sample SAMEA2622759) | marine metagenome | biome: marine biome (ENVO:00000447); feature: surface water layer (ENVO:00002042); material: "saline water (ENVO:00002010), including plankton (ENVO:xxxxxxxx)" | depth 5 m
ATTCGCCGATGGTCGGGCGCGGCTGGCTTGGCAGTTTTTTGATGCGCGCCACGATATAGATCGCCGTCATCAGCATCAGGCCAACCATGATGCCCGGAATAACACCACCCAGGAACATACGACCCACGGAAACCTCGGTCGCGGCGGCATAAACCACCATGACGATGGACGGCGGGATCAGGATGCCAAGCGTGCCGGCGTTACAGATGACACCAGCAGCAAAGCTTTGCGGATAGCCCGCGCGGACCATGCCGGCAATCACGATGGATCCGATGGCAACAACCGTCGCCGGGCTTGAACCCGACACAGCGGCAAACAGCATGCAGGCCAGAACCGATGCCATGGCAAGGCCGCCAGGGAACCAGCCGACCGTATCAATGGCAAAGCGAATAAGACGCCGTGCAACGCCGCCGGTCGACAGAAATGCGGATGCCAGAATGAAATAGGGAATAGCAAGAAGGGTGTAATGCTCCATCCCGCCAAAAAGCTTTTCTGCCAAGGTGGCAAGGCTGTCATCACCAAACAGAAGAATGGTTGAAAGCGATGCAACGCCCAGCGAGATCGCGATCGGTGCACCAAATGCCATCAGGCCAAACAGCAGGATAAACAGGAATGCAATCGTCATTTAAATGTCTCCCCCCGTCCGGCTTATGGTTTTGGCGTCGAAGCGGTGGCGGACTTGTCGTCATCCGCGGTGCTTGCGCCAAGTTGGTCGATGGCTTCGCGCGCTTCGTCTGCCAGATTAAAGCCGACCTGTTTGCCGGTAATGATGCGCCAGCCGACTTGCGCCAGGCGAAATGCCAGCAAGGCTGCACCCACGGGCATGATGAGATAGACGAACCACAGCATGACCGGGCTGTCTTCGGCTTCCATTTCAAGCATGTGGTTGAAGCTGACAAGCTCCCACCCGCCAATAATCAGCCAGCTTGAATACAGAATGCCCGCAGCAACCACGATCAAACCAATGACGCGCTGGGCATTCTTGGGGAACAGGCGAACGAGGGCGTCCACCCCGATGTGCGACCCGACCTTGACCCCATAGGACATGCCAAACAGGATCAGCCAGGCAAAAAGGAATTCCGTGGTTTCCAGAGCCCAGGTCAGGCCGGAATTGAACACGTAACGCATAACGACGTTTACAAAGGTAAGCGACGTCATGGCGGCGAGCAGGAGGGCAATAATGCCCTCCTCCAGCCGGTTAACGACCGTTGAGATCATCTTGAACGGCCCTTTTCCGATGATGTTAGGAAAAAAGTACGGATTAGTTGCACGCAGCAGCGGCGTCGATGATGTCCTGGCCGATATCGCCAGAGAACTCATCCCAAACCGGTTTCATTGCAGTCTGCCATTTGGCGAATTCTTCACCGGAAAGCTGCAGGATTTCGGTTTCACCGGAATCGATCACGGCCTGACGCTGTTCTGCGGTCAGATCCGCCGACAGGTTGTTGGCATATTCGGATGCTTCGTTCATCGCCTGTGCCAGACCTTCGCGGATTTCCGGATCCAGACCGTCCCACCACTTGGCCGAGGTCACGACCATGTAGTCAAGCAGACCGTGGTTGGATTCGGTGATGTAATCCTGAACTTCGAAGAACTTCTTGGAATAGATGTTCGACCAGGTGTTTTCCTGACCGTCGACAACGCCGGTCTGAAGGGCGGAATAGGTTTCCGAGAACGCCATTTTCTGCGGAACGGCATCAACAGCTTCGAACTGGGCTGCGATCACGTCAGACGACTGAATACGGAATTTCTGACCAGCGGCATCTTCCGGTGCGCGCAGAGGCTTGTTGGCCGAAAGCTGTTTCAGGCCATTGTGCCAGTAACCGACACCGGTCAGGCCTTTGGACGACATTGCGTTCAGGAGTTCCTGACCTTTTTCGCCGTTCTGGAAGCAGGAAACCGCATCCATGTCCTTGAACAGGAACGGAAGGTCATAGACCTGAAGTTTTTTGGTCCATTTGCCGAATTTCGCAAGTGACGGTGCACCGAACTGAACGTCACCACGCAGGATGGCGGCAAGAACCTTGTCGTCATCAAACAGCTGCGAGTTCGGATAAATTTCGATCTGGACCTTGTCGCCTAGGATTTCTTCAGCGCGTTTCTTGAAGTAATCGGCACCCTGGCCCTTCGGGGTGTTCGGCGCAACAACATGCGCGAACTTGATCACTTCCTGTGCGGAAGCGGCAAGGTTGGACCCCAGAAGTGCTGCGGCAGCAACGCCGGCAGCAAGAATGCTTTTGCTGATAGGACGCATCAATACGTCTCCCTTGATTGAATTAATCTGTTTTCCCGTTAGCGCGCCTTTTTGGCGTCGTTCTAAAACGCCGTTTGGCGCTGTGCCGTAATCAGCAAGCAGCGGGCCAGTTCAGGGGAGGTGATGAATGTGTAATTATATCAATGCGATAAGTTCAATTTCACGTTGTTGCGATGCAGCAAATCCAGTCGCGTATGTTTGTGATTTCACTCACTTTTTTGAAGTGAATGTGCGGTAGTTCACACATGATCTTGCCCGCATGGTCACAGGCACCGGGCGTTGATGAAAGCAGGGCACAAAAAAGCCCGTCTAATTGACGGGCTCGTGGTCGTTGGTGCTGCGGGATCGCCTGAACTCGGCCGGGATGATGTTGTATTTGGTCAGCTTGTCGTAGAACGTCTTGCGCGGTACGCCGAGTGCCGTGACGGTTGCGGTGACATTGCCGCCATGTTCACGAAGGGCTTCGGTGATCAGGCTTTTCTCAAACGCCTCGACCTGTTGGGGCAGGGGGACGCCATAATTTTCTTCGCCGTCCTCGCCGCTTGCCAGTGGATCAAGCCCGAGAACACGGCGTTCGGCAGCATTGCGCAATTCCCGGACATTGCCCGGCCAGTCATAGGCATTAAAGCGCGCCATTTCCGAAGGCGTAATCGGCGCAACGGTGCGATCAAACCGCTTGGCCGCATCGCGGGTGAAATATTCAAACAACAGTGCAATGTCATCCTTGCGATCGCGAAGTGGCGGGATGTGAAGTTGCACGACGTTGAGACGGTAATAAAGGTCTTCACGAAATTCACCGCGTGCCGATGCGGCGCGCAGATCGACCTTGGTTGCGGCAACCACGCGCAGATCAATTGGCAAAACCCGGTTTGATCCCAGACGTTCAAGCGCACGTTCCTGCAAGACGCGCAAAAGCTTGATCTGCAGGGCAAGCGGCATGCTTTCGATTTCATCCAGGAACAGCGTGCCCTTGTCGGCAAACTCGAACTTGCCGATGCGTTTGTGATCGGCCCCGGTAAAGGCCCCGGCTTCGTGGCCGAACAGTTCGGATTCAATCAGATGTTCGGGCATACCGCCGCAATTGACCGCGACAAACGGCCCCGGACGGCCCGACATTTCAAGCAGGTTGCGTGCAATCAATTCCTTGCCCGATCCGGTTTCGCCGTTGATCAGGACATGGGCATTGGTGCTGGCAACATTGCCAATCAGTGTGCGGAGCTTTTCCATCGCCGGATTACGGCCAATGAAGTCGGATGCGTTTTTCGAATGGCGGGCCAGTTCGATCTTGAGCGTGCGGTTTTCAAGGACAAGCGCACGGTGGCTCATCGCGCGCCGTGTGATGTCGATAAACAGATCCGGGGCATAGGGCTTTTCGATGAAGTCAAACGCGCCGTTATGCATGGCCTGCACTGCGGTGGCGACATCGCCATGGCCGGTGACCAGAATAACCGGCATTTCCGCATCGATCTTTTTGACCTGTGATAGCAGGTCCAAGCCATCCATCCTGGGCATGCGGATGTCGGAAATCACCACACCCGGCCAGCCTTTTTTCAGGCGCTCAATCGCGGATGGGGCATCGGCGAAGACTTCGACTGCGATATCGGCAAGCTCGAAGGTTTGCTGTGCGGCTTCACGCACATCTTCGTCATCGTCAACAAACAGAACGCATTCGGCACTGGTGGACACTGGTTTATCCTTTGACCCGATAGATCAATCAGAGGACAAATTTCGTGTCAGCCCTGATCGTGATGATCTGCAAGGTGTGTGTGGGTTTCTGCCGGTGTTTTAGCAGCCGTGACGTCTGGCGTCGAGATGCTGTTTTCCGCGGCCATTTCACCGGGGCCTTCATAGCGAAGCTCGATGATAAAGGATGCACCACCTTGCGGGCGGTTTTCCGCACGAATGGTGCCGCCAAAGCTTCGGATGATGCCATAGCAAATCGATAAGCCCAGCCCCAAACCATCGCCAAACGGCTTGGTGGTAAAGAACGGATCAAACAGCTTGGGGAGGTTGTCTGGCAAAATGCCATGTCCGTTGTCATTGACCTTCACAATCACACGGTCGTCGCCGCCCGTGATCGAGATGTCGATTTCGGGGGCGGCAACATTTTGGCAGGCATCAGCGGCGTTATTGACCAGATTGGTAAAGACCTGGGTCAGTTGATTGGCCTCGGCAATGACAGGTTTGATATCGCCATGCTGTTGCAGGGTGATGTTTTCGACACCGGCCCGCCCGGTCTCAAGCGCCAGGTCGATGGCCATCTGCATCTGGGCCGGGACATCGACCGGATGGTTGTCCTGCTCCGGGCGGCGCGAAAAGGTTTTGAGATTGCCGGTAATCCGGCCCATGCGGTCGGTCAGTTCCGAAATGCGCTGCAGATTGCGGTTTGCGGTTTCATCATTACCACGCGCAATGAATTTCAACGCGTTTTCCGCATAGTTTCGAATGGCGGTCAGTGGCTGGTTGATTTCGTGCGCGATGCCGGCTGACATCTGACCAAGGGCGGCAAGCTTGCTGGTTTGAACCAACTCGGCTTGTGCCGTGCGCAGCGCATCTTCGGTGCGGGACCGTTCGGTGATTTCTTCTGCCAGACGCTGATTGGTGTTCATAAGGTCGGTCGTGCGAAGGCGGACCTGACGTTCCAGTTCGCGCTGTGACCAGTCGCGAATTTCAAGCTGTTCGAGCATCGCACGACGACGCTGCAGGATAATGAAAATCAGACCGGTCAGAATGATATGCGCGGCCCCACCCATCGCACCCGCACTGATCACGGAACGATCGAGTACCGATTTGTTTGTCAGCAGAAACATCCGCCAGCCCTGTTTGGGAAGGGTGCTTGCCGTCACCAGATAGGTGGTCTTGTCCGGCGTCGCCGGGCGGGTCTGTAGCGTGCCGGTCGCTTGTTCGCGAGCTTCGCTTGCCTCGGCATCTTGCGCAACCGGGCCAAGACTGAGCGTTGCCGGATTGTCATCGACTGGCCATTCGCCATCAAGCAACGGCATGGGTTCCAGCGGATAGTTGCCATATTTACGCGACGCAATCAGGCGCGGGCGATCTTTGCTGTCGAGCCCCGCAAGATCACGGAACCGCCAATCCAGATTGGATGAAATGATGACGATGCCGTTCTCATCGGTGACCAGAACGCTTTCGCTGCCGCGTGCCCAGCGCTGCACAAGGGCTTCAAGATGGGTTTTGACCACCATGGCCCCGGCGAAGTTCGTGCCGTCCGGGCGCACCGGGTGGGATATATAATAACCCGGCACGTTGGACGTGATCCCGAATGCAAAGTAATGCCCGGTCAGTCCGCTTTTGGCCTGCTGGAAATAGGGGCGGAAGGAAAAGTTGCGCCCGATAAAGGATGCATCACTGTTCCAGTTACTCGCCGCCAGCGTTTCGCCATTGCTGTCCATGAAGTAAATGTCTGATGCGCCACTGTCTGCAGCCAGCTTCTCAAGATAGACATTCACCGCCCCGGCATTCTCGGGATCGGCATGCAGGGCAAGGTCGATGATGCGCTTGTCCGATGCCAGCGTGATTGGAAGGTATTCATGTTCCTTGATCGCGCCCTGAAGGTTGGAGCGATACAGCTCAAGCTTGTTGCGCCCGTCCTCGGTAATGTCGATCAGCTTCGCTTCCTGCCAGAACGTGGTCACCAGCCACACCGTGACTGGCAGCAGCACCAGCAGGGCACAGAGGACTATTCTTGATGTTCTTTTGACTGAGACCGAGGTGCTGAGCATTCTATCCACGTTGGCATTAGGCGACAGGCTTTGGCGGCCTATTCGTTAGGGTTGGTTTTTGTCCCCTTACAGGTGGGGCGCCGGGATTAGATTACAAAAAGATTTCAAAGCCCAGCGTAAATTTACGTGATGGTTCTCACGCTTGATAATCATCTGATCAGGTTGTACCTATCAGAGGCATAACCACCGGATTTTCGCGCCACCTGTGTGGCCCGCCGATCAAGCCCGAACAACCTGTCAGGAAAGTTCCCTGCATGAGCGATGAAGACACACATCTGATCTGGGTCTTGGCCGATGACCGGACCGGGAATGTCAACCAATGCCTTGGGGTTGCCGAAGCACTGGCACAGCCCTTCAAGCGGATTGATATCGGTTTCACGAAATCTGTGCGTCTTCCCAATTTTATTCGCAGAACCAGCCTGATCGGTATTGATGAGGCATCGCGCCGTCGCCTTGTTGCGCCCTGGCCCGACCTTGTCATTTGTTGCGGGCGTCGTTCTGCACCGGTGGCCCGCTGGATCAAAAAACAAAGTCGCGGACACACCCGCATTTGCATCATCATGCGCCCGGATGGCGGGGAAAGTGCGTTTGATCTGATTGCTGTGCCGGCCCATGATCGGTCTGTCATTCGCGAAAACATCGTCGAGATCCCCGGTGCCCCGCACCGCGTTACGGAAAGCCGTCTTCTGGTCGAAGCCGATAAATGGCGTCCGCATTTCAAAGGTCTTCCGGAACCAAAATTTGCCCTGATCATTGGCGGCAGTACCAAAAGAACGACCTTTACCAAGGATATGGCAGAACAGCTGATCGACAAGGCTGTCGCGGCGGCAAAGGCCGTTGATGGCTCCTTGCTGGTCACGACCAGCCGTCGCACCGGTATCGAAAACGAGGCCCTGATTGCCGAGCGACTGGCGACGTCAGGCGTTCCTTATCATCTGCATGACTGGACATCACAGGCAGAGAACCCGTATTTCGGCTATCTCGCCCTTGCTGATGTGAAGATCGTAACCAGTGATTCGGTTTCCATGTGCTGCGAAGCTGCGGCGGCACCGGGCGGGGTTTATATCTTTGATCCGGATGGATTGGCCAACAAACGGCACAAACGTCTGCATCAAAGTCTTTATGAAGGCGGGTATGCCCGCCCGCTCTTGCCCGATACCGAGCTGGTGCCGTTCAAGCATCCGTCCTTGCAACCTGCGCGCATGGTTGCGCAGCGTTGTCTGGAGCTGCTTGGTGCGCCTGCCCATCAGGATAGGCGATAACACCTTGTTTTATTTGGGGCTGTAAGGTCTATTCGTGGGCTGCCACCACCAAGGAAAACCGCCCCGATGTCCTCGCCCGTCTCAAGCCCCGCTAACCAGCGTTCACCTGACGCACCGCAATTGTTTCCGCGTCATGTTGCGGTGATGATTTTGGCGGTTGTTGCCTGCTGCTTTGCGGGCAACCATGTGGCGGCACGGCTGGCGTTTGAGAATGGTACGGGGTTGCTTCTGGCCGTTTTGTGCCGCTCGGGTGTTGCGCTTTCGATCCTGATGGCAATCGTCTTTTTCAAGCGTCATTCAATCCGGCTGCCGCGTGGTCTTGGGCGGTGGCAATTGGTTCTGGGATTGCTGATTGCGATCCAGAGCCTGTGTCTTTATTCCGCCGTCGCCCGCATGCCGGTGGCATTGGCCTTGCTGACGGGTAATACATTCCCGATCATTCTGGCGCTTTTGACCTGGGGGCTTGGCGGGCCGCGCCCGACACTGCGCGCGGCTGGCCTGATGTTGTTCATCCTGTCCGGACTTGTACTTGCCCTTGATTTGCCGGCCATTCTCGGTGGAGAGGCCGAGGTCAACGCAAGCTGGTGGCTTGGGATCGGCTTTGCCTTGATGGCGGCAACCGCACTGTCATTGGCATTCTGGATCACCGATCACAAGCTTGCCGGGATCAATGGACCGGTGCGGTCCATGTTCACGATGGTGGTGGTTTTCATCGCCATGATCATTGCCGGGATTGGCGATGTCCTGCCCGGCGGGATGGCGACGCCCAATGCACCTTCCGGGTGGATGGGCCTTGCTGCCCTGATGGTGCTGTATGGGATCGCGTTTTCCATGCTGTTCATCACCGTCCCGCGCCTTGATATGGCGCGCAACGCATCGGTGATGAATATGGAGCCGATCGCAACATTGCTGTTTGGCTGGGTTGTACTCGGGCAAATGATCAGCCCGATCCAGATGCTGGGCGGGTTGGTTGTGGTCAGCGGTATTGTTATCCTGACCCTGCGCAAAGGCGCCTGATTCAATAAAAAAGGGAGCCTGATGGCTCCCTTTTGGTACGTTCGAGATGGCTTGGTTAAACCGCCTGTGAGTGGCGCCCATGCGCGTGATTAAGGTAGGTGTCAAACGCGGCACAAACCGCACGAACCAGTGGGCGGCCCATTTCGCTGAGTTTGATGTGAGCGCCGTTAACTTCGACAATGCCGTCTTGGGTCATTGCCTTGATCCGCTCAACCTCCGGCGCAAAGCGGTCTGCCGAAATGCCGTGGCTGGCACATACGTCATCAAGGTCGACGGCAAGATTGCACATCAGTTCATTGATGATGTCGCGGCGCAATTTATCTTCATCGGTCAGGGCAATGCCCTTTTCAATCGCGCATTTTCCGTCTTCAACGGCGCGCTGCCAGCGCGCCAGTGCCGGATCATTCTGGGCATATCCATGCGGCAGGGATGAAATCGCCGACGGACCAAACCCGATCAGGGCTTCGGCGCGGTCGGTGGTGTAACCTTGGAAGTTCCGGTGCAGTAAACCGTCAGACAGGGCACGCGCCATGCTGTCGGCCTGATGGGCAAAGTGATCAAGCCCGATGGCGACAAAGCCATGCTTGGCAAGGCGGTTCTGAATTTCTTCATACTGTGCCCAGCGTTCCTCGGTATTTGGCAGGGCCTCGGTCGGGATAAGCTGCTGATGCTTTTTCATCCAAGGGACATGGGCATAGCCAAAGACTGACAGGCGGTCCGGGCAAAGCTCGACAGTCTGGTCAACCGTTTCACGCAGCGACTCAACCGTCTGGAAGGGCAGGCCATACATCAGATCAACATTGATGCCGGCAATCCCGTGCGAGCGCAGCTTGGCAATCACGTCACGCACCAGCTGCATGCTTTGAACGCGGTTGACGGCTGTCTGGACCTGCTGGTTGAAATCCTGAATGCCGATGCTGGCGCGGTTAAAACCGCATTCGACCATGGCTTCCATGAAGTCATCGGTTGCGGTGCGCGGGTCCATCTCAATAGCGATTTCGGCATCATCAAGAATCTGCAGCCGTGCACGGATTGCCGCCATGATGGCGCGCAGGTCTTCGGCCTTGAGGATGGTCGGGCTGCCGCCACCAAAGTGGATGTGCGAAACCGTGAAAGTCTCGTCTGCGGGCAGTTTGCCAAGCGTGCCTTCGATCTCGGTCAGAAGGGCCGAAACGTAGCCATTCACCGGCTTGTAGTTTTTGGTGATCTTGGTGTTGCAGCCGCAGAACCAGCACATTTCCTCGCAATAGGGGACGTGCAGATAAAGCGACAGCGGTTGCGCGGGATCAAGATCGCCAAGCCAGCCTTCAAATACCTCGCCATTCACACCGGCATGGAAATGCGGCGCGGTCGGATAGCTGGTATAGCGCGGCAGACGCAGATCGTATTTTTCGTAAAGGGCTAGCTGCATGACGGACATCCCGAAAATTCGTTCTGTCCGTCTTTTGCATTATTCCAATCTGCTCTGCCTTGATATGCCTCAAGGGTGAGGAACAGGGAAGCCGTGCCGTTCACTCAAGGCATGCAAAATGCCGTCCTTGTCATCAATAAACGCTTGGCCATTTGCCGTGCCGGTTTGAAGCGATGATGTGGCGCCCGATTTCAAAATCATCACCGGAAGTGATTGATGGTCTTCGCCCAAAAGCGCGATGACATCGTTCCTCGGGCGCGACCAATTGATGTGACGGATATCAAGCGCACCAAGCAAATCTGGAAATGATCCCAGTACCCCATCAATCAAGGCGCAATGCCAGCAATAAAAACGCTGGTTTGGCCAAGCGGGATCTTCGAAATCGGGTTTGATCAGAAATACCGTATCGCGTTCGAGAACCGGCATGGGGCTTGGCCTTTCGTAACGGCGCGGTGTCGCGCGCCTTGATGATGTCGGTGGCGACGATCAGAGATGCTTGAAGGCCGATACCAGATCCGCCCGAAGGGCTGCCAGGCGGTCGCGGCCTTCGTCTTCATCATAGGGTTCAGCGGTGCCAACACCCCAAACCGGGCCGGGCCATGCCGCGTCATCCTTGAAACGGCCAATCACGTGGCAATGAAGCTGCGGCACCATATTGCCCAGCATCGCAACATTGGTCTTGAACGCATCAAAGCGGCGCTTGATCACACGAGATGCAGCGGCGACTTCATCGCCAAGCATCTTGCGGTCTTCGGCACTCAGATCATCGTAATCGACCAGATCCGGGCGCTTGGGCACAAGAATAAGCCAGGGATAACGCGCATCATTCATCAACAGAACATGTGAAAGCGGTCCGTCGGTCACCAAAGTGGTATCGGCGGCAAGCTGCGGATGAAGGGTAAATGCGTTGTTCATCGATATCCTCGTTCCTTGAAAAGTCACGGGGACGTTATAGCGACAACGTCCTTGAATGTCTTGAAAACCTTGCGCGAGTTGGCGGGCAGGAGGGGTTCCTGCCCGCAAGCCAAAGTCACGCGGCCTTTGATGCGTCATGCTTGGCGATCAGTTGATCGACAAGTTCAATGACTTTGTCTTCGGCCTGCTTGATGGATGTCTGGGTGCGGTCATCGGCGAACTCGTCATATTCAATGGCAGCGCCAAACTGATCGGTGATGCCGATATATTGTAGCGGGGTGAAAACGCCGCCTTCGACAAAGTTCATGTGATCAATCCGGCCACCCTTGTCATAGCCGTAATCACCACGCGACGACAAAACGACGATGGATTTGTTGTCCGTTATCATCGGCCAATAAGGCACGCCGTCGCGTGACCGGTCAAAGCCGAATGTCCGGCCAACCCGAACGATGTTATCAACCCACGCCTTCATCTGTGCAGGCATGCCAAAATTATACATCGGCACCCCGGCGACAATGATGTCGGCCGAAAGCAATTCATCCACCAGTTGGTCGCTTTCGCGCAGAGCTGCGTGCATCCAGTCTTCACGGTCGTCGGGTGGGGTAAAGGCCGCATGGACCCAGTCACCGGTGGTCGGTTGGGGCGGG
>TARA_B100000674_G_scaffold137922_1_pt1 | contig 11244 bp, 7 predicted proteins | sample TARA_B100000674 | Tara Oceans TARA_B100000674 (sample SAMEA2622759) | marine metagenome | biome: marine biome (ENVO:00000447); feature: surface water layer (ENVO:00002042); material: "saline water (ENVO:00002010), including plankton (ENVO:xxxxxxxx)" | depth 5 m
CTGCATCGACTTTACTGCGCGTGACAACTAAGTATGCCGTCGCTAAAATCAGGATTATTATTAGCAAAATCAGCCACATGTTAGATGTCGAATCGTCTTCTGAAGAACCAGATTCTGGTGAAGAGCTTGTGTCACCAATAATGTTGTTCCAAGTGAATTAATTTGTGTTCTAGCATGTCAGAAGTTGTATCTGTTCTCTCGATCAATCTGCACTGTGAATCATAGGAAAGATTAGACTCTCTAGAGTGGTTTGCGACCATATCTTCATCTTCATGAATCCATTCGTAATTTTCTTTCACAATAACCCAGAATTCATCTGTTTCAGAGTCATCTGCAGAAACAGCATAAGAGTTAGAGAAGCATAATGAAACCAGAATAAATGCCATCCATAACGAAGTTCTTTGCATTAACCAAGTAAGCAAATCGCGATTATACTATCAGTGACTAATCAGATTGAATATTTAAGAAATCCAAACACAATTGCTTCAACCGAATAATTCGATTGGACTCAAATCGGCGAATCAGATTCAGTAGTCGCCTTCGACTCTTGGAGCCAAGAAGTACTCGACGTGACCTGCGCCATCTGCAAAGTCGAAAGTTAACTTGAGTGGGAAGTTTTCACCGAATCTCAAATTGACATTGTCAATCTTCTGGAAAATCTTTGCTAGCGGGGTCAAGTAGGTTAGAGAGTACTGAGAACGTGCTGGCTCTTTGCAATCAATTGCCATCAAATCATCAGCAGTGAAATCCAGCTTAATCGAATCTGTTGGACCCTTGACATCAACAGTGAATGTTGAGTCTGTTAGTGACAGGTTGACTAAATCGCCAGCTAGCCTAGATGCACGTAGTGCTTGAGAAAGTTCAGTTCCACTGATTGTTACTCCACATGGCAACTCCAAGGAGGGAACATTTGGAGGGTTCAGAGTTGAGTTGTCTAGAGGGCGCAAGTTCAATTCGATTCTACCAATCAATATTGTTGCTTGACCAGAGTCTTCACTGTATGTCAACTCGACCATGTCGCCTGCGCCACCTACAGAAATGAATTGATTCATTTTTCTCATTTCAAGCCCTAGTTTTGTTTCATCGACTTCCCAAGTATCGAAAGCTGCGCTGTCGACATCCATCTTGATCATAGCAACGTGTGAAGGGTCTACAACCCTAACCGCTAATCCATCTTCTCCAAAATCTAGTCTTGCCTCTTCAACGACGACTCCGAGTATTTCTACAATGGTCGACATTAGTTCCTGACGGGCTGTGACGTTCAACATGAGAGCACCCCAATGCAATGTTTGCGACTTGGGAGGCTTATGAACCTTCTAATCAACAAACTGCTAAAACGCGCGGCTTTGGGGTGAAATTTTCTGTGCGCATATGGATGAGATGGTTTGATGAAGGGGTGATATGTGGACGAAATATGGCAGATGTTTCACCGCTGCTCAAAGAGGACGGCGAACCCTTCAAAGTCGCAGTGTTGATTCCTACAATCAACAACGCTGACGAGTTGGATATCGTCTTAGAAAGACTCTCAAAACAGACATATCCTGATTTCGAAATTGTAATTTCTGATTCGAAGTCCAAGGACCACACCAAAGAGGTCTGCGAAAAGTATGGTGCGACCTGGATAGATGACCCCTCTCGCAACCGTGCAAACGCCTGCAATTATGCTCTAGAGCGAATGGACCACGACCTTGTTCTATTCACTGATGACGACACTATCCCTCCGCTGGACTGGGTTGAGAAACTGGTTCGATGGTTCGATAACCCTGAAGTTGGCGCTGTGGGCGGACCTAACTTTGCGCCTGATGAAGACCCATTCGGCGCTAAGTGTGCCGATGTTGCATTCTGTACCAAATTCATGACTGCTGGAACTAGATATGGCGCTCAGCCCAAAGGAAAGTTGGTTCCAATCACCCACAACCCTGGTGTGAACTGTGCACACAGAATGGCCAATCTAAGAGAAGTTGGATTCTTCGAAGATGGATGCATCGGCGCAGAGGATGTCGTACTTGATGCAAAGATTCAGCGTGCTGGACACAAGTTGTTCATCGACCCTGAAAATGTAATGCCACACAGACGCCGCAGACCATTCAGACCATACATGAAGCAGATGCGAAATTATGGCTACACTCGAATGGTTGCTAACAAGCGCTGGCCGGAAATCGCAGAATGGTCACACACTGCTATCGGATTCTTCCCATGGATTGTAGTCGCTGCTGCAATCAGTGTAATCTTCGGAGCTGCTACTGGTGGCGCTGCTGCTGAGACATGGTTCACACTAAGCGGAGACTGGGACATTTCTCGAATTGCATTCCACATCCCATTGGGACTAGCAGGCGTTTATATCGGCATATCATGGCTTGGAGCAGCCATTGGAACCAGCCCACATCGAAGTATTGGAACAGTATTCTTCGCACCACTATTCGTTTTCTTAGCGCATTGGGCATACGGTGCAGGCGTCAACAAAGCGTGGAAAGAGATTCGAAAGACTGGCGGTAGTGCTGGTGTAGGCGAGCAGATAGACGATAGAATCCGTACCGCTTGACTAATTTTATTCAGTCCAAGAGTTAGGGCCTGATATGGCGCAGACGTTTCGTGAGAGAGTTGATGCGCCAGATGGTACGAATGACGCCAGAGAAATCTGGATGCTGATTCGTAGTTGGCTTACAATCATCAGAGTGGTAATGGTAATCGCGATAATCATTATCGCAGAGATTTTTGAAGAAGTAACCTTGCTCAACTTCTCGCTTTCGGTGTGGGCAATCGTTGTGGGTTTCCCGCTATTCTTACTCGTATCAATGGTCATCATTCAAGGCGACAAGCGATTCGCTCCTGACCTTGAAGAAAAGCGCAGAAAACGTGTAGAGGACCGTGCTTAATCAGCGCTGTCCAGTCTGAATCTGCCATTGGCTAGCATAGACACCGTTGTTTGCGAGTAGATCATCATGTGTTCCTCTCTCAACAATTGCACCATCAACCATGGAGATAATCTCCTCTGCGTTGCGAATTGTGGACAATCGGTGTGCAACGGCAATAGTAGTTCTACTACCTCCGCTTGCGATTAGGTTCTCTTGGATTCTCTTTTCTGTTTCAGCATCTAATGCGCTCGATGCCTCATCCAAAACCAGCAAACTTGGATTCTTTAGCAGTGCCCTTGCAAGCGAAACTCTTGCTCTCTGGCCACCTGAAAGCATGGTTCCTCTGTCGCCAACCATAGTTTCTAATCCGTCCTCGAAATCATTTACGAATTCAGCAGCGCCTGCTAATTCTAGAGCTTTCATTATCTCTTCATCGTTAGATTCTCTGTTGTATGCAACGTTTTGTTTCAAAGTTCCGAAGAACAGGAAAGGCTCTTGGCTTACGAATCCCATGCCTGCACGAACTGAATCAAGCGTCAAATCTTGGACATCGATACCATTGACTAGGACTCGCCCCTCTTGAGGCTCATAGTAACGCATTAACAACTTCAGAATAGTGGTTTTTCCCGCCCCTGTGTGGCCCATTACACCTAGGAACTCCCCTGCACTAACTTTGAATGAAATACCTGCGAGTACCTTAGTTGAGGTCCCTGGATAAGTGAAGTGTACATTTTCGAATTCGATGGAAGTAATTGCTCCGTCCAACTCTTTTGCGTCTTCCTTGTCGGTAATGGTAGGCTCTAGGTCGACCAAAGCGAACACTCTTCTTGCGCTAGCTTCACCCTTCTGTAATTGGTTGACAAGCATACCAAAGATGAACATAGGCATAGTCATCCTTGTCGAAATCAATAGGAAAGTTACCAATTGTCCGGTGGTGATATCTCCGGACTTGGTTAGGTAGCCACCTACGGTAACCAGCAAACCAAACGCTATTCCGGCAATTCCATACAAACCTGGCAGGAAGCGGTTTCGGTCTCTACTCGCTCCGATTGCTTGGTCTCTGTAAGCGGTTGATTCTTCATCAACACGGTTTGCTTCCCAGTCCTGAGCATTGTATGCCTGAACGACCGAGATACCAGAAATTATGTTCTCAAGAACCGCTGTAATGTCCCCAGTTGATTCTCTTTGCTGGCGATACTTTCTCTGAACACGAGTTGAAAATAAGTAAACTAGTGGTATAATTAGCACAAGTGGAGTAAATAGAACCGCTGCCAACTTCCAACTCATCAATACCAGAATCAAAAATGCTGTACCAAATGTTACGATGATTCGGATAATCGAAGTTGATGCATCGCTAATCACGTCTTCTAATTGATTTACATCGGCTGAAAGAACGCTCATCAGTTGACCAGTTTGTCGCAAATCATAGTACGATGCTTCCATGTCGATTAGTGACTTTGTTGCGTCAAGCCTGAGGTCGTGTTGAACTTTGTAACCAAGGGTTTGCCAACAGTATTCGCTGATACCTTGGAACACAGCAAGGCTGGCAAAGCCCAAGAAAATGAGAATACCATAACCTATTGCGAGATTATCGGTAATCAGTGGAAAAATCGTGTCATCGAGCAGATCTCTCATGCTTCCAAATGTTCCTTCTGTGTCATTACCTGCATAGTAGTCGACTGCGAATCCAATGAAAACGAATGGAAGTAGGTCAGCAAATCTTGCCATGCCGTTAGCCAAAATACCAGTCAGCGCTCGCTTTTTGTAATTCATACCGTATGGTATAATCCTCCAAATTTGCTTACCCAAAATATCAACTTTGGAAGCATTCAACTCTTCTGGAGTTAGATGGTCATACTGTGCTGCCCTAGGATTGCCTGCTCCCATATATTGGGCGTTAAGCCTTGACATTATGAAGGTGCGTAAAATCATAACATTCATCCCCTACTCTGTGCAACATAGTAACATGCGTGCTATGGCCCTTGTCGGCTTGCTGATTTTATCCTCGTTCAGTTCGGTTGCTGCTTGGCAACCTCAAACCGGGCAAGGAGAGAGTATTGGATTAGCGAATGGGGATATCGATTCTATACCAATCGAAGAGATTCCAAACATCCCTCAACATGGATTTTGGATACTCACACGTGAATACCCTGTGCCCTCTAACTGGGTAAATGATTTGGCAAATGCTGGTGTTGAGTGCTGGTCTTTCTTACCGGACTCTGCATTCCACTGTGAATTGAGTGGACACACTCCTTCGGAATTAGCAAAGCTGGAGGTCAACGGAATGGTCAAAATGCCTCCGTCAGCAAAATTACACCCTCATCTAATGCCCTCACTGAAAGGCGAGATGGAGTCTTGGTTCATCACTGAAGGAATGGGAATAATCAACGTAGTTCTGTCTGGAGACAGCCTGCCTGAAGGCATCTACGAGCGAAGTGACATCGAGGTTCATTCTCACAGTTGGAGATGGGCAACCGTCGAAGTTCGAACCAGTGGCGTAAACTGGCTAGCCGAGCAGTCCGAAGTTGAATGGCTTGAGCCAAGGTTCGAGAAGGTGATTCTGAACGATGTTGCAGACGAAATTGTCGGAGCGAATGTCCTATGGAATGCTACCCAAATGGCTGGAATTGATTCAGCATGGAATGCATTAGATGGAACTGGAATTATCGTTGCAGTCTCCGATACAGGGCTTGACAATGGAGTGAATAATACAAACATGCACCCTGATTTCAAAGACCACATTGTTGGGATCCACGCGTACGGAATCCCATCCACCTCTCAGCATCTAGCTAACGCACCTTACAACGATGGTGCGTCTGACCTAGACTCTGGTCACGGCACCCACGTTGCTGGTTCTGTCTTGGGAGATGGAACCCAATCCTCTGGTGCGATTACAGGTATCGCACCTGAAGCAAGGCTGTACATGCAAGCAACCGAAGTATGGACAGACTGGACTACGTTTGTAGAGAATAACTACGGTTACAGTGACGATTACACATTGATGGGCATTCCTGACGACCTGAGATACATGTTCGATGATGCTGCGGATAATGGCTCACACATCCACACAAATTCTTGGGGTTCCTCAGTCGCAGGACAATATACAACCAGTTCAATGCAAACTGATTACTCAGCAAGAAACCACAGTGGAATGCTGATTCTATTCGCTGCAGGTAACTCCGGAACTGATGCGAACAGTAATGGAGAAATCGACCACGACAGCATGGGGTCGCCTGCGACCAGCAAGAACGTGCTAACGGTTGGTGCATCAGAAAATGACCGAGGCTCCCAAATCAGTGCCCAGTGGGGAAGTTGGTGGCCAGGGGATTATCCTACCAATCCAATCAATTCTGACAAGATTGCTAACAATAGCGAAGGAATGGCTGCATTCTCAAGCCGAGGTCCTGTAGATGATGGTCGATTGAAGCCTGATGTTTCCGCACCGGGAACATTCATTCTCTCAGCGAAGAGTAGGTCCACAACTAGCACTGGATGGATGGCACACACCAATTCCGATTACACATACATGGGTGGAACCAGCATGGCTACACCGATTACTGCGGGTGCATCTGCGCTGCTATACCAACACCTGATGGACAATTTGAATCATACCAATCCTACCAGTGCACTGGTTAAGGGAATCATCGCAGTGAGCGCTCACGACATGACTGGACAGTATGGTTCATCGACCAATGGAGCTGGTGAAACTGCGCCTAACAATCACGAAGGATGGGGTCTGCTAGACCTAGACCGAGCAGTGAATACATCATGGGTAGACAATGAATCTGTCAACACTGGAGATTCTAGAAGTTGGAAATTCACGGTTCCAAGTGGAGCACCTGACCTCAAAGTGATGGTGTCATGGACCGACCCACCAAGTACCCCCTCAGCATCTACAAACCTAGTCAATGACATCGATTTCGCAGTCAAGGACCCTAGCGGGAATTGGGTCGAATACGGTAACAACCTAGACAATCTGATTGGAACAACGATTTCATCTCCCGCAGCAGGACAGTGGGAAATACATGTCAACGGAACAAATATTCCAACAGGGCCTCAACACTTCTCAATGGTTATCGATGCACCTTATTCGATGATCAATCTCTCTGCTGACGCTGATGGCGACGGATACATCGACACTATCGACGATTGCCCAAATACTGCAGGAACCTCAACTCAAGACAAGACAGGGTGCCCTGATGGTGACGGTGACGGATGGTCGAATGTCGGTGATGCATTCCCTAACGAAGGCACACAATGGGCAGATTCTGACGGTGACAACTTCGGGGACAACCCAGGAGGCATCAACCCAGACTCGTGCACTTCGGTTGTAGGAACCTCGAGTTCAGATAGATATGGATGTCCGGATTCAGATTCCGATTCATGGTCAGACCCTGACGGAGGATGGACAGTATTCCAAGGCGCAGATGCATGCGCATCAACGTGGGGTAATTCCACATTGGACAGAAATGGCTGTTTGGATGAGGATGGCGATGGACAGTCCGACCTAAACGATGCTTTGCTCAATGACGATACACAGTGGCTGGACACAGATGGTGATGGCTACTATGACAATGCCAACCCTGCAACCAATTGGGACGACTGTCCTACTGTATGGGGCGACTCAACCATAGACAGACAGGGTTGCGTAGACACAGATGGTGACGGGGTTTCAGATGACAATGATCCTTGGCCTAGCGACCCATCCAGGTCTGTCGACACCGATGGCGATGGATTTGCAGATAACGAGGATGACTGTCCTAACTTTGCGGGCAACTCGACATGGATACTCGTAGGTTGTCTAGATGCAGATGGTGATGGAAGAACCGTAGAACACGATGCGTTCCCAAGTGACGGAACACAATGGAATGATACTGACGGCGATGGATTTGGAGACAATCCAAGTGGAACGTTAGCTGATGATTGTCCGAATACTCCTGGTGATTCATGGCAAAACGGCACACTAGGTTGCCCTGATGATGACGACGACGGATGGTCGAACGGAGAAGACCGATTCGTAAATGATTCATCTCAATGGCACGATGTTGACGGTGATGGTTATGGGGACAATATTGGAGGCACCAATCCAGATTCATGTCCTACCGAAGCAGGTAATTCAACTCAAGGCGGAGTCCTAGGATGCCCAGATGCAGATGGTGATGGATGGGCTGACTCGATTGATGACTTCCCTAGCGATGACACTCAATACTCAGACCAAGACGGTGACGGATTCGGAGATAACGCAACCGGAAATAACGCTGACGATTGCCCTCTCACTTATGGAAACTCGACTATCGACAGGTTAGGTTGTGTCGACACTGATGGTGACGGGTACTCCGATATCAACGATGACTTCCCACTAGACCCTACTCGATACCTGGATTCCGATGGTGATGGTTATGATGACGCTGAAGACGATTGTGTCTACACTCCTGGTACCTCAACCAATGGTTCACTCGGTTGCTTCGATGCAGACCAAGATACATGGGCAGATGGTGACGATTCATTCCCGATCGACCCTACCCAGTGGAATGATACAGACATGGATGGTTTCGGCGATAACGCAAATGGAACAAATCCGGATGCTTGTCCGAATGTATTCGGTAACAGTACATCTACCATTCTAGGTTGCCTAGACTCAGACGGTGATACTTGGGCAGATTCAATCGATGTATTCCCAAGTGATGGAACTGAATGGGTCGACGATGACGCTGACGGATTTGGAAACAATATCGATTTCTGCCCGGCCACTCCAGGAACTTCGACTAACGGTACAATAGGATGTGTCGATACGGACGGAGATTCTTGGGGCGATAACAGCGATTTCTTGCCGGATGATTCCTCGCAATGGCTGGATTCTGATGGAGATGGCTATGGCGACAACTTAGCTGGAACCAATGGGGACAACTGTCCAAATGAGGCTGGTAATGCAATTTATGATTTGATTGGCTGCCCAGATAATGACCAAGATGGATGGTCTAATTCAGGAGATGCATTCCCTGACCGACGCTCACAATATCAGGACACAGACGGTGATGGATATGGAGACAACAATTCACCCGGTGCTGAATTAGCAGACCACTGGCCAAATGACCCGCAGAGAAATACAGCAGAAGTATTGCTTGAGTGTGACCCCTCAGAATTCAAGATTGATTTGGCCTTAGACTCAAGTCTGACCTTCACTTGTTCTGTAACTAATCTAATCCAAAACGACCTAACTGTTCGCATGGAATGGAAACCTCTCAATGCAATTGATGCCGGAGTGAGAGTGCATGTTCTCGTAATACCGGGTAATGGAACTCAATCGGTAGCATTCTCTGGATATATGCTAGAGAAGGGCGACATAAGTTCTGTTATCGAAGCATCAGAGCCAGGCGCTTCATCGTCAATGGCATTCACTTCGATTCAAATCAAAGCGATCAATTCCGATGATGGTGATTCTTTTGATGAGATTTTAGACAAAGCGAAGGATGTGCCACATATTCAGGAAATAATCGCCGTCGGCGTAGCGATTCTTCTAGCACTGTTCCTAGCGATGAATGCAAGGCGAAATGCGCGCAAGAAGAAAGCGGAAAGAAGACGACACCTGCAGCAAAGAATGGCAAGCGCATTTGTGATGGATGAGCATGACCGTCCGGGAAGATTCCCACCTAATTGAGACCGAATTGGCTAAGAATAAGACGCCCTCGGATGGTTTACTACGCGGATATGGTGAAGTGGTTATCACCTGAGGTTTCCAACCTCATGTCGTGGGTTCGATTCCCGCTATCCGCACTCTGAATCTCATCACATCCAGCATGCGACAGCTAGTCGTAACTGTAAGCAATTACTCCTCACGCTATCCGCACTCCAAATTCTATCAATTTAGCATTTCAGAGGGATTGGAAGAGCTTTCAGTGCTTGGCGTGTTGCTTGAACTTGAGTTCATGACGACCATATGTTGAAGTGGTTTGCGATATGCGCGAAGCGCATGAGTCGTCGAATATCTGCGCTGGTCCTCACAACTCTGTTCGTCATTGCTCCTCTTGCAGGATGCTTTGGAGATGAAGAGGTGAAGGAAATTGTTCCTGCAGATTCGTTCCAGATTGATTTCGTAGACCCAGAAGACGCTGTTATCCGCTCAGGCGAATGGCATGACTTTACCCTTGAGGGAGAAGGCAATGCGATTTCTACAGAAGCGGATGTATTGATTTTCATCAACGGTACTTATGTCAAGAGTCACAGTGTAATGGTTGAAGATAACACTGTGTATGGGCAGATTCTCACAACTCCATATGTTACTGAAGTGAATATTACATTCATGGCTGATGATGGACGGACTGAGATTATCAAAGTGCCAACAACAGAGGGCATGCCAATTGTGAACGGTGAAGATTGGTTCAAGCAAACCGATTACATCACCAGTGTGTGTACTGACACCACAAAATGCGGAGGATATGTCAATCGCTGGATGGGTGCAGGAAATGGATTCTATGAGCGTGCGGCTGAATATTTCAAAGGTCAATTCGAAGGGCTTGGCTATGAAACACACCTCTTGAGAGTAACAGACCACGGCAACCTAGCTCAGCCTGAAAGTTTGAATGTAGTAGCTTGGAAACAAGGCCGAAACGATAACTGCGTTCAAGGAATGGGCGGACACATGGATATCGCACCACCTGGCGGTCCACCTGGTGGCGGTACATATGAAGGCGCATACGACAACACTGCAGGAACTGTGGCAATGCTGCTCTATGCACGTGCATTCGCAGACCTAACATTCGATTGTGATACTTTCCTAGCCCTTTGGTCAAGTGAAGAAGAAGGGCTTCGTGGCTCCAATGCTTTCGCAAACAACCAATGTGATTATTGTCTACCTCACGACAAAGAGTTGGAGTTCTACATCAACATGGATATGATGGGTATGTCTTGGCCTGCCCACAAGAACGGCGTAGGCGACCCATTCCCTTACCATGCATGGTCTGGACCTGATTTGGACCCAGATGTCCAAGACGTGCAGATAACTACCGTTCTAGAGCATGTTCACAGAAATGTCCTGAAAGCGCCTATGGACTTGAGAATCGATGGCACTTATGGGGCTGGTTGTGACCAGCACTGGGATGAGCATGCAGACCTAGTATTCGATGTACACGAAGACACATTTGGTCGCTCAGACCACGTTACATTCCGTGAATTGGGAGCTCAAACGATCTTCCATTTGGGAGCGTATGATGAAGACTATTCAGCATACCACTCCCCAACAGACACCTTAGACAACATGATTGAGGAAGTCGGTGGCCAGGAGGAACTTGAGAGGAGTATGGAGTTCGTAATGTGGGCTGCAATGCTTGAGTTCATCATCGCAGACCAAACTCCTGAGATTCGTAACATGAATGAGTTGTGATAGAATGGT
>TARA_B100000674_G_C37979696_1_pt1 | contig 11241 bp, 10 predicted proteins | sample TARA_B100000674 | Tara Oceans TARA_B100000674 (sample SAMEA2622759) | marine metagenome | biome: marine biome (ENVO:00000447); feature: surface water layer (ENVO:00002042); material: "saline water (ENVO:00002010), including plankton (ENVO:xxxxxxxx)" | depth 5 m
AGACACAAACCCTTATAATCTAGCGATTGTAGGGGTTTCTTGTTTCTAGGGGAAGGATTTAGAGCTTAGGAATTCTTTTTTTATTTCACAAATTACAAAATAGGTTGTATCCTTTTTTATGTTGATAAGTTTTTTGTTTTTTATAATATTAGTAATTAACAATAAATTGATAATATCTCTAAATAAAACATCTTTTTACTTGAATTAGAATCTGTTAAAAATAATGTGAGTAACAGGCTATTGATTTTGCTGGTCAAATGTTGTATTAAGCTTATAATTGTAGTAAATTAATGAATCAATAAATGAATAAGATTGAAAGTGTGTTTTTATCTAAAAAACAATTACATTAGCTATTCTTTATAAGAATTAAATGAAATCCTTCTTCAAAAACATAAATAACTGGCTTTCCTAAAGAAGATAAAAACCCATTAAATCCAATTTTCTATTGGACTATTAAATTTAATGATAGTTTTGAGACTACAATGAGTAAATTTTAGTTCAATTTAGTTTTAATTTTATATTTTTTCAGCTATTTTTTTTGATTTTAAAATACAATCACTGACAGAAACTCCTTGAATATAATTAGCATTAACAAAGACATTCTGATTTAATAACAATTTTCTGTTCAGATTTGAATTGAGGAATTTTATATTTTCAATATTATATCTAGGTATAGCATTAGGCCATCTAAAATGTTTTTTAAAAATAATTTTTTTGATTCCCAATAGTTCTTTTATTTCATCTTCAACTTTGTTCAAAATTTTGTTTTTGTCAAGTTTACATAAATTAGATTGATTTTCTCCTCCAATTAATACTGTTATGAGCTTTTGGTTTACTGGAGCCACATTTGGGAAGATATCGCTATTAAATAATATACCTAAGAATGATTTGCCTTCACTTTTCTTGCAGAGTAAACCAAAACCTTTAATTTTATTGTTGTAATCTTTTTTACTGAAAGCAAAATGCATTACATCTATTGGATTGTAAAGATTTTCATTACTAATATCTAATTTTAAATTCATAATCTCAAAAATCTTTATTGGATTAATAGTAAAAATAATTTTATTACATGTAATCTTATTTCCATTTGAGAATTTTATCAAATATTTTTCTTTATTAAATTTAGTTACTTCGGAAACTGTAAAATTTGTATAAATCTCCTCATCAAGATTTGCTTTTAATTTATTAATTAGAGTAATAAAACCATCCTTAAAGTAAATTGGATTTTTCCTGTTTTTTTTCTTGTTTTTTTTCTTGTTTTTTTTTGTATAATTACTAATTATATAATCTAGTATTCCATTGTAATTTTTGTTTACTTGCCATAATTTAGGTAATGTGTGTTTTAAACTCATTTTTTTTGTATTACCTGCATAAATTCCATTTAAAAATGGTTCAATAATATTGTCATGAAAATCTACTCCAAAATTTTTTATAAAAAATTTATATACAGTCTCATATTGTCCCTTTTTAAAAAAGAACAATCTCATAAATGTTTTTAATTTAGTCCTATAAGAAATAAGTTTTGTAAAAATAAAAGATTGTATACTATTTGGAAATTTAACTATTTTACCTTCATGTAAAAAAAATTTATTTTTCACATATTTAGTTGGATAAATTATTTTATCTGTTAGTAAAAGATCATCTATCAACTCAATTATGGCGTTGTTATTTAGCATAACTGTATTTGGGCCATTTTCACATATAAAATTGTTAATCTTTTCTGTGTTTATTACCCCACCAATATGTTTATTAGACTCAAAAATATAAAATTCCTTTTTTTGTTTTTTTAAAAAGTAACCAGTAGCTAATCCAGATATACCTGCTCCAACAATTATGTGGTCAATATGGTTTTTCATTTTTTTCAAAAAATTACATTGTTCTTTCTAAAACCATCTTTTTTAGACATTTCACCCATAAGTCACTATCGTTTAGACTCTCTACTAATTGAACTTTTTCACCACCGAATTCTTCAAAAATTTCTTGATATTCATCTCCAATCTCAATTATTGTTTCTAAACAATCAGCTACAAATGATGGGGAAAAGCATAGTATCTTTTTCCCTCCTTTCTGCCCTCTTTTTTTAATTACATCGTCTGAAAAAGGTCTAAGCCATTTATTATCTAATCGTGATTGAAAAGCTACTGTATATTCAGACTTTTTAATTTTTAGTCTTTTTGCGATTTGTTTCGCTGTTTCATAACAAGTAGCCTTGTAACAAAATTTATTAAGATTTGTTATTCCACTTTCACAATTATTATCTTTACACAAACTATTCTCATAAACTTTATCCACATGTCTTTCAGGCAAACCATGAAAACTAAATATGATTTCATCATAATCATTAAGATTATATTTTTTTGCTTTTTCTGCAAATGCATCTAAGAATAAATTTTCTTTATAAAATTGTGAAATAAAATTAATTTCAGGAATAACCCACCATTTTTGAATGTGTTTCATTACTTCTTCAATAACTGAACCATTCGTTGCAGAAGCGAATTGTGGAAATAGAGGGATAATTATAATTTGATCTAAATTTTTTTGTCTTAATTTTTCTAGACTATTTTTAATAGATGGTTCTTTATACCTCATAGCGTAATCAACAAAAAAATTTCCTCCAAGAGTTTTACTTAATTTTTTTGTTAAGTTTTCAGTGTGATATATTATAGGCGAGCCTTTATCTGTCCAGACTTCCTTGTATATCTTAGCAGATTTTGGGGATCTAAAGGGAACTATTATAAGATTAACAAGTATTTTTCTCACTATCCATGGTAAATCAATGACTCTTTTGTCATTTAGGAATTGAAATAGATAGCTACGAACATCCTTTGTTCTTGGACTTTTAGGAGTCCCAAGATTTATTAAAAGTACTCCTGTTTTTAACATAAATTTATTGAGTTTTTTTGATTATTTAATATTGATTTTTTTTAAATTGTTTTAGAGTAGGAATTTATGTTTTTTCTCATCAATGGATCAAATCTCATTGCAATGTTTCTAATAATAACTCTTCCTTTATTATTAATTTTCATTTTATAATTACTTATAACTAAAACTTCATCTTCAATGAAATCTTTGAATCTTTCAATGTTAAAGGAAGTTATATCAATAATATCATTTAATTCAACTTTAAAAATGTTAGCAATTTCATTTAAGTCCACATAATAATTACACATGACTTCATTTATTATTTTTCGTATTATTTTTTCTTTAAGATTTAATGAATATCCTCTAAATGTAGCTAATCTGTTATTTTCAATAAGATTGATGTATTTAGCAGCGTTTTTTTCGTTTTGACTATAGGAAGAATACAATTGTGATATTGAAGAAGCACCAAAACCATAAACTTGGCCTGTGGTTTTTAATGTGCAGTAACCCTGAAAATTTCTATGCAATTTTTTATTCTCTAATGCAATCGATAACTCGTCCTCAGGTTTTGCGAAATGATCCATTCCAATTGATTTATATCCATATTTATTAAACATTTCAAATGCGTTATTATACATTAAAAATTTTTCTTCAGCTGTTGGAAATTTATATTTTTCTAACACTTTTTGTCTTGGAATAACAGAGGGAACATGAGCGTATGAAAAAGTTGCTATTCTATCGACATCTAAATCAATAGCTTTTTTAATAGTTGATTTAAATCCTTCAATTGTTTGAAGTGGAAGCCCATAAACTAAATCAATATTTGTGCCAGTAAAACCTGTATTTTTAATTTTGTTAATAATTTTTTTAATATTTATTTTTGAAGGCTTCCTGTTTATTGTATTTAAAATATTTTCATCGAATTCTTGAAGACCGATAGATATCCTGTTAAATCCATATTCCTTTAGTTGATCAACATTTTTTAATGTGAAATATGCTGGACTACACTCAATAGCCATTTCATAATTTTCATCTAAAATGAAATAATCTTTTATCTTATCAGTAATTAATTTGATAAATTTATAGGGTATTGCATTTGGGGTTCCACCACCCCAATGTATTTGAGTTACTTTTCTATTTGTATCAATATAATTAATCATCATTTCCATTTCTTTGATTAATGCATTGACATATCTTTCAATAAATTTAAATGAGAATCCAGTTTCAGTAGTACATCCGCAAAAGTGACATATTTGAGGACAAAATGGTATATGAATATAAATTGATATACTTTCAGGGTCCTCATTGTTTGATTTTAATATTGATTTTATGAAGCTCTTTCCATTATAATAATTATCAAATAAATTGGCTGGGGGATACGAAGTATATCTTGGCCCCTGTATGTTATATTTTTTAACTAGTTTTTTATCTATTTTAATCATATTTTTTTCCAATTTGTTGTTTTTACCCAATCTACTACAAACTTTGCTTTTTTGTAATTAATATCAGGTAAAAATCCGTGTCCTAAATTGATGATAAAATCATCATTTTTCAAAGCGAATTTTTTAATTTTTTCTAGTTCTATTTTTATATTTTCGGTGGAAGAATATAAACTTCTTGGGTCAATATTTCCTTGTATTCCTATATCTTTATCTAGTATTTTACGAGCTTCATTAATATCAATTTGCCAGTCAATACTTACATAATCGCAGATATTTTTATTTAGATATTTTAGTCCAACTCCTAAATTTTTTGGAAAGAAGATTGATGGAACTTTGCTCTTGGTTACATTAAGTACCCTTTGACTATATGGTAGAATTTCTTTAATATATTTTTCTGAGGGAATTAAGCCACAGTAAGTTTCAAACAATTGAAAACAATCAATACCGTGACGTATTTGCTCTTTCACATATAATTCACTTGCTTCAGTAATACTATTAAGAATTCTATGACTTTGTTTAGGATATTTATATAAAAATTTTATTGCTTGATTGAAACTCTTATCTGAGTGGTCTCCTCGAAACATAAAGCAAAATGTTGTCAGTGGACCTCCGCAAAAACCGATCAATGGAAGTTCATTTTTTTTATTTTTTATATTGGAAATGTTTTTATAAATATACTCTAGTTTTGTACAGTCAAAATTTAAGTCTTTATTTGGATTATCAATTCTTAATGGATTATGAAATATAGGTCCTTTATTGGTAAATTCAAGATTTAAACCTAGAGCCTCTGGAATAACTAAAATATCTGAGAACAAAATTATTGCATCAACTCCAAGTTCTTTTACAGGTAAAATCGACACAGTAGTCGCTAAATCAGAGTCCTTCATTAACTGATCAAATGTATATTTTTTCTTTAATTGCTGATAAGATGGTAGAATTCTTCCGGCCTGTCTCATAAACCATACTGGTGGTCTTGGTGTACTTATTTTGTTTAATTTATCTATAAAAATACTATTCATTATGTATTTGTTTTAATGCTTCTTTGTTAATTTTAATAAAATAATCTATTTCTTTATATGAGATAGCTTCTGAGATGAATAGACTTTCAAATTGTGACGGGGGAAGATAAATCCCATTATCTAACATAAATTTAAAATATTTTGCGAATAATTTTATATTACAACTTTTTGCGTCCTCGTAATTATTTATTTCCTTTTTGTTTGTGAAAAACAATGTTAACATTGATCCAACTCGGTTTACAACTGCTTTAATTCCTGTGTCATTTATATTATTTACTAAACCATCATAAATAATTTGTGATTTTTTCTCTAGTGAATAATAAACTTTATCGTTTAGTTTGTTAAGTATACATAATCCGGCACTCATTGCTAAAGGATTTCCAGAGAGTGTTCCTGCTTGATAAACTGGACCATTAGGTGATAAATAGTCCATAATTTCTTTTTTACCACCATATGCTCCTACAGGAAGCCCACCACCAATAATTTTCCCAAGAGTTGTGATATCAGGTTTAATATTATACAATTTTTGTGCACCACCTGAGGATAATCTGAAACCAGTCATAACTTCATCAAAAATTAATAGTGAATTATTTTCTTTAGTGATCAATCTCAGTTTTTTTAAGAAATTATTTTTTGGTTTTACTACTCCCATATTTCCCGACACTGGTTCAACAATAACTGCTGAAACTTTATTTTTATACTTGTTAAATAGATATTCAACTGATTTTATGTTATTGAACTCTGCAATTAATGTATCTTTAGCTGTATTTATTGTAACACCTGGACTGTCTGGTTCCCCTAGAGTCATGACTCCAGAACCTGCGCTTATTAGGAAACTGTCACCATGACCATGATAGTTGCCAGAAAATTTAATTATGAGATCTTTTTTTGTAAATCCTCTAGCAAGTCTTATGGCACTCATAGTTGCTTCAGTCCCCGAATTAACCATTCTAACTTTTTCGATTGATGGAAACATTTCAGTTATTTTCTTTGCCATTTTTGTTTCTACAATTGTGGGTGCGCCATAGGAAGTTCCATTAATTGATACACTGTTAATCGTATTAATTAGATCTTTATCTGCGTGGCCTAAAATCATTGGTCCCCATGATGAAACAAAATCTATATAAGAATTTCCGTCTATATCGTATACTTTTGATCCTTTTGCCTTTGAGATGAAAATCGGATTACAGTCAACACTCTTAAATGCTCTGGCGGGTGAGTTAACCCCACCAGGTATAAGATTTTTTGCTTCCTTAAAGCTTTTTATGCTATTTTTAGTTATGGTTTTCATTTTTTAATTGTTTTGCTATATCTAATGCGTGATAAGTAATTATAATATCAGCTCCAGCTCTTTTAATAGAAGTGGTAATTTCCATTATTAGCTTTATTTCATTACCCCATTTTAATTTTGACATTGCTTTTACCATGGAATATTCTCCGCTAACATTAAAAGCTACAATTGGTAGATTAAAATTCTCCCTAAACTTTGAAATAATATCTAGGTATGATAATGCCGGTTTTACCATTATCATATCAGCTCCCTCAATTTTGTCAAGTTGTCCCTCACGGATTGCTTCTCTTGAATTACTATAATTTAGTTGATATGTTGATCTGTCTCCTTTTTTAGGGGAACTATCTGAAGCATCCCTAAAGGGACCATAAAAAGCTGAGGCATACTTTGCAGAATATGAAATTATTGGTACATTTTCAAACCCATTAATATCAAGTTTTTCTCTAATCTTTTTTATCCTTCCGTCCATCATATCAGATGGTGCAATTATGTCTGCACCAGATTCTGCAAGTGAAACAGCTTGATTACATAAATTTTCAACTGTTGAATCGTTGTCAACATCACCATTGATCAGTGTTCCGCAATGTCCGTGGATGGTATAAGCGCAGTTACAAACATCGGCTATAATTAAAATTTCTTTGAATTTATTTTTAAGTATTTTTATACTTTTTTGTAAAATATTATCTTGTGAAATTCCACAACTACCATCTTCATCTTTGATTTTTGAAACTGGGAACAATAAAAATGATTTAATACCTAATAATAATGCTTCATTACATTTTGTTACCGCTTGATCAATTGACATTGTGTATTGGCCAGGCATTGATTTTATTTCTTTTTTAATATTTTTTCCTTCACATATAAATATTGGATAGATCAAATCATTTATATTTATTTTATTTTCAGAAACAAGTTCTCTTAAAATTTTGTTTTTTCTTAATCTTCTAAGTCTAATTTGTGGATAATTCATTGCTTTATTTATTGATGTATTTATTTATTTCTTCACTCAAATCATTGAATGATGGTAATTTTGGAATAAAATCAACCTTAAAGTTATTATTATGAATATGATCCATGGTTGTTTTTCCTATTGCACCAATTTTTTGATTTTTAATTTTATATTTTTTTATAAAAGAATCAAACGCTGAAGGGGAAGTAAAAATTAAAATGCAAATATTTTTGCTTAATATTTTTTTTAAATCATGATTTACAAAACTTACATGAGTTGTATTATAAATATTTTTTCTAGTTATTTTACAGTGGTTTTTTAATTTTTTTTCAATAAAATCGTCTGATAGATTTCCTGTTAGGTATAAAACTTTTTTATTTTTTATTTTATTTGATATTATTAATTCATCTATTAATTTATCTTTATATGGGAATTTACAATTATATGATACTTTGAAACCTAATTTTATCATTCTTTCATACAGTTTTTTACCGGCACAAATTGCTTTTATTGATTTGTATTTTTTTTCAAATGAACTTATAAATGAATTTACTCCATTTTTTGATGTAAAAATGATGTAATCGTAATCATTAAGTTTTATTTTTTTTAAATTTATTGATTCTATATTTATCATTGGAAAGTGATAAATATTAAATTTTTCATTTATCATTGAAAAGTCAGAAATCGATCCTGAATGTGTTAAAATAATATTATTTATCACTTGAAATGTTTTTTAATTCATTCATTATTTTTTGTCCCTTTCCTTGGATTATTTCATTAGCTAATTTTTCTGACAAGATTTTATAATCTTCAATTTTACCAGTAATACTTTTTCTTACAATATCAAAGTTTTTGATTGAAGATATCATTCCAACAATAGTAATCTCACTATTATTAATCTCTGCAAAACATCCAAACGGCATATGGCAACCACCTCCAATTTTACTCATAAAAATTCTCTCAGCTTCGGTGCATAAATATGAGTTTTGGTGATTTATTTTACTTAAAAATTTATTTAATAATTCATTTTCTTTCAAACTCTCAATAGCTATTGCTCCCTGTCCTGGTGCTGGTAAAAAAGTATCTCTATTTAAGTACTGTACAATATATTTTTTTAGTCCTAAACGTTTAATTCCTGCGGATGCTAACAATAGTGCGTCACATTTTCCACTAATCATTTTCTTAATTCTATTATCTACGTTACCTCTAATATCACAGATTTTAACATTTTTATTTAAATTTCTTATTTGAATTTTTCTTCTAATTGATGTTGTACCAATTATGTCTGTTGATTTTAATTTTGATAGTTTAATTTTCTTGTTACTAACTAAAACATCTCTGTTATCGTATCTTTCTAGTATCGCAGCAATTTTTGTTTTCTCCAAAGTAACTGGCATGTCCTTTAAACTATGGACCGCTATGTCTATTTTTTTATTTATTAAATGTTCTTGAATTTCTTTAACAAAAAATCCTTTATCATTAATTTTGGTAAGACTTATATCTGTTATTTTATCTCCAAGTGTTTTGATAATTTTTGTTTCAAATTTACACTTAGGATAATTTTTTTGTAATTCACTAATTACAATTTCAGTTTGACATAAAGCTAACTTACTCCCCCTAGTACCAATTATTAATTTTTTCATTTTCTCAATAAAATATTATTTACTATTGAAATTGTATCTTGATCTTTTGTTAGATCAATGTTTTTAATATTATTGATTATGTTTTGTTTATATTTATCCAATATACTTTGACTTTCAATATTTTTTATTTCTTTAAATTTATATTCAAAATCTTCATGAAATTTATTAATTGTATCTCTAATTTCTTTTTCCATTACCCAAACTATAAATTCGTTCACTAAATTGTTTATATACTTATTCGCTATAAATGATTCTTTTTTTCTTTTTATGTAGTTTTTATTTACTTCATCCTTAAGTCCATCAACATTAATTAAGTTTACATTTTTTATGTTTTTGATTTCTTTTGGCACATTAGTTGGTACGCTTAAGTCTATTACCAATAGCGGTTTTTTTCTATTGGACAAAGATTTAATAGTTTCATTAATTGTTATTAATTTTTTTGGTGAAGATGTTGAGAATATAATTATATCACATGTACTCAAAACTTTATAAATATTTTCTAAGGGTTGATATTTAAGATTTAATTTTTCAGAAATTTTTTTTGATTTATTAATTGTTCTATTTAAAATTTGAATATTCTCATATTTTTTTTTAATTAAATGTTTTAAGGTTAATTCTCCGGTCTTTCCTGTACCAACATTTACGATAGAAATAGATTTTTTACTGTATTTTTTATTTATTTTTTCTACAGCAGCATAACTGACTGATACGGCACCTTTGTCAATCTTAGTTTTAGTTCTTATTAATTTACTTGCGTTTAATGATTTTTGAATCATTCTTTCAAGTATTGGAGATAACATTTTGTTTTTGTTACATAATTTATACGCACTTTTGATTTGTTCAACGATTTGATATTCTCCAATAATCATTGACTCAAGACCACTAGCTACCCTAAATATGTGTGAGTAAACATCCTTATCAAATTTTTTCTCAACATATGGTGATATTCCTTCAGATATTTTCTTAAAATTAATCAAGCATGAAATTATCTTATGTGAGATATTTTTTTTCTTTATTTTATTTTGGTCGTAATCAAAATAAATTTCTGTTCTATTGCAGGTAGACATTATAAATGATCCATTAACTATTATACTTTTACGAAGAAAATTATTAAAATTAACGATTTCACTTTCAGAAACATATACATGTTCTCGAATGTCTAACGGTGATGTTTTGTAATTTATGCTTATAAGACCAACCATAATATTATCTTTAAGTTATAGTAATGCTAATCACTAATAAATATTTTTTTTATTTTAAGTTTAAAATTTTCCTCATTTTTATTTCCAATTAAAAAAGAAATTTGTTCAATTTGATTGTGACTAAAGTTTTCTTTATTAAGTCTTCTTCCTCTGAAATATGGAATAAAATTCGAAAGTTCTATTGAAATAATTTCATTTTTACCAGTTGTTTTGAAATTATGAATATAGGAGTAATAGTCCTCTTTGTTCTTTTTAATTCTTAATTGGTAATTTTTTTTATCTCCTTCTATGACTAAATTTATTTTTTTTACAGGAGATACATCTATTTTATCTATGTTTCCTCTAACAGAGGCAAAGCCTCCATTGTTTTCTAATGATATTTCACCCTTAAATATCGCGTGTTTATTTGAATAATAGAAATTAGATTTAGAAAGACCTCCCATTACATCATCATTTACTATTACCCAGTTTTCTATGTCCCTTTGGGTGTTGAATTCAATTAGATTTTGAGAGTATAGATTTTTCATTGAAAAAATTATTAAAATTTTAATTATTTGTCTCATTAAACTATATATTTGTATAGAAAAATTTATATAAAGTTATACAAATTTTTTATTTTCAAAAATAATATTGAAATTTGTAGTGAAACTGAAGTTTTGATTTATAATTTAATTTATAATTATTCTAAATAGTAACCTATATACTGGTCTATAAAAAACAAAACCCCTTAAATCACTATATTACAAGAGTTTCTAATGTTACTAACAAATTTAAAATTTAGGTGTGATTCCCGTCCAGACCGCAAGACACAAACCCTTATAATCTAGCGATTG
>TARA_B100000674_G_scaffold411650_1_pt1 | contig 11219 bp, 6 predicted proteins | sample TARA_B100000674 | Tara Oceans TARA_B100000674 (sample SAMEA2622759) | marine metagenome | biome: marine biome (ENVO:00000447); feature: surface water layer (ENVO:00002042); material: "saline water (ENVO:00002010), including plankton (ENVO:xxxxxxxx)" | depth 5 m
TACCCTTTGTACACGGATTCAATTGTACCACGCAGCGGCATCCGTGAACAGGTCGTAGAAGGCATCCAGCGACGCATCAATCGGCTTGGCATAACCTCCGCCCATGAACACGACCAGCGGAACCTCAAGCGCTTCAGCGGCCTCAAACACGAGGTGGTTGCGCTGTCGCATGCCCTCCCTTGACACGTTGAGCTTGCCCAGAGCGTCCGCTTCGAGTCCGTCCACACCGGCCTGATACAGGATAAGCTCGGGCTCAAACGCTTCGCAGAGGTACAGGGCTTCACGCACGGTGTCCAGGTAGGCGGCATCACCCGATTCGGGCGGCACGGGAAGGTCGTGGTCGCTGACCGATTTTCGGAACGGGAAATTGGTTGAACAGTGAACCGAGATCGTACAGGCCCGAGGCTCGTCAGCAAGCATGGTCGCCGTTCCGTCGCCCTGGTGCACGTCAAGGTCAACGATGGCCACGCGCTCGACGCCAAGGTGTTCAAGCGCATGGAGTGCGCAAACGGCGAGGTCGTTGAACACGCAATAACCCGAGCCGAAATCTCGGTGCGCGTGATGCGTCCCGCCGGCCATGTTGCCGGAAAAACCGCCTGTTTGGACGGCGTGTTCGGTGGCTTCCACCGCACCGCCCATGAGCACAAGCGTGCGTTCGATCATCGCCGGCGTCCACGGCGTCAACCCGATGCGCTTCTCCTCCTTGTCCGTCAGTTCGCCGGCAAGAAAACGGTCGACGTAGTCCGCATCGTGGGCGAGCAGCAGAAGCGACGTGTCGACGGGTTGCGGTTGGGTGATCTGCATCGCTTGGCTTGCGCCGGTCGTTTCAAATCGGTCGAGCAGACGCTGGTAGCGGTCGCGTGGAAAGCGCGCCTCGGGGTGAATGCCGTCGGTGTAGAGGGGGTGGTACCACATCCCAAACAACGGCAACGGGGCCATGGTTCGGTGGTCGGACGAGGTGTGAATAAAGTCCTGTGTTGGTGGCTGGAACGAACAGTGGGTCAAGGTTGGGCAAAAACAGCCCTACTTAGCGCAGACGGGCTGGAAGCATGGGCATGAGCGGCGTCAGCCTTTACGAGCGGGTTCTCGGTGACACCACCGATGAACGGCTTCGAGGTTGGGCCATCAACGCGGCCATTGCGGGCTTTTTGCTCCACGTCCTGGCGTGCACCCTCCATCAGTTTACATCCTTTGATGTCCCCGACATGAACGGTTTCTTTGACTCCTACTTGGACGCCCTCTACACGCCCTTCTCCATCATCCTCGCCTACGAGGTTTACGAGCTCATCCGGGCCATTCCCGAATCCTTCTCCATCTCCATTGGAAAGCAGTTTGAGGTCATGAGCCTGCTCGTGGTGCGTGATATGTTCAAGAATTTGGCTGACGTTGAGAAAGCCTCGGGAAGCGCCGTGGACGGTGACGTGGCGCTGATTGCGCTTGAGGCCGTGGCCTTCCTCGTGCTCTTTACCACGGCCCTGTACTTCAGGCGGGTGACCTTGACGTCAAAACACGACGATGACACCGATGAGGGCGTGACGCGCTTCGTTCAGCAGAAGAAGGCCCTGGCGTGCGGCCTGGCCGGTGTGTACGTGTTGTTGGCGCTGTATTCCTTCACGTCATGGTCGCTGAGCACCCTGGACGGGGAAGGCGATCTCAGCCGCACGGTGTTTTTCCTTGATTTCTTCACCTTCCTCATCCTCTCCGACATCATCATCCTCCTCGTGTCCTACAAGCACATCACGGACTTTCCCCAACTGGCCCGCAACACCGGCTTCGTGCTTTCCACGGTGACCATCCGAGTGGGCATCGGTACGCCCGGGTTCACCGGTGCGGCGTTGTTCATCCTCTCGGCGCTGCTGGCAGCTGGCGTGCTGCGGCTGAGTTTGATGGAGGAATCGGAACCGATTGGCGAGCCACGAGAAGGCTCAACGGCGTGACTGAATGTTCATTATTGGACGCGCTCCGGCCCCACCTGCCATGGCCACAGCCCCACCGCCACCCGCACAACCAACGACGGTGGCCGACTACACGGGACTCCCACCTGGCGGCACCTACGACCAATCCACCGGGCAGACGGTGTACATACAGGCAGACGGTGTTCAATGGCAGATGATGCCCGATGGCAGTTTCAACCGCCTTGGTTGACCACCTTCGTTGGGGTCATCATCCCCAGAAGCGACGGGTTCGAGCGTATTCGACCTCGGCCTTGTGAATCGCTTGGAGCAAGCCCTCGGTATCGCCGGGTGCAACCTTCACCAACAGTCGATTCGCGGTGGCTTCAGCGATGCCACGTCCCATCAGGCACATGATGGCCTCAATGCCTCGATTAGCGACCAAATCGGCATTTTTCATCATCCGGTCCTGCTCCTTCTGGTCGTCGGATGAGACCCACTTCTCAAGCATCTCCTGCAGCCCCTCGCGGGCACAAGCAAGGCGCTTTCCGCCGCACTTGAGGCAGGTGCCCGGCCGGTCCATGGACTCAAATCGTGCGACACGGAAGCGACGGATGCCGTGGCATCGCAAGCAGCACAGCACCGCACGTTCGTTGGTGAGACGGCCACGCAGACGCTCGCGCAGGGCCGCATTGTCCCAGTTGGGCAAGAGCATATCGTCTTGGGTGCGGTTGGAGAGTCCCAACGGACCCTGCGCCGTGATCTCAAGCGAGAGCACACCGGACTGGAGTCCTCGCAGCACGTCGGTGGCGCCTTTCACATCCATGCGCTCGTGGAAGAGTTTTGAGAGCACCTCTTCCATGACGACGGTGCCGCGGTATTTGCGAAGTAGGGCTTGGAGGTTGATGCGACGCGGATCGACGCCGTGGCGCAAGATGCCGAAAATTTTGGCCACCTGTGCAAATCGCCACCTCACTTGACGGGAATTGGGAACCGTGATGCTGAGCAGTTGTTCAATGGCTTCTGGCGGTGTCTCCATCAGCCAGCCCACGATGTCCTCGGGGCGGACACCGCCGACCTGAAGCGCAATGCGGGTGGGCTCAACGATAAGCCGACCCCAACTTCCCGATTTGGTCGAGGCCATGGCGAGCAGGAAGTTGCCCAAGGCCTCGTTGATCTTCGAGCCCTGGCAGCAGTTCAAGACAAAGGCGTCGTCGCGCTCCTCCAGCGTCATCTTCCGGTCGGTGGGCAACGTGCCCGTGGCCTCAACATGAGCGGCGATGGTTTCGGCGAGCATGCTTCTGGCCTCGTCATCAAGCGGGTAGTCCAGCAGCCCTGCCGTTCGTGGCGGAACCAAGGCCAGGGGGTCCAATTCGGGTTGTTGCGGAGCATCGAGCAGGCCGAGGTCGTGAGCGATGAGGTGGCGAAGGTAGCCCACATCGCGAGCCACGGATTCAGGCACGGGCGGTAATTCACCCAGCCACTGAGGTGCTTTGCCGTGGTCACTCACGGGCGCCACGAGTAATTCGGATTGCTCCGGGTCAGCGTCCACAATGAGCCAGGTTCGTCCTGCGATGACGAAGCGCCGAGGTGTTCCATCATCGTCCTCCCCGGCATCGTTGAGGCTGAGAACGAAGGCTTCGTCCACGTTGCCGAGGCTGCGCCGAGTGACGGCATCACGAACGCGGTAGGTCTTCTTGTCGGGAATCATCGACAGGTGTTTGGACACCCATTCGCGCGTCTTTCCTGCCGTGGACAACCAGCCTCGAGCAAATCGCTTCGGCACATCCACCGTTCGTTCGGTGTAGAGCCGTGGAATCGCTTCGTCGGGCGTGTTGTAGAGCGGCAGTTCTTCGGGAAGTTCCTCGCCTCGAGCGAGGGCTTCCTCACGGGCGATTTGGTAGACGGCCTTTGGCCATCGGTACCACGGCACTTCGCTGGGCACCGGCGTGAACCGCAACACCCAGCGTTCGGCGAGCACCTGCAAGATGGCCTCGGTGTCAGCCCGCTGCCAGCCTTCGAACTGAGGCGCTGCTGCAAGAAGTTGGGTGGCTTCGTCAATGCTGACCGCCTTGAAACAGTGCACCATCAACACCAGTTGATTGGCAGCGATGACACCCGGGCGTGGCCGCCACACCACCGGTTCAATTTCGCCCACCATGGCCCGCTGGGCCACGACCGCCGACTCGAGCAAGTGGTCAACGTCCCACGAAATGACGTGGCCACGGCCCACCCCGCCCAACCTGTGATCGGCACGCCCCACGCGCTGCAGCATACGGTCCACCGATTTGGGAGAGTGAACCTGCACGATACGGCGGACGCTCCCGACGTCGATGCCCAGCTCGAGGCTGGACGTGCACACCAATCCCGAAAGGGTCCCGTCGCGCAACTCATCTTCCATTTGTTGACGCGTCTCGGCCGCCAGCGACCCGTGATGCACACCGATCTTGAGGTCAGGTGCCAACGCCTGAAGCCGCGTGGACAAGGTCTCTGCGTCGCTTCGACTGTTCACGAACACCAAACAGGGCGATTGGGTTCGCAAAATGTGACAAAGGTGGCGATAAGCGGCGTGCTGCTTGGGACTGAGGGCAGCATCGATGGCCCCGATTTCATCCTCGGGAAGCGGCGTCGGTGATTCAACCGTGAGTTCCGTGGTGCGCTGACCCGTGGTGATGAGCGGTGTTGCCTTGCCGGGTGAAAGCCAGTGAGCGACGGCCTCGGGATTGCCGACCGTCGCCGAAAGCCCCAGCCGCTGAACGGGCCGACCTGTGAGGGCCTCGAGGCGAGAAAGCCCCACACCAAGTTGCCAACCTCGCTCCGAAGCGGCCAAATCATGAACCTCGTCCACCACCACAGCCTGAACCGTGCTCAACATGGCGCGCAAATTTTTGCCGCTGAACATGAGCTGGAAGGTCTCTGGCGTGGTGACCAGGAGGTTCGGTGGCTTCCGCGTTTGTTTGGCACGCTGCGCTTGAGTGGTGTCGCCATGACGAACATCAACTCGCAAACCAACAGCCTCGGCCAGTTCGGTCAAGCGCCGGTCAACGTCTCGATTCAGCGCGCGAAGCGGAGTGATGTAGAGAATGGACATGGAAGGCCAACCCTCCTCGAGGCACCGATGGAACAGGGGCAGGATTCCCGCCATGGTTTTCCCCGACCCGGTGGGAGCGATGACGAGGCGATCGTGGCCTTCCATCACATCGGGCAGCACATTCTCTTGGACGGGCGTTGGCTCCCACCCTTTTTCCTCCAGCGCAGCGGCAAGGTTTGGATGAAGCCGGGAGAAGACGCGTGACATACTCTCCCCACCCCTGTGGAGATGGCCTCTGCCCACTGCATTTGAGGATTTGGCTTTCCTCAACGCTTAGCGTGGCGCTCAATCGTCGTCGTCGTCGAAGTCGTCTTCGTCGTCGTCCTCGTCTTCCCAGTCCTCTTCGTCCTCGGCAAAGGCACCCTCACCGTAGTCAATGGAGGTGCGCGTGGCGACCGTGAAGACCACGGCGAGGGTCATGATGCTCAGGATGGCAAACATCCACGCCAGTGGCTGTTCTCGCACGGAGTCGAACCAACCGAGGTATTGACCGTAAGCGATGGTGACGGCGTGTTCAGCTGAATTGTCATCGTCGTTGGCTTCGGGGACTTCATCCTCGTAATCAACCACGACGCGGACACGGTCCACGTCCTCCGATTCCCAAACGACCGAGACCGGGTACATTTCGCCGGCGTCAATGCCGTTCACACGGACGACGTCAAACGGCTCCTCCGCTGAGCCAGCGAAGAAGGCGACCTTGAACTGTGAGGAAGTGTTGCCTCCAGCATTGTAAATCGTGGCCGTGATGTCGATGTTGGCACCGGGTGCGATGTGGTCGTCGCTCATCACGATGTTCTTGACCCGCAGTTCGGGGCCCACAGCGCCCAAACGCACCCATTGACGCTCGAAGTCGATGTCGTCGGAGGCCAATTCCGGGATGGGGCTGGCCTCGGAGTTGGACACGACGGGGAACTGGTTGCCGGCCGCATCGTAGCCAGTCACGTAGAAGCCGACGAAATCACCGGCCTTGGGATCGATGGTACCGCCAGCCGTGATGTCGACCACACCGGTCCAAATCACGTTCTGGCCGTCCTGCTGCATGCCCAACAACGTGGAGCCTGCACCGATGGTCATCGTTCGAGTGGCGTCGCGCATCACCCAATGAACCACCTGCTTTGAGCCGGTCAAATCGGCGTCTTCGGTGCCTTGGAACTCCACTTCGATCTGCGTGAGGTCGTTGGTGGCGGAGATGTCGATGACGTTGAGCGGTGCGACACGGCGTGTCACACGTGGCGCTGCGTCGTCAACCACGACCTGGAGCGTGGTTGAGACCAGCGTTCCCGTCATGTCTTCACCACGGCCCGGGATATTCGTAATCGAAATCAAGCAGGTTCGGGAAGGCGAGGATTGCAGCGTCAGCGCAGAAGAAAGCGGCACTTCAACGGCGTAGCCGCCGTCGCTGGTCAACGAGCCGTCGGACCAGAGTTTCTCACCGTCAAACACCTCGACGAGGATGCCGACGTCTCGAGGTGCCGGTGTTTGGCTGCCTTCGTAGACCACGCGACCGGTGAAGGCCAAGCGGTCGTCCTTCCGGACACGGCTGCCGTCGGCCACCGGTCCCGTGCGGGGTTCACTGATGTCCTCAACCGCGAAGTCGGTGGGCGAAAGCATCAGGTCGTTTTCCACCCGGAACGTGTGTTCCAGCAACAGGATCCGACTGGGGTCCGAACTGCCCAATTCCTTGTACACCAAGGCCACATCACCCATTTCTTCGTCGGGCCAATCCCAACTGAAGGTGAAGTGGAAGTCAAGCAGAATCCAGGGCAACCCCGATTCGTTGGTGGTTTGCACCATGCGGCTGGTTGGTGAGAGGTGAATGTAGGGTGAATCCGACCAGAAGGTGTTGTTGGTACCGGAGTAGGAGATGCTCTGTGCGTCTCGGGCTGGGTTGGGACCTTCAAAGTCGAACACGAGGGAGATGAACTCGAAGTCAATCGCGGTGTTGGCATCGATGAAACCGAGCGAGATGGTTTGGTCCATGCCAGCAAAGACGGCTTCGTTGTCCTCATGACCGAACCACTCCAAACCGGTGAAAATGGCGGAAGAGTCCTTTCGGGTGCGGAAGGTGGCGTCGTCGTACAGGAAGCCCTCGCTGGACTCAAACATCAACAACTCGTCTTCGTCGTTCATGACGGTGAAATGGAGCGGGTTGCCTGCTTGGTCGCCGCCGTCCCAGAAGTAGGACACGCGCCCCATGTTCGGGTTGCGAGAGGTGTCGATGGTCGTGATGAACCACTTGGAGCGCGCCTCGGTGGTGTTGGACACTGCCTTGGAGACGTACTCTTCGGGGTCGGCCTCACCGTTGCGATTGGCGTCGTGGTCAGCTTCCACCCAGTAGTTGAGTTCGAGTTCCATCGGGTGGCCAACCTTGTCCTCGACCAGCACTTGGATCGTTTGCTCGTTGGTTGCCGCCTCGTACGCATCGTCAACTGGAACGACCTGCTTGCGCTCAGGATGCGTGGCGTCCACGAGGAAGGTGCGTCGCCATTCGCTGTTGGGTTGTTGGACGTGATCGGGGTTGCGTTCGTTGTAAGTTTGAACTTCGTAGGTGAGGCCGTCAGCCACGTCGATGGACGGGAGGTCGATGGAGATGAAGAACGACCCGTTGTTGTTGGTGGTGTCCCGTGCCGTCGCCTCAACATAGCCGTTTCGAGAAATGCGAACGTCAAAGGCGCTGTCCTTGGGGGCGTCGTCGGTGTCTTGGAACCACATGGCGCCCACGAAGTGAAGTTGCTCACCGGCAGCGACCCATGAGCCGTCCTCAACGTCCAGCGAGGTGAGCTCACCGTCGTTGTCGCGAACGTTGAGCCAACCCAGGCCAAAGGAGCGGTTCACGCGCAGGCCCTCGTCGGAGGTCAGCGGTTCAGGAGCGAAGCCTGCCGTGCCACTGTCGTCAAGGCAACCCACGCGGAAGCGAACGTTGTCTTGGTCGGGCAGTTCGCTGGTGATGAAGAACTTCCAATGAATCTCGAGAATGCCGTTGCTTTCAATCGAATACGAGGTCGGGTCGACTTCAATGTACTGTGCCGGGTCGTTCGGGTCGGGGAACACGTCGCCGTACTGCCATGAAATCACGGGCCAGTTGGCGGCGCTGCCGGCGGTCATGAGGGTCAACTCGGCGCTCACCATGGAGTTGGCCGCTTCACCGATAACGTGGCGGGACACGACCTCGTAAGGCGTGATGCGCTCGTGGAGGATTTCACCCTCGGGGATGGCCATGTCAAGGTTGGTCGTCTGCATCGTGTACGTGATCTCAAAGGAGACGATGGACAGTTTTCCTGCCGATTCTGACGTGAGTTCAACCGGGATGTCAACCGTACCTGAGCCTGTGTTCGGAATGGCATCGTTGAGTTTCTGCAACAGGGTGTTGCCGGATTGTTGGCTCGTGACGGTCGTCGGCCCGATGAGCGCGCCTGATTGAGCAGAGCGCTTCCATGCGGACTTCCCATCGATGTTGAGCCCGGGTTGGAGCGGCGCGTTCGAATGGAGCGCAATCGAGAGGTCCGTGATCGAGGGAGTGACACCGGTGGACGACGTGGAGAGCATGATACGGACGCAGAAGTAGTACGAGGAGCCGGTCATGGATTTCGTGGTGTTGGGCGAGGTGTAGGACTGGACACCGGAGCCCCCGGTACCGCAACTTGAGGAACTGGTCTTGTGACCGACGTTCACCGTGATGGAGGTTCCTGCAGGCCGTGTTTCGTTCCAGTCCACCGTGGCAGCGATCACGCTGCTGCTTCCTGAACCGATGTACTGGTAGGCGTAGTAGTAGCCGCTGGTCTGGTAATTGGTCGTGTACGACAAGACCACATCGCCGAGAACCGGCGTTTTCGAGGCCGTACCGTTGAGCGTGGCTCGCCATTTGATGGACGTGCCCGAATTGGCAAACGTGACTTTCTGACCCACGCTTCCAGCCTTCCAGGTGACGCCGCCATCGTTGGAGACGTCCACGCGGACGCTGGTGCCCGTCGGGAAGGAGCCGAAAACACCGTCCACATCAATGGTGTTGACAGCGCGGGAAATCGACGTGGTCTGACCCACGATCATCTGCGAGGACACCGAGGAGGAGCGCACGTCGAAGTGAGCGCCGTCGCCGTAGGTGTGGACCTTGCGCGTGCCTTGGTTGCAGTAGCTGGTGCTTGACCAGTGGCAAGAGAACATGACCTTGTGGTCGTCGGTGTCAACGATGCCGTAGTGGCCGCCACCCGGCATCACGCGCTCGCCCTGGCTGGAGAGCAAACCGCTGGCCATGGTGTAGTGGAAGTGCTTGCTCTTGTAGTCCGTGTTCATGTAGTAGATGTTGTACATGACATTGGGCATGCTGACGGAAAGACCTGCGCCATGGTCGTAGTAATACGACGTGGAGGTCATGAGCCATGTGCCGGTGACCACGGTTGGAGAAGAGGGATTGACCTCCTTCAGGTAGTGGTTCTGGGCAGAGGTGTCGTACACGCCGATGTACATCTTGCCGGTGTTGTCGTCGAAGTCAATCCCCGTGATGTAGTTGGGGTACTGGTAGTTGTAGGAATTCTTGCACACCCACTGCACCTGCGTACCTGCCGCGTTCCAACCAACCTCCCACTTGTTCACCATGTAGTACGAGTAGTGAGCCGTGTAGACGTTCCCGTTGTAGACATCAGCGTCGTGAATACTTCGTGTGGCCGAACTTCCACACGAACCGGTGCTGTAGGACGCCGTGCCCAGGTAGGCACCCGTGCTGGCGTCGATTCGCATGATGCTCGTGGGGGTGTTGGAAATGTACTGGCTGGAATAGCGGATGATGTGAATTTCGGAGTTGTTGACGGGAACAGCCACACCCGTGTAGCCCCACGGTGTGTTGCTGGCCGCCGTAAGATCAGCGAATTTCTTGGTTGGGCTGGTGTAGCCTTGATCGCTCAAGGCCACGAATTGACCGGTGGTGTTGAGGTGGGCGTTGCCGAGGGTGGCGACCGAGTTTGAAGAAGAAAAACGAGGCGTGAGTTCCGTTGGGTTGCCCTTCAGCGACATGGTTTGACTGCTTACCTCAACGTTGTCGCGTCGAGCGGTGGTGAACGGGGAGGGAGAACCGGCGTTGGAGCTGGTGTAGTCTTGATCGCCAGCGCCGCCGTAGTGCGAATTAGTGGTGAAGTTGGTGTAAGTGGTGGTGCTTGCTTCACCGAGCAGGTTGAAACTGGCCGATTGGACATTGGCACCGATGGGCATGGTGATGACGCCAGCGGGGCCGGCACCCTTCTGAGAGAAGGTGTGTTCGTAAGAGGTGGAACCGTCCTTGAACTGCGTTTCCGTGGTCGCAGCGGCGGCCAGTGGGGACATGACGGAGAGCACGAAAAGAAGCGTGAGGAAGATGGCTTGACGCATGGTGGTCACCCGACTATCTTTGGGATGAGTTCCATCGCATTTCAATGATGCCCTCCGGCGACAGTCGGTGAACGATGCAAGCAACAGCGATTCAGGGGAGGATTGAAGGCCTACGGTTCGTTGGTTTGGCCGGTGAAGGCATGAGTGAAGAAGCAGGTTTCTTTGGGCGACTTTGGGCCAAACAACACGGAAAACAATTCGGCATCAGCGCCACAGCAGCCGGTGCGAGTGGCGTCCTCCTCGTGGCTTGCATGTATCAGATTCTGTTTCTTCAGGACCACGCTGAGTGGAACGAATTCACCGGCGGTGCCATCGTCGGAGCCGTCCTTTCCCTCATCCTGTTTCTCGTCGCCTTCCCGGAATTCCTTCGTTTCCGGGGCTATGTGGCCTTGCTTGAAGAAATCAAGGAGATTCAATCCACCGCCGAGTTGCGCCGTCGAAAAGCCGAGGGTGTTGAGGCTGCCGAAGCCCTGGGAGCAGGCCACCTTGAGCAGTGGAATGCTTTCCTTGATAAGCGCGGCGTGAAGCGGTAAAGCCGAGGGCGACCCATGTCCGACCACGACCCGCTGCGTTCGCTCGTCCTCGAGATAGGGCTTGCCGTGGCCATGATCGCGTGTTTGGTTGGCGCCATGTACGTCCACACCGGCTCCATGCCGCCCTTGGTGGTCGTGGAATCAAAGTCCATGATTCACGACGAGGCTGGCGAGATCGGTAGCATTGATGCAGGCGACCTCATCCTTGTCCACAACCAGCCGGCAGGGACCATCGTCACCTTCGCCGAAGCAACGGACGTGAACCATCCTGCTTACGGCTACAGCCAACACGGCCTCGAAGGCGATGTCATCATTTACGCCAAGAACGGCGAGGGCGGCACACCC
>TARA_B100000674_G_scaffold292026_1_pt1 | contig 11210 bp, 13 predicted proteins | sample TARA_B100000674 | Tara Oceans TARA_B100000674 (sample SAMEA2622759) | marine metagenome | biome: marine biome (ENVO:00000447); feature: surface water layer (ENVO:00002042); material: "saline water (ENVO:00002010), including plankton (ENVO:xxxxxxxx)" | depth 5 m
AGCTGGCGACAGCATCGGAGTTGGGTTAGGGGAGATATCGATAGAACGACATCTAAGCGGCAACGGGGTTCCCTCCCCCTGCACCTCAACAGAAACCCAAATTCAATGGGGCCACCTACCAGGTTGTAAAGCTAAACGACAATTCCATTCCATCTTTGAGTTCATGACTGACGACGTGTTCAACGACTATGCAGAATTGGCTGACGTTGACCGCAATGACTTCGTGATTTCTGCAACCGAGCGTTCAGTTGCGCCTCTTCGTTGCGACGGAGAAGCGTTTGAAACGCGCGACATCGGCGGGTACTTCCAACTTCAAGAAGCAGAAACTGCAACCCCGACAACCAGTACTCCCGTACAGCAGCGACCCGAAGAATCTCTCCCCAACACAGAAACCCTCGCGCAACAGAAACCGATAATCGCGTCAGTCGAGGGAGAAGGGTCATCCCTAACACAACGATTCGAAACCCCAGCTGGCTTCAGTTTAGTAATCGCCTCTGATGGCGGACCACTCGAGATTGAAGTCAATACAGGGGAGGGCCCTCGAGTGATTTACAACCGCCCACCAGGCGATGGAATAGCGACCTATGAAAGCGGTGCTTTGGATGCATCAGAAGTCTCCATCGCCATTGACGCTGCTTCATCGGTTTCCTGGAAGCTGGTGATCGTCGCCCCCTGAGCAACCCCGCTACTGTTCTCCAATGGGCGAATTACCTGTCTGCACGCTCCTTGTGGGAAGCCTTAGGGCCGCGTCCCTGAACAGAATCGCCGCTCGTAGCGCTAGCGAGTATCTCGCCTACATGTGCACGGTGCGGTCACCAGATCTTGGGAATCTTCCCCTGTTTAATGAGGATCTCGAAGAAGCGGAACCGCCCGAAGTCACCGCTTTTAAGGACGATGTCGGAGATAGCAATCTGGTGATTATCTTCACTCCCGAGTACAACTACGGCATACCAGGAGGTCTCAAGAATGCTATTGACTGGCTATCTAGACCAGTCCGGAACGGCTGTCTTATCGGGCGCTATGTCGCCATCGCAAGCGTAGGCCCTCCTTCTTTAACAGGAGAGAACGTTCGCGAAAACCTAACTCGGACATGTAGTGCTCTAACCGACTACCTATATCCAAGCACGCTACGTCTACCCGTCGCCCGCGACGCAGCATTAGATGACTTGGGTGACGAAGCCACTGTGGCCTTGTATGACTGGCTTGACGGACTGCTTGAGTTCACGCGACGCGGCTAACACCGGTCACCTACCTGTATTAACTACCGGAGTTGTTAGCGCGGCGCTAGCGGACTGGCTTCCCAGTTTCGGCCTCGAGTGCTTCAACTCGGTCAGCGTAGGTCGAAAGTCCTTCGGGCTCTACTAAACGAGCCAGAGCGCAATTCAACGTTGCTTCAATGCTTTCGGGCAGAAAGCATTCGTACTCGTCGCAGATCTGGAAGCTAAGGGCGACCGAGACTTGCAAACTGTCTGGGATTTCGTGGCCTAGGCGGATGACATCGGAAGTAACCGTTATTGGAACAGACACTCGAATGCGGCCCGTATATACAGGCACTTCTTCTTCGATGCCCAAAGTGTTCATTGGTTCACTGGCTGGCCATGACACGTCACCGATTCGGATACCGTCACCTCCCACTTCAACAGTGAGGCAAGAGAATTGCTCCGGGGCACCTGAAGCGTATGCATGCATACCTTCGGGGATTTCGATATCGACGAGGAGTTGCGATATCACTTCTAGTTGTAGCTTCGGTTCGCTCAGGCCGACAGTTACATTGATTCGTTCGGACACGTCAACGCTCTCAGCTTCGGTGTGAATTTCTGTCTCTCTCCCAAGGGCACGAGCTAGCACCAAAGACCCGGACGCTCGGCGCGCGTGATGTTGATGAAAGTCTTTGTCCGTCACCCTCATGTTGGCGTCGACGTAATAGGTGCCTGGGTAGGCGATCCCGTACCAGCGCATGCTTTGGCCTTCGTCTGGTCGGATGAGCTGATTCATTATTCCGAAAGCTTTGATTACGGCCGAGTCGCTGTCGGACAAAATGGGGAACGTTATGTCGTGCTTCGCAGCAAAGTCCTGGAGAATCTCTACCGGGTCATTACTGATTGCGAAAACCGAATAGCCGGCTTCTTCAAGCTTGTCTTTGATGCCTTGCAGTTGAACTAACTGCGTCATGCACGGAGGTCACCAGTAAGCGGATCGGTGGAAGACGACTACTCCCCCATTGGGTCCAAGGGACCTTTCGACGTTGATGAGATCTCCATTTTGATTTGGGAGGACAATTGCGGGGATAACTTCGCCAACGTCAGGACCGGTATGAAAGTCTTTTTCGGGTTGCCTGCGTGTGGCTCTGGTCAGTTCCTGCGGACTGTAGAAGCCGAACTCGTCGTAGTACTGATTTTCGGTTTGCGACACAACGTCTTCCTTAACTTGTAGGAGCTACCAGACTGCGGACCTGTCAGTACGGTCACAGCCACACTAGGTCAGCGACTATGGGAATAGTTGCGGGTTGAAATCATTTCGAAAGGGCCTAGAACTCAAGGTTGGGGGCAGATGAGGCTTTTCCCTTGCGTGGCCATCTGTGCGTAGACGTTCATGTTGTCTATATCTAGGGCTGATGCCAGAGAAAGCTTGTGGCTGTATGAACTGGCAAAGGTAGTGGTCAGCTCGGTCGCCACACGCGTTCGCAACTCTTGACTTCGTTCAACACCGATTTTCGCTAAGAAGTTAGGAAGCAACCAACCGCCTACCCCCCATGCCATCCCGTAATTCCTTATTAGGTGGGTGGGTCCTCGGTCTAGTCCACCGTAGATATAAAGCTGTTTATGGGTGGTCGAGCCGTAGCGGCTGTATTCGCCGTCGCTTGAACTGGCGGCTGTCTCCATGGCGTGAAGAATTTGTGTTTGTAACTCTCCGCCGCCGATGGCGTCGAAGCCGAGCGTTGCTCCGGTTGCTGCAATGGCTTTCACTAATTCGCTGTCAAAGTTAGGTGAGCTTGAATCAACGACATGGTTAGCGCCTTGCGACTTGAGGAGTTCTACCTGTTCGTCGCGTCGCACAATGTTGACCAAGTCGATGTCGTCGTTGAGGCAGATGCGGTTCAACATTTGACCGAGGTTTGAGGCGGCAGCGGTGTGGATGAGCGCTGTATGTCCTTCAAGCCTCATTGTTTCGGTCATCCCTAAGGCAGTGAGTGGGTTAACGAAACATGACGCCGCATCGATTGCTTGGGTGCCTTCTTCCAAAACGAGGCAATCGCGTGCTTTAACTATGCGATGCGTGGCGTACATTCCACCGGCTAGGACGGCAACTATCTGTCCTTGTAAAGCTCGGGCTTGTTCTTCGCTACCTGTATCGATCACTGTGCCGGCCCCTTCGTTGCCCACCGGCATGGCTTGGTCAATTCGTGCTGTAAGAGCGTCTATAGCGCCATCGGGTAGTGACAGGGTCAGACCGTTTTCTGATGTTGAAGCCGTTGATGGGTGGGCTCCAGCTAGAAGGAGTCCTAGGTCGCTGGGGTTGATCGGCGATGCTTCAACCGCTATGAGTACTTCGTCAGGTCCGGGAGTCGGGACCTCGAATTCTTCAATTCTGAGGTGAACTGTCGAATCTGATGTGACTGTCGAGGTCAGCCGCTTTCCTTTTGACATATCGGTCAATTCCTTTGTCGGTTTTTAGACCCTACCGGGCCCCCACTGCGGTGGGTCCTATAGCCCGGCTCTGGCGAAACTTTTTGGGGCTGAATCACTACTCGCCGATAGGTTCTCTAATGACGGTAATCGCCAGCCGAAAGGGCAAGCAATGCGCCACAAGATGGAGACTTGTAGTAGCTAAACGTCATAGATAACTGAGAAGCGTCTGTCGCGGGTCCGCACTTAATTAACCATTGCAGGATTGGACCGCAAGGCAGGTGCTTCTTTGCTTTTCGGGGCATTTAGTGCCGTGGCTGATATGCCCGGGCGGGTCCATGGCTCTTACTTGCCTTTAGGCTGCTTTAGCGTGATTCCAAAAGCCGCCCAGCAGGCGCACGATCGAGCAGAAGCCGCGGGAGAAGACAGCTACATCGACCCGGATACTGGCTATCAAGTGTTAACAGCGCAGTATTTGAAGAGCAGAAACTCCTGTTGTGATTCAGGTTGCCGGCATTGCCCTTACACAGGCACAGGTGACTAAAAATCGAGGTTTGGGACCCGAATCAGTTCCGTGCGCGTTAGCTGAACAATCAGATCGTCAACTCACCTGACTTAGGCGTCTTCTGTCTTCGGTCTCGGCCTTCCAGGCGCAACGGTTCTTGCCAAAATCCCGAGAGTTGCTAATAGATGAGTTTCGGAGATAATCGGGAAAAGGCTTTCAACTAGATCGGCGTGTTGAGGGTGGGTATTGGACCAGTCGTAATAAGAGGCGACAACTGTGCCGCCTTCAATTTCGCGGAGGCGGTAGCCGTATATATGACCAATTGGTGGTTGGGTCACTCCGTCGATACTCCACGCGATTTCCTTGTCTTTGGTGAATGTTTCGATGACAACGCTGACCTGGTATTCGCCTAGATCCATATCTCGTAGAGAGTCGCGATCCATCTGGACTTCGAAACGGTCGCCGATTCCTGATGGACGGGGTCCAGTAGCTGACATGAGCATTCCGGAGGCGTCAATCTTGACGTGGCCTGCGGGGTCGCTTACGACGTCGAATATTTCTGCAGGGGTAGCGGCAATTGCGCGCTCTACTTCGATCCGATGGCTCATCGACACATAGGCCTTTCTTTAGGTTTGACCTGAACCTACCTACGCCGAACTCGTAAGCCTCATAGAAACAAGTGTTCGCCACACCTTCTTCGAAGAGCGCTGTGAATTCGTGACACCAACAAGTTAGGGCCGCCCCAAAGGGCGGCCCCTGTGAGCTAACTAACTAGATGTGTCTTATTTCCATTCAAACAGTTCCCAGGTAGCTCCGCCCTCAGCATCAACTGTCCAGTCGTAAACAACGGCGACGCCGTTAAGAGAACTCAAGGACGGGGCGGAGGTCTCGAAATATACGACACCTTTAAAGACAAAGCCGCCGTCCTCGGTCGGTGAACCGACCCCGGTAGCTCTGAAAGTAGCGACTCCATCAGCAGCCATAACAATTCCCGAGTTAGGGCACTCTCCCTGCCAAGAGCCATCAGCTCTCATAGTCGCCTGATATGTGGCCATGCTTTGCACTTCCGCGCCTGCAAGCGTTCCGGCTGTGTTCGCCATAGTTTCAGCGGCTGGCATCCCATTTACCGCCGGAAGAGCCTTCATTTGAGTGGTCCCTGTCATTGATCCCACGTGTTCACCGAGCATAATTTCCACCTTTTCTATGTTCTGATTGGAGTTCTGACCTTAACCGACGATTCCGTTGGCCATTACCACACCAGGCAAGATGACCCAACGTTGGGTGCTTTCTCAACTTCATTGGATTTAGTGGTCGTGGAGTAAGCGAAGCTCGGTATGGCCATAGGCCAACTTGCGGGCAGCCCTTGGTTCATGGCTATTACCCGCTCTGAACAATTATTAGTTATGTGTTTTCAGATATGTAGTTCCGAAAGTCGGAGAGTTCTTGACCAACAGAGAACTCCACAAGGTTCCCATCAGGGTCAGTTGCTACACACAGATAACCTGCGGGGCCGGCGTCAACAGGCTCTCGTTCTAGACAACCGTCTGCTTGAGCAAGCGCGGCGACGTTATCGACTTCGGAACGCTCACTAAAGGCAATACCTACGTGAGCAAAGGCTCCCTCAAGAACCGGAGAGCTTTCTTCAACCCCGATGAAAACTATGCCAGTTTCCTCGTTAGGTTCCTGAAGCCAGAGCACCTCGCCGATTTCACCGACCTGAATCTGTCCTTGAACTGCTAAAGGTGTGTATTTCTCATACCAAATTCGAGTCGCATCGAGATCCGCTGCGCGCAAATTCACATGTGTAAAAGCGGTCATAACTATTCCCCCACCGTTTGAAACTAATCGTGCACATTCGAGATTAATCCAACGCTGATCAACGCCGCTTGTGGAACCGATATCAACCCAAGTTTCAGGCCACTTCAACGGTTAGCGCGCTCGAACCATGACATGGTTTCCGCCCGCACATCTTCGCTATACGTGACATCAAAGGGTCCATCTAAGGTGACCAGCCACAAAGCGCCGGTTTCCGTGTACATCGGTCCGTGAAACTCCCCCGGTGGAAAACTGAAATATGTTGGCCCTTCAAAATGTTCTTCGCCGTACCAGCAGTCCCCTTCCAAAAGAATGTCCTCTTGGTGCACAGAGTGAGCTTCAGCTGCAGCCGTGTGCCAGCCAGGCGGTTCTTTGATTAAGAGCGATATAGCGCCCGTGGAATCATCTCGCGAAAGGACTCGAGCTAGTCCGTATTCAGTGATATTTAAGTCAGCGGGCTGATCAGACTCATCGCCCCACAGCGAGCTAGTTGATTGCCACGGAATATCTGTGAATTTGATGCCGCCTATAAATTCTCTCATCACTTTTACCTTTTTCGAAAACGCAATGACCAAGAAGACATCCCGCAAGATGGCAAGCCCATTCCTCAGGGAGGTCTTCAGACATCAGCAGACATGAAGTCATCGAGCCTCTACACGCGGCTCTGTATCCCTAAACCCGCGCCCTACCAGGGAGTTCGTTTATGCGGAAACTTGGACCTCGTAAAGTTCGTAGACCAATTCACCGGTCTCGCCGTTCAACTGACCTGCAGCAACGGCTTGCACGTTATTTAGCCATGCGTACCGCTCATCACCGGTTTGAAAGGTAGGAGCAGTGGCGATCAATCCCGTGGACATGTCCGCGCGTCCTTGATATTCGACGTAGATGAAGGCCCCATCATCAGTTTCCAAGGTGAAGCGGACATCCAAGAGGCCAGTGCCGTCATCTCCGACGGTCAGCCAATCAGCAGCGTCATCGGTTGCCAAGCTTGCGTTAATACGATCGCTTGTCACCGTGAGACTGGAAACATTCGCTGTCACCCGCGTTCCTTTATGACCTCTACCCACCTCAATCATTGGACCAACCTGGACGTTTATTGTTGCCATGTGAACAAGTTCCGCTGCCGGCATGACCTACCACCTTCTGTTGTGTACTTATGCTGCACCGTAGTCGGAGAATTGCTATCCCGGCCAAGGGTCTTGGAAATCCATGGCTTTAGCTTCTCCTCGAAGAACTGAAGAGGCTGATTTTGGCCGCCAATTTGATCAAGCAAATCACGAATTTCAGTTTTGCGTGACCATGATCATCTAACGTCGACCCTCAACCGACTCTGAAGGACAGATATGGCTACTCACGTGGAGCGACTAGCTCAAGGACTTATGTTTCCTGAGGGACCAGCAATCGGACCAGATGGTGACCTCTATGTAACTGAGATAGCTGGTCAACGCATCTCGAAAATCGCCGAGGACGGCACGGTGTCAACTTTTGTCGATACTGGAGGTGGGCCGAATGGGGCAGCGTTTAATTCTCAAGGCGAACTCGTTGTTGCTAACAATGGCGGCAGATGGCCCACTGATGTTCCTTCAACATCACAAGCCCCAGAACCAGACTTCGCCCAAGGGCGCATACAGACCATAAGCAGGCAAGGAGATGTGATATCTGAACTCTTAGAGATCGATGGAGTTCCGTTGAACTCCCCGAACGATTTATGTTTCGACTCTCACGGTGGCTACTACTTCACCGATCCCGAATGGAGTGGGCTTGTCGGCGGAGATAGAGACGGCGGTCCGGTGTGTTATGTCAACGCTGAGGGCGAAGCGTCTCGCGTAGCTTCAAATATTGGTTTCCCGAATGGCTTAGGGGTTCGAGCGGACGGCAAAGTGTTGATTGTTTGTGAGTCTCTTACCGGGATGCTCTTGAGCTACAGAATTGAAGAACCCGGAACTTTGAGTGGAACCCCTAAGCCGAATGGGATGATTGGGCGACGGTCAGTGCCCGACGGCTTCTGCCTCGACGCGTCGGGTCAGATCATCGTGGCAGGTCATGGTTCCAGCAACCTCTTTGTACTCGATGGGCATGACGGTCGCCCCGTTCAAATCATCGAACTGCCCGATAAGGGACCTACTAATTGTTGTTTCGGCGGGAAAGATTTTCGCACCTTGTTCGTAACTTCTTCCGATCAGGGCTACGTGTATGCCCTCGACTGGCCCATAGAGGGAATGCCGCTGTTGCACTCCTAGCACCCGCCCACGGTGAGGGTTTGCGATCAGTGCCTCTGTCTTTCAGGTTGCAATCCAAAGCGTGAGAAGTTTCGGACACGAGTTGTTGTTAAGGAATTTATGACGAAGCGCCTTGCGCGTCCATGATCCAGTCGATCACATCGTTTCCGTCTCTTGTTCCCCATACGCCAACTGCGCCACGAGTCCCATTCGCCGGAACTGGCTCAACTCGTCGCCATTCAGTGGCGACGACTCTGTGCGCAATGAGCCAACGATCATCTCGCTTCTCGAAACGGTCGACATATCGAATCCCAAATATGTCGTCCTTGCCTTCGATGTCTGCGGTCGTTTCTCTGCGGTGGTAGGCCACTGCGTAGGTTTCCGCCCTCGCCGAATCTTCAGTAATTTCATCGACGAGAACGTTGCCCATGAAGTGCATAGTCGCCGTCCAACGCGGCAAAAAACTTTCACACATTTCGATGAAGTCGTCCACGTTGCCTTTGAAGGCGCCGTGGTCGTCGTACGCGTCCGGGTGGTAGCAGGACCTCACTAACTCGAAATCAAGTCGGTCTATGCCTCGCGCATACGTGTATACGACATCAGTAATTTCCTGCTTCGCTATCAGAGTCTCAATGTCCATATACGAGATTCTGCCAGATCTGAGATAAGCCCAAAGAAACAGAGAATTGTTGCATCGACAAATGAATCACTGGGACCTTGGTCCGGAGTTGATCTCTCTAAAGCGACGGTCGCCGCTTTCCCGGCGCCACAGTCCTAGCAAGAATTCCAAGAGTTGCTAGCAAGTGAGTTTCAGAGATAATTGGAAAGATGGCTTCGACTAGTTCGGCATGGTCTGGGTGCGTGTTAGACCAGTCGTAATAGGACGCTACGAGCGTGCCACCTTCAATTTCCTGCAGGCGATAACCGTAGATGTGGCCAATTGGCGGCTGTTTGCCCCCATCAACAGTCCATGCTATTTCCTGGTCTTTTTCAAATTTTTCGATTATGACCGTGACCTTGTATTCACCCAGGTCCAGATCTCGCAAGGAGTCACGGTCCATTTCCACGTCGAAACGATCACCAACTCCAGTGGGTCGAGCTCCTGTCGCAGCCATGAGCATTCCAGAAGCGTCAATCTTTACATGGCCTAGCGGATCGCTTACCACGTCAAACACTTCGGCTGGGGTGGCCGCTATTGCACGTTCGACTTCAATTCTTCGGTTCGTCATCCGGTCTTCCTTATCGTTCTAGAAATCGTTGCACCGCAATACTAGTAGAAATAAGAATCGTTCCTATTTATTATCTCGGTTGGTTGGGTATCGATCAAAGAGCTGATCTTCACGCCACGCCTACCGAGATAATCACACACGCAATGAGAACGGAATCTGAGTAATGGGCTTAAGTACAGCTGAAAGTGACCCTGATAGGGGCGCCTTAATTGGACTAATTACGGTTTCTGATCGAGCGAGCCGAGGTGATTACGAAGACCGCGGCGGTCCCGCCATCCGCGAGTACCTCGACCAGGTTTTGACCTCTCCGTGGACAGCTGAAGCCGTAGTTATTCCCGATGAACAGCCAGACATTGAATCGGCTATTAAAGATCTGGCAGGCAGCGGGTGCTGCCTAATACTCACCACAGGCGGCACCGGTCCCGCAGCTCGAGATGTAACTCCGGAGGCAACCGAAGCGGCGTGTACCAAAATATTGGCCGGCTTTGGTGAAGCCATGCGGACGGCCTCTCTACGCGCAGTTCCTACCGCTATTCTTTCCCGACAGACAGCCGGGATATGCGGCGGTGCTCTGGTAATAAATTTACCGGGACAACCAAAAGCGATCGCCGAATGTCTCGACGCAGTGATGGCCGCTGTTCCCTACTGCGTTGATCTAGTTGGTGGACCGTATATCACTACCGACCCCAATTTCGTAGAGGCCTTTCGGCCACGTTCGGCGATTCGCCCTAACCCAGATGACACCCAATAAGCCACTGAGCGTCGATAAGGGCCGAATCTGCCTCAATCAATAAGAGAGCAATTAAGGGTTTGGGAGAAGAGCCATTTTCTGATTTCTCGGCAACTCCCAAAACCGCTTTACATCCTGATCGAGCTGAGCAACTGTTCGACCAAAGGTCGCTTCGAAGGCTTCTTCCCAACCAACTCTTTCGACTATTGGGTGAAAATCATTGAGTAACACATCGGTGCCTGTCTCCGAAAGCAGGAGGGCCATAGCCCATGCACCCAATTCGTATCCCACACGGCTACATGGATCCGAATATTCGATAATCGAGCTTAGGTTCCGCTCAGCACAGCCATTAGCAAATTCGTTTTCGATGTCCCATAGTTTGTTAGCCATCTGCTCTTCATAACTGAACGGCCACTCACCCTTGGGCACTTCCGGCATCAAGCCTTCACTGATCAGTTGAGCGGCCCCATATTGCGCCATGAACTCTGCCGACCCCTCTGCGAACCAGACCGGCCCCATTGCACGATCACGCTTATCGCGATCAAGAGTGCTTATAAACGAGTGCTGGACCGCATGCCAATATTCGTGAAGAACAGTTTTAACGTCTTCCGCGCCTGGAGTTCCGAATCGCCCAGCGAGACCCCATGGTAGCGTCGTTGTGAAGCGGTGGATTCCCCAGTCAAATCCACCGTTGTGGCCAGCGGTGCCAAAGGCCCGATTTTCAGCGACAGCTTGCGCTCCCAACTGTTGGTACTCAATCATTGAATGCTGTTCCGAGCCCGCCTCTCGGGCCATGCACGACTTGTAGTCCCACTCGTCGCGCTCTTCGCGTCGGGAACAGAATTTGTCGACCAATTCCTCTCCTGCTTCTGGATCCAACCCCATGACCCAGTACTCCACTGGCCAGTAGAGACCCCACATATTTGCTGCCAGGTTCAACGAGGCCAGGATTGCTTCAGCAACCGAATCCTCAACATCATTTGCCGCAAAGACTTCTATCGTGAGCGGCTGCGAGATAGTCACGTTGTTCGGGTTCAAAGACTCCGAATCGCTCTGTTCTGAACTAACCCCACTTCCCCGATCATC
>TARA_B100000674_G_scaffold275746_1_pt1 | contig 11183 bp, 11 predicted proteins | sample TARA_B100000674 | Tara Oceans TARA_B100000674 (sample SAMEA2622759) | marine metagenome | biome: marine biome (ENVO:00000447); feature: surface water layer (ENVO:00002042); material: "saline water (ENVO:00002010), including plankton (ENVO:xxxxxxxx)" | depth 5 m
CAAGCATTACAAGGCCGAGATAAGCCTTCTCGGTGTCGGTACCAACACACCGTCATCGGTTGCGCATACACCGAAGGAATTTGAACAGAAACTGCAGGCATTTGCCGAGGATCTGGCGTCCAAACACGGTGTAAGCACCAAGGCCGTTACCCACATTTCGCATGATCCCGCGGTGGATCTTAGCAAGGAACTTGTCGCCAAGGCCGACGAACTGGGCGCTGACGTCATTGTCATGGCATCGCATGTGCCCGGTATTGCCGACCACATTTTTGCGTCTCATGGCGGATATGTGGCGTCTCACTCGGATCTTTCCGTATTCCTCGTGCGTTAGGGAATACGAACGAACAATTTTACGGCTAGGGGTAGCTGTATATTCATTTAACCTAGGGAGTTTCAAATGGGGTCTGAAGCTGACACGGGCATTGAAAGCCCGGACGGTGCAGCGAACCCGATTGATACAGAATATGAAATCGGGCAGGACAATATCCAGGCAGAGATCGGGCCATTTGGATTGGATGTCCATAACCCGGTCTTTCTGATTTCGGGTCTTGCAATTGTTGCTTTCGTCTTTCTTACCCTGGCCTTTCAGGAAAGTGTCGGGCCGATGTTCAACGACCTGCGTGGTTGGCTGACATCGTCGCTTGACTGGTTCTTCCTGTCTGCGGCCAACGTATTTGTCGTGTTGTGTCTGTTCCTGATTGTTTCACCGCTTGGCCGTGTGCGCCTTGGCGGTGCGGACGCAACACCGGATTATTCCTATTCCGGCTGGTTTGCCATGCTGTTTGCTGCAGGCATGGGCATTGGTCTGATGTTCTATGGCGTGTCTGAACCGATTTCGCATTTCACGTCCTCGATGGGCGGGATTTCGGTCGGCGATGATGGCATGCGTACCGACTGGGCGCCGCTGGGTGCTGCTGCCGGTGATACGGATGCTGCCTTCGATCTTGGCATGGCTGCGACCATCTTCCACTGGGGGCTGCACCCTTGGGCGATCTATGCCACGGTGGCGCTCGCACTGGCGCTGTTTTCGTTTAACAAGGGTCTTCCGCTGACCGTTCGTTCGATCTTCTATCCGATCTTTGGCGAGCGCGTCTGGGGTTGGACCGGTCATATCATTGATATTCTGGCCGTGTTTGCGACCCTGTTTGGTCTTGCGACCTCGCTTGGTTTCGGCGCGGAACAGGCCAATGCCGGGCTTGATTACCTGTTTGGCATTTCTGTTTCCGATACCTCGAAGGTCTTCCTGATCATCGGGATTACCGGCGTGGCACTGATTTCGGTTCTGGCTGGTCTGGATGCAGGGGTTAAACGCCTTTCGGAGATCAACATGATCCTGGCAGCCCTTCTGCTGCTGTTTGTTGTGGCGGTTGGCCCGACGATGGAAATCATTACTGGTTTCTTCTCAAGCCTGCTTTCCTATGCGGAGTATCTGCCGGCGCTTTCGAACCCGATCGGTCGTGATGATGCCAACTTCAGCCAGGGCTGGACGTCCTTCTATTGGGCGTGGTGGATTTCCTGGTCACCGTTTGTCGGCATGTTCATCGCACGTGTTTCGCGTGGCCGTACGGTCCGTGAATTCATCACCTGCGTTCTGATCATTCCGTCGCTGGTTTGTGTCCTGTGGATGACTGCCTTTGGCGGTACCGCCGTTCACATGGTGACCGAAGGCGTTTCGTCGATTGCCGAAGCCGGTCTGCCGATCAAGCTGTTCACCATGCTTGACCAGCTTCCGATGCAAGCCATCACGTCCTTCATCGGCATTGTCCTTGTGATCGTGTTCTTTGTGACCTCGTCTGACTCCGGTTCGCTCGTGATTGATACCATCACGGCAGGCGGCAAGGTCGACGCACCTGTTCCGCAGCGTGTGTTCTGGTGCACCTTCGAGGGGCTGGTCGCAATTGCACTGTTGCTTGGCGGTGGTCTCGGCGCATTGCAGGCAATGGCCGTATCGACGGGCTTCCCGTTTGCGATTGTGCTGCTGTTTGCCTGCTACTCGATCATTCAGGGTCTGCGCTCTGAACCCAAGGCGGTTGGCGCGAACTCCGAAGCGACCGAAAGCAAAGACTAAAATATCGACATTTATGTATCGCGGCGATCTGATCGCTGCGATACATCGTCAAACGAAAGGGGCACCATTTGGTGCCCCTTTTTGCTGTGCGCAACATGCTGCGCTGAAATCTGTACCTGGAATGTTCAGGGTGCAGTGGAAGTCAGCTCGATCACGACGTTGCCGGCGCTGTCTTTGAGAACCAGGTTGCCATCGACCATGTCCCAACTGTTGACCAGAACAAGCGCACCGCTAAAGGCACTTTCGATCCGCATGGCTTCTTCTGCGATACAGAACTTCCGTGTCATGGCAAGCTGCGCAACACCAAGCGACGCTCCGGATTGCTCGTAGCCGCCGGAATACTGATTGCAGCCGGCATTGCCAGAAACCATGCCATCGGCGGAAAAGGTGGCGGTTGCCATTGCAGTTTCTGTCGGCGACAGGGTGCCATTGCCGTCTTTGACCTGCACCAGATGCCATTCCTGACCGGCAACATCTGACCACGGTGTGTTCATTGTGCTGGTTGATGTCGCGCTGCAGGCTGCAAGCAACAGCGACGAGGCCAGAGCGACTGATGAAACGATTGCGTGCTTTGCCCGATGCATTTCCGATTTCCTGTTCTGCGTGTTCCGTGATGGGCAACACTGCCATCTGTGCGTGGAATGAGGATAGCACATTTTAAATGTCGATTGGCCAAACGTGGTGTCGGTGTGCGCTGCAATGAAAACGCCTTTGCGCGCGGGCATGGCTTGCGGCTATGGTGAGTTTCCCTTTGGCGCAGGATCCGTGCGCCGATACAGCCCCAGTTTCAAAGCCAAGGTCACCAGACGATGAAGATTTCCCTCAAAGATGCCCACGCGCTTGTGTGTGAAACGCTGATGCGCTGCAACGTGCGGGCGGATAATGCCGCATCGGTCGCGACTGCGTTGGTCAATGCCGAGGCATCTGGCCAGGGTGGACATGGATTTCGTCGGGTGCCGGCCTATTCCGCACAGGCAAAGATCGGCAAGGTCGATGGCATGATCAGTCCGGTCTTTGAAAAGCCCGTACCCGGTGTGTTGCGCATTGATGCGCAGCATGGCTTTGCCTATCCGGCCCTTGATCTGATGATGGAACATCTGCCGGATATGGCGCGCAGTCAGGGGATCGCGATTGCATCAATCCATCGATCGCACCATGCAGGTGTTATGGGCTTGACCGTCGAACGCCTTGCCGAGCAGGGATTGGCAGCCATGATGTTTGCCAATGCGCCCGCTGCAATGGCGGCATGGGGTGGTCGCCGTCCGATGTTTGGTACAAACCCGATTGCCTTTGGCGTGCCGGTTGGTGATGCCGGTGATCCGATCATTATTGACCTCGCCCTTTCAAAGGTTGCCCGCGGCAAGATCATGGCGGCCCGACAAAAGGGCGCGGAGATTCCCGATGACTGGGCGCTTGATGTCGATGGCAATCCGACAACGGACGCCCAAAGGGCGCTGGATGGCACGATGATCCCGGCCGGTGGTGTAAAGGGTGCAGCCCTTGCCATGATGGTCGAGCTTCTGGCCGCCGGTTTGACCGGTGCACAGTTCGGTCATCAATCCTCGTCGCTTTTTGATGACAAGGGTGCGCCGCCTGCATTGGGCCAGTTGATCATCGCAATCGATCCGATGGCAACCGGCGGGGCCGGGGTAATGGATCACCTTGCCAGCATCGCAAACGAGATCGCCGCCGAAGAAGGCGTGCGCTTGCCCGGCCGTCGTGGCAAGCAAGCCCGTGCACTTGCCGAAGCCGAGGGGCTTGATGTCGAAGACGACATCATCGATACGATCAATGGCATCAAATAAAGATTTCCGATTTTAAAGAGTAAACCGGACCTGCGGATTTCACGGTTGGTTATTTATTTTTGCAAACTCTTGGGATGCGGAATTACTCACACAAATATGATGCCAATTTGTGTGAATGTTACAGAAAGTCGTTCATTTTTCGATATGAACGCTGTTTTCAATATTTGATGTATAGACAAGTTTGATTGTTGTCGGGGCGATATGCGCCGCGTAATCATCGAACTGTAACATCAGTGTCACCGTAGAGTCGCGGTTTGTGCGTAGCTTCTTGATCCAGCGAAACACATTCAGGCGACTCTTTGATGCTGGTTGTAGATATCTCTGGACTGAACAAAAGCTTTACCCGCGACAAGCGCGCTCTTAGGGACGTGAAACTGCAGGTACGTGAAGGCGAAATGGTCGCCCTGATCGGCGCATCAGGTTCAGGCAAATCCACTTTGATCCGTCATATTGCTGGTCTGTTGCGCGGGGATCGCGATGGCGGCAAGATCGCTGTGTTTGGTGAAACTATTCAGGAAAATGGGCGGATTTCACGCGGGGCACGCAAAGTACGTTCTGAAATCGGTGTTGTTTTCCAGCAGTTCAATCTGGTCAGCCGTCTTTCGGTTCTCACCAACGTTCTGATGGGGCTTTTGGGTCGTGTTCCGGCATGGCGCGGGTCGCTTGGCCTGTTTACCAAGGCCGAAAAGATGCGCGCCATGAGTGCGCTGCATCGCGTTGGCATTGATGCCCATGCTGCCAAAAAGGCTCGTAACCTTTCAGGTGGTCAGCAGCAGCGCGCAGCAATTGCACGCACCATCACACAGGGTGCCCGCCTTATTCTTGCTGACGAGCCGATCGCATCGCTTGATCCGGCATCCTCGCGCAAGGTGATGAATACGCTTGATCGTGTGAACCGCGAAGACAACGTCACCGTCATCGTATCGCTTCATCAGGTTGATTACGCCAAGGACTACTGCAAACGCACCATCGCCATGCGCGATGGTGAAGTTGTTTTTGACGGACCGTCAACCGAACTGACGCCGCAATTCCTGCAGGAATTGTACGGCGAACATTCTTCCGAGCTTTTTGCCGATGGTGCGACGGAGGCCGCAGCGCCTGCCTCAAAACCCGTCGCAGAAAAGGACCTGGCTGTCGCAACAAGCTAGCCGGGCCAGTTGTCATGACTGCCTTACCTTCTCGAAACATGTCCAAATCTATTCTGACAGGGGACTTCTAATGAACGTTAAGACAATCGCATCCGCAGCATTTGCGGCCACGATGCTGGCATCCGTCGTTGCCAAAGCCGATGTAGAATTCAAGCCGCTGGAGCAGGATCCGGAAAGCCTTGTTTTCGGCATCATTTCCACGGAATCGACTTCCAACCTTAAAGCTCAGTGGCAGCCGCTGATCGACGACATGTCCGAAGCACTCGACATGGAAGTCGAAGCGTTCTTCGCACCGGACTATGCCGGCATCATCGAGGGCATGCGTTTTGGCAAGGTTCACGTTGGCTGGTTCGGCAACAAGTCCGCGATGGAAGCTGTTGACCGTGCGGGTGGCGAAATCTTCGTTCAGACCTCCAAATCCGATGGTTCGAACGGTTACTATTCCCACATCATCACCCAGGCTGATAACGACAAGCTGAACTCGCTTGAAGATCTTCTGAAATGTGATGGTTCGCTGAACTTCGGTATCGGTGATCCGAACTCGACCTCGGGCTTCCTGGTTCCGTCCTACTATGTGTTTGCACAGAACGGTGCTGATCCGAAAGAGTGCTTCAAGACTGTTCGCAACGCGAACCACGAAACCAACCTGATGGCGACTGCCAATGCACAGGTTGATGCCGCTGCCAACAACTCCGAGCAGCTTGCACGTACCCAGATGAACAAGCCGGAAGTCACCGAAAAGGTCAAAGTGATCTGGACCTCGCCGCTGATCCCGTCTGACCCGATGGTGTATCGCAAAGACATGTCGCGTGAACTGAAATCACGCATCAAGGCATTCTTCCTCGGTTATGGCCGCTTTGGCGATGTTGAAGGTGCCAAGGAAGTTCTCGCCAACAACTCTGATGGCATGGGCCTCTTCATGGAAAGCTCCAACGCGCAGCTTTATCCGATCCGTCAGCTTGCACTGTTCAAAGACAAGCTGAAAATTCAGAACACCGAAGAGCTTTCTGATGAAGAGAAAGCAAAACGTGTTGCTGAGATCGACGAGAAACTTGCTGAGCTCGACATTCTGGTTTCCTACCAGTAATCGGACTTTCGACGGGGAGTGCACGCATCGTGCGCTCCCTGTTTGCTTTTACTTCCGGGATTTAAATGATGAACAGCAGCATTTCTTCGACATCATCTGTCGCAACGGAGCTCCCGCCGCGTGATCTGAAACGCTCGGCCTCAAGCTTCCTGCTTTGGGCGGTTATCCTTGGTCTTCTGGCTATGTCGTGGGAGGGCGCGGACATGCGTCCGATGACGCTGTTTGAAAACAGCGGCAACATGGTCGACTTCGCCGAGGGCTTCTTCCCGCCGGACTTTCTGATGTGGAAGATGTATGTCGAAGAAATGTGGATCACCATCCAGATCGCGATCTGGGGTACAGCACTTTCCATCGTGTGTTCCATCCCGTTTGGTATTCTTTCCTCTGAAAACATCGTGCCGTTCTGGGTCTATCAGCCGGTTCGTCGTTTGATGGACTCCTTCCGTGCGATCAACGAAATGGTCTTTGCCATGCTGTTCGTTGTTGCGGTCGGGCTTGGTCCGTTTGCCGGTGTCCTGGCGCTTTGGATTCACACCACGGGTGTTCTTGCCAAACTCTTTTCCGAGGCGGTCGAGGCAATTGATCCTGAACCGGTCGAAGGCATTCGGGCGACCGGTGCCAATGCCCTTCAGGAAGTTATTTTTGGCGTCATCCCGCAGGTTCTGCCGCTGTGGATTTCCTATTCGCTCTATCGCTTTGAATCGAATGTGCGCTCCGCAACGGTGCTTGGCATTGTGGGGGCCGGTGGTATCGGCATGGTGCTTTGGGAATATATCCGCGGTTTCTATTACGCCGAAACGGCCGCCGTCATGATCATCATCATCATTTCTGTCAGCCTGCTCGACATGGGTTCGCAGCGTCTGCGCAAACTGGTGACCTGATCGATGGGGTTCAAGATCACGCAGGCCAAACCGGCGATGAAGGCATTGTCGGAACGGCCAACGATTGATGACAGTGCGATTGTTGTCGATTGCGACATGGGGGTCTGGACCGAAGTCGGTGCACGCACCTCCATGCGCGAAACGAAAATGGATGATTATTCCTATGTCGTGAATGACAGCGAGATCATCTACTCTGATATAGGCAAGTTCGTAAACATCGCCGCGCATACGCGCATCAACCCGGGACAGCATCCGATGGACCGGGCCTCGATGCATCATTTCCAGTATCGTTCCAGCGCCTATGAACTGGGTGAAGACGATCGTGCCTTCTTTGACTGGCGCCGTGAAAAGCGTGTTCGTCTTGAACATGATGTCTGGATCGGGCACGGGGCGATTGTGCAAGGTGGTGTGACCATCGGCATCGGTTCTGTTGTTGGTTCCGGTGCGGTGGTGACCAAGGATGTCGCGCCCTACACGATTGTGACGGGCATTCCGGCCGCCCCCCTTCGTCCAAGGTTTGAGGCCGACATCGTCGATGCCCTGCTGCGCATTCGCTGGTGGGACTGGTCGCACGAAATGCTGCGCGAAAGATTGCAGGATTTCCGCAAGCTTTCGGTTCGTGATTTCTGCCTGAAATACGATACCGTCTAAGCAATCGGACTTTCTCAGTGATAAGATCCGCGCCGGAGGTTAGTCTAAATTACTCCGGCGCTTCTTGTTTCCTCATCTGTTTTTATTTCCAGAGCTCATCCATGATCGAACAATACCAACGCTATGGCATCTACTACGCGCCAGAACCGCAAAGCGCGTTGGGGCAGTTTGGCAATACCTGGCTTGGGCGTGATCCGGAAAGTAGCGACAGTTTGGCGCGTCCGGCAGTCACGGGCTTAAGCGATGCTGACATCGCGGCAGGAACAACATCACCCCGCCGCTATGGCTTTCACGGCACACTTAAACCGCCCTTTGCATTATCGGTCGGTAAAGATCGGGCTGAGCTTGAAGCATCCCTTGCCAGCCTTTGCCAAACAATCGCGCCGGTCGCCTGCGGGCCATTGATGTTAAAATCAATCGGCCGGTTTCTGGCGCTTGTCCCGACCAAGCCGGTTGCGCCTTTGGCCGATCTTGCGGCAACGCTGGTGCGTGAACTTGATGCTTTCCGCCAACCTGAAGATGAAGCGGCAATGAACAAGCGCCGTGCGGCGGGCCTGACGGATCGGCAGGAAGAAAATCTTGTGCGCTGGGGTTATCCCTACGTCATGGAAGAATTTCGCTTCCACCTGACATTGACCAATAAGCTTTCTGATGACCAGATCGTGCCGTTTACAAACGCACTATCTGATTTGGTCGCAACGCTTTGCGAGGCGCCGTTTGTGGTTAGAGAAGTCTGCCTGTTTGGGGATCCAGGCGATCAGAAACCGTTCAGATTACTGAAGCGGTTCCCGCTTGCAGGATAGAAAAATGCTGCGCTTTCAGGGTGCAGCATTTTGGGTGTGCCAGTGCGAGGGGTTTAAGCGCGGTTGGCGATGGATTGCGGTATTTCCAGTGCGTGGATGAAGCGCGCAATGCCGGTCTCAAGGTCTGCATCATTATCGACGTGAACAACGTAATCGCCTTCGACCTGATAAGCCGATGCGCGCGCAAGGCGGCGCTCGATATCAAGGGCATCTTCGCGCCCGCGGGCCTGAAGACGGTTGCGCAGGGCCTCGCTGCTGGCGCGGACATTCACAACCCGGATATTGTTCTGCCCAAGCAGGGCACAGGCATCCTCGATCACGCTGCGTGACACATTGACGATAACGGTTTTGCCCGCTTCGACTTCATCGAGCACATGGCGCGGAATACCATATCCCAGATCATGTGCCTTCCAGCTTAGAAGGAACGCGCCCTGACGTGCCATCTGCCCGAAATCTTCGGGGCGGACGGGGATGTGGATTTCGCCCACCGATCCGGCCGGGCGGGTGATGCAGCGCCGCGGAAAGCAGAACTGCTTGTCCCTGGCCAGTCTGTCACGGGCTGCATCAAGAAGGGTGTCCTTGCCAACGCCACTGGGGCCGACGACGAGGACAAGGAGCCCGTATCCAGAAGTACTGGTATGTGTGGGGGCTGCGGGGGTGCCGGTCATGACACCCTTATCCCTTCGCGCCAGACACCGCGCACAATCGGATGGTGCGGGGAATGATGCACCCGGATCAGATCACCGCGCTTGCCAACCGCGATCTCGCCGCGATCATGAAGGCCGACCTGTGTGGCCGGATTAAGCGACACGGTTCGAATAGCGCGCGGCAGGTCATAGCCATCAAACTCGTCAAACAGCTTCATCGCCCCGTGCAAAAGACTGTGCGGGACATAGTCGCTTGAAATGATGTCGAGATAGCCCTGCTTTGCCAGCTCACCGGCGGCAACATTGCCGCTATGCGATCCGCCGCGCACAAGGTTCGGCCCGCCCATCATAACACCAAGCCCGCCTTCATGTGATGCCTTGGCGGCTTCAAGCGTGGTCGGGAATTCAGCCACGGTCATTTTGTCTGCCACTGCCTCTGCCACGTGGGCTTCGGTTGCGTCATCATGGCTGGCAAGGGCTAGGCCCTTGGCGTGGGCTTGTTCAACCACATGGCGACGGTGTTTTTCGGAATAAAGCTCCGCATCGCGACGGCGGGTGGCGATGAATTTGCGCATCTCCTCGTCGCTGAGGCCATACTTGCCCTGGTAATAGGTGTAATAGGCATCAAGGCTGACGAACTGACGCTGCCCCGGTGTGTGGTCCATCACCGAAAGCATGCTGACCAGTGGCAGGTCGATCAGTTGACCAAGGGCCTCAACCATGCCCGGGAAGGATGTCTCGCAACGCAGATGCAGTTTATGGTCCGCACGCAGCAGCGCATTTTCCAGCGCGTGCTCAAGTGCCTTGACCGATTCAATCAGTCGCACAATGCGCTCGGAGCCTTCGTTGACATCGCCAATGGAAACCGCGTCAAACACGGTGGTGATCCCGGCACTGGCGACCTGGTTGTCATGGGCGACAACGGCGGCAGTGGCCGGCCAGCGGGTTTTCGGGCGCGGGGTGAGGTGCTTGTCGAGATTGTCGGTATGCAGCTCGACCAGACCCGGCATCAGATAATCGCCGCCCATGTCCTCTGCACCCGGAAGGTTCGAGGCGCGATCAGAAATATCGCTGATCTTGCCGTCCTTGACCTGCACGGCTCCGTCAATGACTTCGTTTGCCAGAACCAGTTTGGCATTGGTGAAAATCTGTTCAGTCATTGGCCCCAACTTTAAAGGAAGTCACATCAAACGACCCGGTGCAGACTGCATCACGGGTTTCATGGTCGTGGAAAATACCGGCGATTGCCGCACCACGGCTTTTGGCTTCTTCAATCAGCGCCAGAACTGTGGCGCGATTTTGGGCGTCAAGCGATGCGGTCGGCTCATCAAGCAACATGATCGGATAATCTGCAATAAAGCCACGCGCGATATTCACGCGTTGCTGTTCCCCACCCGAAAAGGTCAGTGGCGAGAGCTGCCACAAACGTTCGGGGATGCGAAGGCGGGTTAAAAGGTCACGCGCCTTTTCGGTTGCCGCCGTGCGATCCGTGCCAAGTGCAACAAGCGGCTCGGCAACGATATCAAGGGTCGGCACACGCGGGATCACGCGCAGGAACTGCGACACATAGCCCAGCGTCCGCTTGCGGATCTCAAGGATCGAATGCGGGCTGGCGGTGGTGATATCAAGCCAGTCGCCATCATGGAACACCTTGATGGAACCTTGGGAGCATGTGTAGTTGGCATAAAGCATGCGCATGAAGGTACTTTTCCCGGAACCGGATTCACCGGTCAGCGCGATGCAATCGCCAGCCGAAAGCATGAATTCGATGCCTTCAAAAACCGGGATGGTCACGCTGCCCTGAGTATGGAGGGTAAAGCTTTTCGCGACGTTTTGAGCATGAAGCATTTCAGACATTTTCTTCGCCCCGATCAGTTCTGCAGAATGGAAGAAACAAGCAGCTGCGTATAGGGATGCTGCGGGTCATCAAGAACCTGATCGGTCAGACCATGTTCAATCACCTTGCCCTGTTGCATCACCATCAGCCGGTGCGAAAGAAGCCGTGCGACTGCCAGATCGTGGGTGACGATGATCACCGCAAGATTAAGATCGTGAACCAGCCCGCGCAGCAGATCGAGCAATCTGGCCTGAAC
>TARA_B100000674_G_scaffold499080_1_pt1 | contig 11182 bp, 9 predicted proteins | sample TARA_B100000674 | Tara Oceans TARA_B100000674 (sample SAMEA2622759) | marine metagenome | biome: marine biome (ENVO:00000447); feature: surface water layer (ENVO:00002042); material: "saline water (ENVO:00002010), including plankton (ENVO:xxxxxxxx)" | depth 5 m
ATTTAGCTTGGGTGACGAATGGAGATCTATTGCGCGGCGGCTCGAAGTAGACGTGTTAATTCGAGGTCGCATCGACAAGTTTGGTGTTCGCCGAACAATGGCCGGGGATCCCAACACGCTTGGGTATCGGTCGTACACGCACAGCGTGCAATTGGATGAAATCGAGCTCATAGACGGTATGTCGGGCTCGGTGTTGTCCACGCTGGAAGTGCGTCGCGATTCGGTGGAACGTCCGCTCGACCTCAGCTTGTTCGGAAAGCCCAATGCGCAGGATCGAGAGTTTCGAGCTTTGCTATCAGTCGAGTTTGCATCAGACGCTTTTTTCGTGCTGACCTTTGGTCAGCACGTGCAAGCTGTATTTGACCAGTTCAGCCGGGACATTGCCGACTCCCTGCTTGGGCGACGGCCCATCGCGTTGAGAGAAGATGCGAAAGTATTAGCTGTCGATGGAAGAGAGGTCTATCTGAACGTCGGCAACGAAGATTTAATCAGAAGAGGAGATATGTTCTCCGTTTTGCAGGATGGGCAGCCCGTTGGGGCCGTTCGGATAGAAGAAATTATAGGCCAAAACTTATCGAAGGCTTCCATCGCTGAAAGCGAAATCCCCATACAGGTGGGGTTGAGTTTGGGAGCACGTTTGGTTCTAGGCGAGGCGAAAAACTAAATCTTGAAGGCGGTTACTGTCCGCCCAGAGTAAGGAGTGAATGACTATGTTGGAAATTATTCAAAGCGGTGGCCCCTTGATGATCGCTCTCATCATTTGCGGTTTGCTGTCGGTCTGCCTGTCTATAGAGCGCTTCCTCGTTTTAAACGCACTGCCAAACGCTGAGCAGTCTCAGGAAGAACTAGAGCATATCGAGTCTGCACTGCTGCGTGACGGGCAGGAGTCTGCAGTGCAGATTTGCGAAAGCGGCAAGGGAGTGCTGAACTTTGTTTTTGCCTCGCTCTTGAAGCGCTACAATACGTTGATTATAGAACAGGAAGAATTCAAAGCGACTAACGAAGAAATCATCAAGCTGGGAGAAGTTGGTGGTGGAGGCGATATGGGTCGCTTTTTGGTAATGCAAAAAGAAATTGCCGATATGAAGGATGAACTCGTTATACAGACAGAAGAATCGGCGCGCACCTATTTGGGCAAGCACCTGCCCATTATCAACACGATTGGCAATATTGCTCCGCTCATTGGCTTATTAGGTACTATAACCGGTATGATTGTCGCCTTCGAATCGATTGCCGCGTCTGGGGCGGGTGATCCCAAAGTCGTTGCTGGTGGAATTTCTCAGGCGCTCGTTACTACGGCTACGGGCCTTATCGTCGCTATACCGTCTATTGTTTTTTATCGCTATCTAGCGAGAACAGCTGACCGTTCGCTGGAGCAAGTAGAGGCTTATGGCCACGCCTTTGCCAACGCGCTGATCATGTCGGGTCGGAAGGCAAACGCGTAGGAGAACCGGTATGGCTAGGCACCGCATTCGCAAGGCTCGTAGCTTTTCCGAAGACGGCGAGCCGGATATGACGCCTTTGATTGATTGCGTCTTTCTGCTGCTCATTTTCTTTATGGTGACGACGGTCTTTCTTCAAACCAAGGGGCTTGAAGTGGATATGCCGGCCGATAGTCAGGCAGAGGAAGAGAAGAAGAAAGACATCAACGTAGCTATCGATCAGTACGGCAAGATACAAATCGGTGGACAGGACGTTGTGCGCGAGGCGCTGATAGAAAAGCTCAAACAGGCGGTTGAAGAAGCTAACAACGATAACATAATCATTCAAGCGGATGGAGAATGTGCTCAAAAGGATGTCGTTTATGTGGTAGACAGTGCCAGGCAGGTCGGCATCGAGGGTATCGCCTTTGTTCAGGAAAAGGAGTGAGGTCGCACCGTGGCAAAGAGAAGCTTGTCAGAAGAAGAACAAGGACTCAATTTAACACCACTGATCGACTGCGTGTTTTTGCTGCTCATCTTTTTTATGGTGACTACGGTATTTAAGCAACCGTACACGTTGCAGGTGCAACTGCCCGAAGCCGCAAAGGCGAGTCAGATAGAAGAGAAAAAGCTGGTGGGAACGGTGACGATCGATGGACGTATAGAAATCAACAGAAACCTAGTCACTAGTGGAGAGCTGGAAACGGTTTTGCTACGAGAGAAGCAGGATACGGGCAGCTTGACTCTTATACTGCGGACCGACCAGCAGACGCGGCATAAGCACATGCTAGAAATGCTTGAAGTGGCCAAGCGCGTCGGCGTAGAGAAAATCGTGTTAGCTACAGATGATCAGCAGGTCGAGATTGCAAAAGAATAAGTCGGGGATTAGAGATCTCTAACAGCGGACTGAGCTCTCTTGTGAGTTGGATCAACGGTAAGAACATACTTCCACTGCGTTAGCGCGCCCTGTTTGTCTCCCTCGGCAAGCAACACTTGGGCTAGCCCATCACGCGCGTCAATATTCTTTTTATCGCTTTCAATTACTTGATAAAATAGCTGCTTGGCCTGATCGAGATTGCCTACCATGGCATAGGCCATGGCTAAGTTTGTGTTGATGATATTGTGTCGTTTATCGATCGTTAGGGCAAAAGTGTATACGGCAATCGACCGCTGGAACTCTCCAATGTGGAAGTAGGCCTGAGCTAGGTCGAACACGGCTATATTAAATGTGCGATCGAGCGCGCAGGCGCGTTCGAAAAAGCGGATGGCATCATTTACACGCCCATCGAGCATATGCAGTTTGCCGAGACCGTGGTACGCAGGTGCATATAGAGAGTCCAGGCGAATGGCCGTTGCAAAGTGATGTGCAGCAGCTTCTTTACGCCCCTGCTCTACGTATGCCAGCCCCAGTAAAGTGTGCGCGCGCGTGCTGTCTGGAAATAGAGAGACTTTTTTTTTAAACTGCTTAACGCTTTCCTGCAGCGGCTGCAGGCGCGCGAAGTTTTGACTGGCTACTTCTGCCTGTGCAGAATCTCCTAGTTTGGCAAAAATGCGCGACAGATGTAGGTGGGGAGCGGGCTCCCAAGGGGCTAGTATAGTCGCACGGGTAAAGCTAGAGAGCGCATCTCTAACGTCGTCTGATCGCATGTGCGCTAACCCTAGCCAACTATGAATTTCCCAGTTCAGGGAGTCAGTGCGCGCGGCACGGCCAAGAGACGCCTTAGCCTGTTGAATCTCGTTTAGACTTAAGTAGGCTTTGCCAAGCAGCGCGTGCGCATCGCTGTTGTTTGGCGCGTGGCGAATCGTTTGGGATAACACGTCGACCGTTTTCTGATAGTCCCCCATACCTTGAAAAAAGACCATGGCTAGGTTGATCTGGATGGCGGCGTTTTGTGGAGCTAGTCGCGCGGCGCTTTCAAGCATCTGTTTGGCCCCGTTGTATTGGCCTTGATCGTATAAGTCTTTTCCAGCACGGGCAAAGTTGGATGCATTCCAACTGGATTGATCAACGGATGCTCGTAGACGTTCTGTTGACTGAATTGATTTGAATGCAGTGCCGTCGGAGGCTTCTTGGGCTCGGTGCGTGCTCGCCACTGTCTTATACGAAAGCGGTTTCCAATCGCCTCGCTCATCAATGCGGATGTACGTTTGATTCGGCAGATCCGTCAGCTTGTGCATCTGGCCGGAGGGCCAAGAAACGATCAGCGTATCGACGCGTTCGTTTGGTAGTAAGCCGAATATGAGACGGGGATCGTTTTGTGCTTGAAAACCGCGTCCCCTATTAACGTAGCGCGTTCTGGTAGCGCGATTTGTTTTTGCGACTACGCGCGCACCCACGCCATCGCGGTTACTCTGTATGCCGACGAGCTGGACGCCCAACCAGCGGTTTGTATTGGGCGTGTCGTTGCGCAGCAGATCGGGGGTATCGTTGAGATTGTTTATTACGATGTCCAAGTCGCCGTCGTTGTCGTAGTCAAACGTCGTTCCGCCACGACTTACTTTCTCAATCTGCCATCCAGGCCCCCCGTCCACGGGGGTATAAACGCCTTGATCGTTTCTATACAGCAAGTTTTGCTGAGGGTAACGCAGTCCGTCCGATAGCTTTTCTAGCTGCGGGTAGATGTGGCCGTTTGCTACATAGAGGTCTAGGTCGCCGTCGCTGTCGTAATCGAAAAACCGAGTGGACCATCCCAAATAGGGTCGCACTACGCTCCCAAGACCTGCGGCATATGTGCGGTCGGCAAATAAGCCTTTGCCATCGTTTAGGTAGAGCGTGTTCACGTCGTCGGAAAAGTTGGTCACGATAATGTCAATATCTCCATCATCGTCAAAGTCTGCTGCGTCTACGCCCATTCCGGCCTGAGGGCGTCCCTCTTCGCTGTAGGCTAGTCCAGACTCAATAGCGCGCTCCCTGAAGGTCCATTGGCCAGTGTTTTCAAATAGAAGATTGCGCTCTGAATCGTTGGCGACGTAAATGTCCAAATCGGCGTCGTTGTCAAAGTCTGCTAAGACGACGCCGAGTGCGGGCAGAAAAAAGTCGCCCACGGGGGTTTCCTCACTGAGGTCGACAAATGTGTTGTCCCCCTTATTTCGGTACAGTCGGTCGCTGCTACTGATCATACCTTGCGGGCCGCAAAACGTATCTAAGCCTTTGTAGTTGCATTTGAGCGGGCCTGTCGGAGGATGATTAAAGCTAAACTCCACGTAGTTTGTGACGTACAAGTCGAGCAAGCCATCGCTGTTCAGGTCGCCCAGAGCGGCACTGGCACCCCAGGCCGTATCTGCCACACCCGCTTCCAAACCGACCTCACGAAAGGTCGCGTCGCCGTTATTAACATACAATTTGTTTTTTCCGAGATAAGTCACGTATAGATCGACGTCACCATCGTTGTCCGTATCGCCAGCGGCTGCGCCCATGCCCCAGCCAACCGCCGTTAACCCAGCGGCTTGGGTTTGTTCGTGGAACGTGCCGTCTTGATTGTTCATATAAAGCCGCTGGCTGGTCGTTACCTCTGGCGGTGTGAGCCGGTTTCCACCGACTAGGAAAATATCGAGGTAGCCGTCAGCATCCACGTCAAATGCAGCCACGCCTGCAGACATTGTCTCGCCGATATAGCCCTGTTCGGGGCTGCCGGATACGGTTTGCTCTACGAGTCCAGCGCGTTTGCTGACGTCGACAAATTGTGCAGGCGGTGTCGCCGCCGCATCTGCTGGCTCGCGCTGAGCGTCTGCGCTACTTGAATCCAGCGTATTTGGGGTTTCCTGGGGCTTAGAACAGGCCAAAAGCAGTGCGAACAGCAAGCCTGTTAGTGCCTGCAAATGCACTGCACGCCAAAAAGCTGGCCAACGCCACGTGCGGAAAATACGTATCACGATTTATGCGGAAGTGAGTAGACTAGTTTGAGGTAATGGGTGTCGTCGAGAATGTCACAATGCCAAAGCGTTCAGGCGCGTGAAACTGGGGTTTGGGGCGCAGCGTATTCGACCACGTTGCATATTGTAGGTTGACGTCACCGCCGGTCCTGTAAAGGTTGAGGCGCCACTGTTGGCCCTGTTGGGGCGGTATATCTGGAGCGAAGGTCTCGAAAGTGGAAAGTGGTATGGCGATTTCCATCGTCCAATAGTCGTCCACGTCAGATGAATCATTTAGCGTGCCCGCAATATGGCTGGCTACTTTAATGCCGTCGGCGTTCCACCGGCCGCTGCGCTCCATTAGCGGCGACCGATCGAGTATGGTTGTGATCGCATTAAATTCGAAGTTAAAATAGTTCTCGATGCGCGATGTGTCCGGTGCGATAAATACCTCAACGCAGTCGTCCCTGGAAACGGGATCATCGCGCTGGGTCAGATGGGAAGAAATAAACGCATCGTATGACGTAAAGAACACGTACAAATAGCTGCGGTCCCACAGCATCCTCACTTCTGTCCGCTCTTTTTTTCCATCTTTAAACCAAGGATAAGAGAATGAGTCGATGATTGGTGTTTGCTGCCAAGCTAGCTCGTTGGGCAAACCATCAACGACGATCGAATCATCTACGGAGTATATTTTGTACTTGGGTAGCGGAGGTTCCATTTGGGCCAGAGATGGACTAAAAGTGAGCAGCAAACACAGCATTACCGTGCAACGGATGAACGTCGCAGATCCCATATCTTTAGATGCACACATTGAGTACGCGCTATCCTTTCACTGCACCGGCTGTCATGCCCTTGGTAAAAAAGCGCTGGGTAAAAAGAAAGAAAAGAACCGTTGGAACAAGTGCGATAACAGATGCCGCGGAGATGTAGCGCCAGTTTACGCCGAAGACTCCCTGGAGGCTGGCCAGACCTAGCTGAAGCGTATAGAGGTCGCGGTTTTTCAGCACGATGAGTGGCCATATAAAATCGTTCCACTGTGCGACAAAGGTAAAAGCGGCCAGAGTCGCAAGCGCTGGCTTAACTAGTGGAATCATGATCCGGGAAAAGATGTGCCAGTCGGAGCAGCCGTCTATGCGAGCGGCATCTTCGAGATCTTTAGGAATAGTCGAAAAGGCTTGGCGCAGAAGAAAAATGCCGAAGGCGTTCACGGCGACCGGTAAAATGACGCCGGCATAGGAATCAACTAGCCCCAGCTTTAGTGTGACGATGAAAAGGGGAATTAAAAGCACTTGGAAAGGCACCATGGTAGTCGCTAGGACGGCGTAGAGAATAAATTGGCGGCCGCGAAAGTGCATACGCGCTAGGGCAAATCCCGTCATTGAAGAGAGAAACACGTTGATTACAACAGTGGCAATGGCTATGTAAAACGTGTTGTACAAGTAGCGCATGAAGGGGAGTATATCCCAGGCTTTTGCAAAGTTGCTCCACACGATTGGGTCTGGAATCCACTGGGGAGGAAAAGCGAATAAGTCCGCTGATTCCGCTTTGAGTGCGGTGGACAAGAGCCATGCAAATGGAGCGAGCAACAGGCCTGCAATGCCGAGTAATGTGCCGTAGAGGAGCAACAGCTGAACCGTTCTGCTGTTCATTTGTTGTCTCCGTCTAAGTCGCCACCAGCAAAACGAAAGTTGATATACGAGAGGAGCAAAATGATGCAGAGCAACAGCAGGGATACAGCTGCCGCATAGCCGACCTCGAGATATTTGAAGCCGAGCGTGTAGATATAGTAGGAAAGTAGATTGGTGCGGTGAAAAGGTCCCCCTCCCGTCATGACGTATACCTCACCAAACGTCTTCAGTGAGGCGATCGTAGCCATGATACACACGACGAGCGTGTAGGGGCGAACGGCCGGAAGCGTTACGTGTCGTATGACGTTCCATCGGTTGGCGCCGTCTACTTGAGCGGCTTCCTCTAACTCTCTGGGAATACCCTGAAGACCTGCTAGGTAAATGATCATGTAGTAGGGGGAAGCTTTCCACAGCGTCACGACTGCAATCGCGACTAGGGCAATGGCCGGCTCTGAGGCCCATAGTGCGTCGGTTTCGATGCCGAAAGCGCCTAAGATGACGCTGGGCAAACCGCGCGTATCGACAAGCCACGATGTTCCGCTTAGCCCTAAGCTTTTCAGCGTTGCGTTGAGCAGTCCGTCGGAGTTATATACCCATTTCCATACGATACCTGCCACTACTATAGAAGTGACCACAGGAATGTAGTACGCCGTGCGAAAAAGGTGCACGCCTCTTATTGTACTATTTATCAGGAGCGCTAGGACAAAGGAAATAACCGTGATAGATGGGACTACGATGAGCGCGTAGAGCAGCGTATTGGCCAGCACGCGCCAGAATAGTTCATCGTCCATAGCGCGCCGAAAGTTATTTAAGCCTATATACTCTGGCGTATTGAATAGGTTGTATTTGTGCAAACTCAGCCAAAACGTGTCGATGAGCGGATAGGCGAAGAATACACCCAGGAGCAAGAGGCCGGGAGCCATGAATAAATAGGGTGAATGTCGGTTATACATGGGGCGTAAACCTCATACTCACTAGTAGTCCAGTAAGTGGTTCCATTTTCGCTCTACCCGTTGAAGGGCCTGTTCGATGCTCTGTTTTCCTGCCATGGCTTTAGCGAATTCTTCATACAGCACGTCTTCCATACGGCTCCACCCCGTTACGTCGGGTGGGGTTATGACAATGGATTTACCAATGTCTCTGTATGAGAAGAGGTTTGCATGATCTGCTAAGGTGACGGGTTCGCGCTGAAAGTAAGGATCTGCTGCCGCCTTTTTTGTTGAAGGCAATATGGCGACTTGGCGGCAGAATTCAAGCTGGTTTGCGTCATTGGTGACGAACAGGGCGAAGTCTACGGCCTGCTCGACGTGGTCGGACATTCTTGGCACGACAATGGCTTGGCTGTTGGCGGGAACGCTGCCCAGGCGTCCGCGGGGCTGGGCAGCTGGTTGGGCTACCTGCTCGAAAGACTGGTCAAAATAGCGCGTGATCCACCCGCCGGAAAACGGAAACATTGCGGCCCGTCCCTCAATAAACCAGTTTACGTCATCTCGGTGAGAAGCGGCCAGTGCCTCAGGGGGTATTGTGCCGTTTTGGTACGCGGTGATCCATTTTTGAAGTATGGCCGCGGCGGCTGGGTCGTTGATCAGCGTCTTGCTGCGCTCCTCGTTGAACAGGGGCCAAAAGCCGTCTACGTGCAGCAGTGCCCAGGGGGGTGTGCCTAACGAGGGATGCAAGCGCCAGGAAACGCCGTATTTGCCCGTCCGCTCGTAGATTTGTTGGCCCATAGCCAGCATTTCGTCTATCGTTTTGGGCGGCTGATCCGGATCGAGACCGGCCCGTTCAAAGAGCGATTTGTTGTACCACAGCATCGAGACGCCCGTGTACCAGGGAATTACATAGTTGCGCCCTTGGTATTGACCGATGCCGCGCCAGAAGTTGTCAAATCGCTTGTTCTGCTCTTCGGGTGAGACGAGAGAGTCCATATCGGCCAGAACGCCGAACTGGAGGAACCGAGGCAAATCGTAGATGTTTACTACGTCGGGAGGCGTCTGTCCCACGAGGGCGGCAAGCAGCTTTTCCGAGACTTCGCCGCCGCTTACGTCGACCCACTTAATCTGTACTTCGGGATGTTCGTCTTCATAGGTTCGAATCATGCCATTGACGTAGTCGGCGAAGGCATCGCCCAGTGCAATGGTCCAAAACTCGATGGTGATCTTTTCGCGCTGTTCTGTCTCGTATGAGGTGCAGCTGAGACAGCCTATGTAGAATAGAAGAGCGGCTATTTTGTGAAATACGCGAGTATAGATAATACGCATAGCGATATGAGGTAAATGTGGGAGAGCAATTTTGCTACCGCAATATAAGAGTGAAATGAGATGCCGGCAATGCGTCGAAGTGACAAGCGAATGAGATATAAGGAGAACGGATTATGCTAAAATTTATCTTTTCTGTTGCGTGTATTGTGGCTCAGAGCGCGTGGGTTAGAGCGCAGCCGGCCTACGATGCGGGCACGTTTAAACTAACGCCGAAGAAAGAGGTAACGCTGCAGCCGGTTAGCGTGCAGGTTCCCCCTGAATTTGATCATTTACCTCAAGACTTGACGCTGAATCTTCCACCAGGATTTTCGGCTAGCGTTTTTTCAGCGCACGACTTTAACCGTCCGCGCCTGCTCGCTTTTGACGCGCGGGGCGTTTTGCATGTAGCCGATATGAACAACCGTCGGATTGTTGCTCTTCCAGATGCCGATGGAGATGGGGTAGCCGATGAAGCCATAACGATTGCAGACGGATTCAAGCGCGCCCACAGTTTGGCATTTATGGGAGACGCCATGTTTGTGGGAGATCGCCACCAAATTGTCCGCTATAGAGACGTTGACAGCAATGGTACCTATCGGCAGCGAGAGGTTTTTGCTGACAATATTCCATCGAGTGGCAGTCACTCGACCCGCACGATCGTTTTGGACGAGAAAAACGGAAAGGTTTATCTATCTGTAGGATGGCCCTGTGATATGTGTCGACTCGACGAGCCCGAGCGAGGGGCTATTTTAGAATTCAATATGGATGGCACGGGACGCCGCGTCTTTGCGCGCGGCGTACGCAACGTAGTGGGTATGGATTTACATCCGCAAACAAATCAATTATGGGGCACGAACAACGGACATGATAGAGAGGGCTCGGGTATTCCACCCGAGTGGGTGGATATCATTCGCGAGGATGGATTTTACGGCGTGCCTCTGGCCTATGGATACAGATCGTATATCGATTTTGAGGTTCCCGAATACAAAGAGAACCTGCCGATTACGCGCGAAGACTCGTTGCTCGTTGAGCGCATGGAACGCCCTGTTGCCCTGCTGCCGGCTCATACTGCTCCGATGGACATTCACTTTTATAGAGGTGACCTATTTCCAATGCGCTACAGCTCAGCGGCTTTTGTCGCGCTGCACGCGGGGCATGCCAAACTGGCTCCTTCTCCCGGATACAAGGTCGTGGCGCTGTTCACCAAACCTGATGGATCAGAAGCATACAGAGAGGACTTTGTGACGGGTTTCCAAACCGGCACGGAAATGGAAGACGTGTGGGGACATCCCGTTGGTATAACGACGGATAGCGCGGGGCGCTTGTATATATCCAGCGATAAGAATGTGCACGCTATTTTGCGCATTGATCACAGTCCTGTAGTGGCTGTAGCCGAATTTGGATTGGCTGACTCGGTTTATGCAGGGGCTGACTTTCCAATCGAGGCGACCATACAAATGGAGCGGACTCTGCCCGATGGAGACCCACCGGAAGTTGTGGCCGATCTCAGTTCGTTTGGTGGTGCCAGCGCGTTGCCGCTTGTGCGCACAGGAGAAAGTGAGTATACGCTGAGCGCGTCGCTAAACGCGGGTAGTGTGAGCGGCGTAAAGACCGTTTTTATCCATATAAAGCAGAAAGATGGTAGCACCGCGCACGAAGTGCGCTATCCCCATACGCTGGTAGTCATGCCGTCCAAACGTTTGGAGGATCGCGTTGTTTTCGACGATGTGCTGGGTGATGGGTGGCGCGTTCAAAACAAAGCTTGGTCGGATAGTCATCCATACGATCTGAATGAAGACGCCATCGTTTTTGGTGGGGAACGGTCTGCGTCCTTCCGTGTTTTCGACGGCGACTGGGATTGGGTTGTGCGATTTCGTCCCCCACAACAATTAGACACGGCCGGCTACGAAAGTCTGCGCTTTGCGGCCAACGTAGACCGCATGTTTCATCCCCGCCAAAAGGCGCCGACGTTCTCCGTCTATATGGGCGAGACCCAGTACGATTTGTTCAGTAGCAGTTTGGTCGATACAGCCAAGGTTGG
>TARA_B100000674_G_scaffold388645_1_pt1 | contig 11174 bp, 11 predicted proteins | sample TARA_B100000674 | Tara Oceans TARA_B100000674 (sample SAMEA2622759) | marine metagenome | biome: marine biome (ENVO:00000447); feature: surface water layer (ENVO:00002042); material: "saline water (ENVO:00002010), including plankton (ENVO:xxxxxxxx)" | depth 5 m
TTGGCATACCTGAATCTCAATGGGTTTTTCTAAAAGCTTACTCTGATTCCGATGAACTTCTGGTGACACACCGGCCAGATTTATCCAAATCTCCCGCGCAAGATTTTGCTTTGTCCTCTGCGCTCGATAGATCCGGTTTACAGGTTAAAGATTTATCTTTTATTGATCTCTACAGTTGCTTTCCCATAGCAGTGTGGACCGCCCGTGAATCCTTGGGTTTAGGGTCTGAACAGAATGTTTCGCTAACAGTAACTGGTGGATTACCTTTCTTCGGAGGGCCTGGAAATAATTACAGTCTTCATGCGATAGCACAAGTGGTTCGTTTACTCAGGGGCCATAGGGAGAATAAGAGCGCACTTGTTGCAGCAAATGGAGGTTATCTTTCAAAACATTCGGTTGGAATCTATAGTACCACTTTGGAAGAAGCGTGGAAGATAAACGCAGCAAGCAGCGTGCACAATCCAGATGATAATGCAGTATCCGTTATTGAAAAGGCCTCCGGGACAGCCTTAATTGAATCTTACGCAGCGGTTTATAAAAAGGCGAAGGAGGAAACTGGGTTTATTGTTGGAACACTAAACGAAAGTGGAGAGCGATTCTTGGCTATGCCCTGTGCAAAAAATCCCAGATCATTAGCAATGCTTTTTGATGGCGATCCCATTGGAAAAGAGATTTCTGTACAATTTGACGAAACGGGGCTCAATTTTTTCTCGCCCAAATAGGAGATGGCGGATGACAATACCTAATTTATCATCATTTGGTTTCGACGAGGATCATCAGGCAGTTTTTGATTTGGCCTACCGTTATGCCCAGGACAATCTGTATTCTCTATGTGAAAAGATGGATAATGAGGAGTGGTTTCCAGATAAAGAATTTCGCTCTATGGCTGATGCAGGTCTTCTAGGAGTTACGGTTCCTACTGAGTTTGGTGGGGGTGGCATGGATGTTTTGTATCAATGTTTTGTGTGTGAAGCCCTAGCGTATTGGAACCACACCTTGGCAGCCTCTGTTCTGGCGAGTGATAACCTCTGCGTAGATAATTTAGTTCGTAACGGAAGTGGTATGCAAAAAGAGCAATACTTCCCAAAGTTTTGTGACGGTTCATATATCGGAGCTTTAGGAATGACAGAACCTGGGGCGGGTTCAGATGCTCTTGGAAGTATGTCGACGACAGCAAATAGGGTGGGAGACGAATATATCCTTAATGGAAGAAAACTATTTATCACTAATGGGCCAGTAGCTGATGTGTTATTGGTTTACGCTAAAACTGATAGGAAAAAAAATAAACATGGTATATCAGCATTTATAGTAGAAAAAGGCTTCGAGGGTTTCTCAGTAGCTCAAAAACTTGACAAGATGGGATGGCGAGGGAGTCCCACTGGTGAATTAGTATTTGATGATTGTCGAGTTCCAGTTGGTAATTTGGTAGGGGAAGAAAATCGTGGGAATATTATTATGATGAGTGGCTTGGATGTGGAGAGAGTTATAGGTGCCTTCTATGCCTTGGGTATTACTCAAAGAGCGCTAGACCTTTCCTTGGATTACGCTCGTGATCGCAAGCAGTTTGGTGTCAGTATTGGTAATTTCCAGATGGTTCAAGCTCTACTTGCAGATATGTACACTGACCTAGAAACTATGCGAGCACTGACCTATCAGCTTGGTCGCGAAATACAGAATATTAGCAGAGGAGAAGGGGGAAGGGGTGTAGTTCACAAGCGATCTGCGGCGGCAGTTTTACATGCCGGAAGGGCTAGTATGAGAGTTCTTGATTCAGCTGTTCAAATACACGGGGGAATGGGTTTCATGAGAGAGAGCGAAGTTAATCGGCTTTATAGAAGCGGGAAGGTTCTAGAAATAGGAGCGGGCACAAACCAAGTGAGACAATTAATAGTAGCGAATGAACTTCTGAGGGAGTCAGTTTGATTTTCAGGAGGAACCTTCATTCACTATTTGCTTTCCCTTCTCTGCTTGAAACGTCTCATTCCACCTAACCACCTTTCGTAATCGGAAGTCTTTCGTTGCATGTAGGTTAGAACTTCGGGGTGTGGCAGTATTAAAAATTCTTCGTCATATACACTTTGTAAAACAACTCCCGCGAGGAAGTCTGGTTCAAGCATACCATCAACACTAGCGACGCTATCCTCTCTGCCTAATGTCATGGCAGTTTTAACTGCTTGCGGGCACAATACAGACACCTTGATGCCCTTTGAACCATAATTAATGGACAAATATTCAGCGAAGCCGATAGCGGCATGCTTGGTGGTAGAATAGGTGGCCGAATCTATATGTGTTAATAGACCAGCAGCGGAAGAGGTGTTAATTAGGTAGCCACTTTCTCTTTTTATCATGCCCGGTAGAACTGCTCGAGCAGCATAAACATGTGCCATTACGTGAATAGACCAGTTTCTCATCCATTCTTGATTCAACGTATTCTCATCACCTTCTACATAAATTCCAGCGTTTGACATAAATATATCGATTATTTTGGTCTGAAGGGTTACTTCATTTACAAGTGCTTTGACACTTTCCTCATTTGAAACATCGCAAACAATCGGAATAGCTCCTATCTCTTCTGCGGTTTTATTCAATAAATTTTCATTTAAATCAGCTAAGAATACTTTGTCAGCGCCTTTGTTCACCATTAGCTTTCCTACAGCTTTTCCAATTCCGCTTGCGCCGCCTGTGATTACGACGACTTTCCTCTCAATATCCATTTGGACAATAACTCCTTAAAGTTAACTTATTTGATTGGGACTCCAACCGCTTTCTATTTCTCTTCCTATAACAATTCTTTGTATGTCATTTGTACCCTCGTAAATACTTAAAACTCGAGCGTCTCTATATAACTTTTCGATACCAGTTTCGTGGAGATAGCCATCACCCCCAAAGATTTGTATTGCGCTTGAAGTGACTTTTTCAGCTATTTCGGAAGCGTAAATCTTCGCTATGGAGGATTCCGCAATACATCGTTCCTTCGCGTCTGCTTTTTGTGCCGCAAATAAGGCCAATTGTCTAGCGCTGATAATTTGGGTGGCCATGTCTGTCAAACGGAAGGACAGGCTTTGGTGATTTATGAGATTTTTACCGAAAGTTTTTCTTTCAAGTGCATAAGATCGGGCTTTCTCAAAAGCCGCAGAGGCGACGCCTATTGCTTGCGCCGCCACAGCTATGCGCCCCGTATTTAGTAGGGTCAAGCAAATTGAATAGCCGCTCCCGAGTTCACCCAATAGCGTATTATCAGAGACTTTACTATCATCGAAAATCACATCTGCTGTATCTATATTTCGATGTCCCATCTTGTTTTCCAGTCGACCTATTTCATAGCATTCCCTAGGCACCAAAAATAAGGATATGCCCTTCTTTCCGATATTTTTATTAGTTTTTGCAGCGACCAGCGCCACTGACGCTGATGCTCCGCCTGTTACGAATTTTTTCCTTCCATTGATGACGTATCCGCCGGATACTTTTTTTGCGGTGGTTTCTATTGAGGAAGCATCCGAACCGCTGCTTGGTTCGCTTAACATAAAACAGCCAATCGTTTTACCTGTTGCCATTCCATTAAGGTACTGGGATTGTTGGTATGCGGAGCCGTATCTCTCTATAGCCATAGCGACCGGTGAGTTGCTTACATTTACCAGGTTGGTAAGTCCGCAGTCTCCCATCGCTAAAATTTCGGTGATTTTTATATAGTTAGCAATGCTTAGGTTTAAACCGCCGAATTTATTGTCTATTAAAATTCCGAAATAGCCCAAGTCGCCAAGCATTTCTATTACTTCGGATGGCACTCCTTTACTCTCATTTTCCCATAGGAGGGCATACGGAGCGATCTTGGTTTTAACTAATTTCTTGGTCTGTTCAAGAATTGAATTAATATTTTGATTTTGGTCTAGACTCATTTTTTTTGATTACAGGTTCAAAATAAACTCTTCTGGTTTGTCTTAGTGTCTGGGACAAAATTTGAAAAAGCGGTTCCCAATAGTCGATATTGAGTATTTTTGGTCTCATCTAGCCTTGCTAGTAATTCTCTTGCTTTCCCCTCTAGATATTTGGGATCTATGCAATTAAAGTCTATCCGCATCTGCCTGGAAAGTGTTTTGAAGTCTGAGGTTCGAATCTTTACTGAAAAGGTCCTTGGTTTTCCCTTTGTATTTTTCAATTCTCTGTAAGTTGTCGATACAAGCTCAGGAATGAATTTTTCAATCTCTTCCAAACACAGATCCCTGGTAAAGGTTCTTTCCTTCGAGAGAGATTTTCTAGGTCGCGCTGTTATTACTGGGCTTTCATCTCTTCCCTTCGCTAAAAGGTATAGTCGATAACCGAATTTACCGAACTTCCATATTAAAAAATCTAATGGGCAGTTTTGTAGATCTTTCATCGTATTTATATTTAGCGACGCCAGTTTACTTTCCATTGCTCCTCCTACTCCAACTATCTTGCGTAGAGGTAACTGCTCAATAAACTGGGGTATATGATGAGGCTTAATAATGAATAAACCATCTGGCTTGTTCCAATCAGAGGCTATTTTGGCCAAAAACTTATTAGGAGCAACTCCCGCAGAAGCAGTTAGTCCCGTCATTTTTTTTATTTCTCTTTTTATTTGAATAGCGATTCCTGTGGCTGTAGGGATATCGTTGATTTTATCTGTCACATCCAAATAAGCCTCATCTAGGGAAAGTCTTTCTACTTTGTTAGTGTAAGAATTAAAAATCGTATTTATTGTTTCAGATACTTCTTTATAGCGCTTGAAGTTTGGTGGTACTTGAATTAGAGAATCGCATCTTCGCTTGGCTTGATGAAATGGCATGGCGGATCTGATCCCGTATTTTCTAGCCTCATAAGAAGCAGCGCAAACTACCGATCTCGGGTTAATTGACGCTACCACGAGAGGACGGCCGAGGTACTCTGGTTGGTCGCGTTGTTCTACTGAGGCGTAAAACGCATCCATATCTACGTGGATTATTTTCCTGTTATCGAAGCTTCTATCCATTTCTGGTTCCTTAGGCGATATGACCTAAATAGTGGTGTAGAATATTAATTTTTAATTTAACCTATCGAGACATCTTATGTCATCTAAAAGTACCAATATAGTTTTTGATCGCCGGATTGAGGGTCGCCAATCTAGCGTTAAAATAAAGCATGAAAGAGGAAAGCTTCTACAAAAACTTAGAAGACAGATAGGCTCCGCAATAGCAGATTACAATATGATTGAGGAGGGGGACAGAGTATTAGTTTGTATGTCCGGAGGTAAGGATTCGTACACGTTGTTAGATATCCTAGAAAAACTCCGAAAGAAAGCCCCTGTCAACTTCGAACTCCTCGCTTTTCATTTAGATCAAAGGCAACCTGGTTATCCGGCGGGCGTAATGGATGACTACCTAAAATCACTTGGTGTGAACTATAAGATTCTGGATGTAGATACGTTCTCAATTGTCCAAAAGAATATTCCCGACGGAAAAACAAAATGCGGTCTTTGCTCAAGACTTCGTAGAGGCATAATTTATAAGGTCGCGTCAGAACATAAAATAGATAAGATAGCCCTTGGTCATCACCGAGATGACATCGTGGAAACACTATTTCTTAACATGTTTTTTGGTTCTAAACTGAAAGCTATGCCGCCTAAATTGAGGAGTGACGATGGCGAGCACGTGGTGATTCGTCCCCTCTCTTATTGCAAAGAATCTGACTTACTTGAATATTCTAACCAGGTTGGTTTTCCTATCATTCCATGTAATTTGTGTGGTTCGCAGAAAAACTTACAAAGAGTGAAAATTAAAAGGATGCTAGCGGAGTGGGAATCTAGTTATCCTGGGAGGGTGGAGAATATATTCAAAAGTCTGAAATCAGTGATACCCTCTCATCTGGCCGATAAAAAAATATATGATTTTGAGGGTTTGAGTCAAGAAAGTTTATCCGTAAGTAGTCGATGGGTGCATCAAAAATGATACTTTATATTGTGCAAGCGAAGGGGGTTGTATGAAGGTAGGGGTTTTTTCAATTCTGCCTGATAAGGAAGCAGATCCAGCGATTGTCGCGAAACATGCTGAGGATTTAGGGTTTTCTTCTTATTGGGTGCCCGATCACATCATGCTTCCGGTCGAATATTCTACTCCTTATCCAGGTAATACTGGAGACGGTCCAGATCCAGATTATTTATGGCAGATGCCGGACCCATTAGTAGCGTTGACACGCGCTGCTACGGTGACGACGAGATTAGAGGTTGGCACGGCGGTGCTTCTGGTTCCTGAGAGACACCCAGTTCATCTGGCAAAAGAAATTGCGTCTTTAGATAGTTATTCTGGTGGACGGTTCCATTTTGGTATCGGCGCTGGCTGGAATAAAGAGGAGAGCGAAATTTTGGGTGGCGATTTTGATAGAAGATGGTCACAAGTGAAAGAGGCTGTTGCAGTCATGAGGGCTTGTTGGGAAGATGAGGAGTCAAGTTACTCCGGTAAGTACTATCAATTTCCTCCAATTAAATCTTTCCCGAAGCCTGCTCAAAAACCATCTCCCCCTGTGTATTTGCCGAGCATCATGTTTGAGGGCCAATGGTCAGCACGTGTGTTTAAAAGAATTGTTGAATGGGGAGGGGGATGGTTACCTGTTGTAGAAAGCCCGGATCAGTTGAAGACAGGCCTTGATCGCCTCTCTGAGCTTTACCAAGAAGCTGAAAAGCCAAACCGCTGTCGGGTAAGAGTGCTAGGAGCGGAGGGACAATGGCGACATCGAGGGGCGTTGGCCCGATTCGCGGACCTAGGGGTAGAGGAGGTCATTATTTGGCTAACCGAGAGGAAAACCTCTGAAATTCAAAAAGAATTAGATTTGTTGTCAAAGGATGTACTTTAGGCTTTTTTGCTAAGCAAAAAAAATTTATACTGTAACTTTAAATATTCAAAAGGAGGTGATCCAATGTCTAGTGATATGGATATTGTGTCGATTAACCGGAGTTTGAATTGCCAATTGAACAGAAAGGTTATATAGACTAGCGACGGTTTTTCGACAAAATCTATCGCGGAGGGGGCGGAAACGCCCCTTTTTTTTATGGAGCGATCCTAAGGTAACGAAATTTAAAAAAAGAACAATGAATAATTTAGAAAAAGAACCTTTTCAGGATATAAATGTAAATGGGGCAAGAATACGTTTGGTAGGGACTGCCCACGTCTCGCAGGCCAGCACAGACTTTGTAATCGAACAGATAGAGAAAGGTTCTTATGATTGCGTGGCTGTAGAGTTATGTGCCTCAAGATGCCAGCAGCTCATCGAACCTGAAGCAGTTGAAAACATGGATCTTTTCGAGATTATTAAGAAAAAGAAAGTTCTCGCTTTGGCCGTTATGCTTGCCATGAGTGCCTTTCAACAAAGAATAGCCCAAAAAATTCGTATTGAGCCTGGGTCTGAGCTAAAAGCCGCAATCCAATCAGCGGCTGAAAAAAATATACCGTTTGAGCTTATTGACCGGGATGTCGGTGTTACTTTTGGGAGATTTTTTGGGACCGTGTCCTGGTGGGAGAGATTGCAGATTTTTGGAGAAATTTGTGCTGGTATTGTTTCTAGAGATGACCCGTCTAAAGAAGAAATAGAGTCTTTGAAGTCTGGAGACCTTCTCGAGCAAGTCATTTCAGGATTATCAAAAACTGCCCCACAAATTCATACCGTGTTGATATCAGAAAGAGATAGATACATGGCCTTGAAACTTTTCATGTTAGCGTATCAGAGAAAAGAGATAATAGCGGTTGTAGGAGCGGGGCATCTTTCGGGAATGATTGAAGCTCTTAAGGAACCCGTAGAAGATCCAGATAGACTGATTAGGGAATTAGAGAAAAAGCCTGAGTCAAAAAAATGGCCACGTCTGATACCCTTTTTTGTATTAGCACTAATATTTGGTGGTTTTTTTCTTGGATTTCAACGTAGTCCGGCTTTAGGGATGGCTATCTTAGGGGAATGGGTGTTGATAAATGGAGGATTATCTGCCCTGGGGGTTATTATTGCTTCGGGTCATCCTCTAACTGTTTTAACGGCTTTTTTTGCTGCTCCAATTACTTCCTTAAATCCTACTATAGGAGCGGGAATGGTAACGGGCCTAGTTGAAGCTTGGATTCGAAAACCAACTGTTGCAGATTTTGCCCAGTTAAAGCAAGACAGCGTCTCTTTCTCGGGATGGCGAGGAAATAGAGTATCTAGAACGTTTCTTGTTTTTATCTTGAGTAGTTTTGGTTCCGCTGTGGGTACTTACGTCGCAGGCTTTAGGATTTTTGGAAAGCTGTTTTCCTGATGACTCACTAAACAATGTTTGGAGCTTGTTAATGACTGAGAGCCGAGTATTTTTGAGCTTGTTACTGGAACCGCAGTTATTACTTCGTTCTTTGAAGCTTGCCATTGTGGTGGGAACCGTTTTGGTAGCTATAAACTACGGGGACTTAATCTTAAGAGGTGATACGGAAAAAATAGAGGGGTATAAAATTGCTTTGACTTACATTGTTCCTTATTGTGTTTCCACCTACTCTGCGATTATGAACAGCGTCGGTAAGAAGTAATATTTGGGAGTCTATATTAAGTGCCCTTATACAAATATTTATGTCCCGATAATGGAGCGCAAGTTGAAGTCAGTCATCCTTCTGATGTTAATCTGGTTAATTGGGGACAGTTATGTTTTGTTGGGCAGGTGGAAATGGGCGAGACTCCTTTTGAAGCTCCCATCGAGAAGGTGCTGATGCCCGCCCAAATTGTTGTCCCTGACAGTAATTCTAAACTAAAAGAAAATGGTTTCACTAAATTAGTAAAAAGGGATGAGGGGATATATGAGAATGTTACGGCTTTAGATGATGAAGAACGACTTATGGTTGCTGGAAGGTCGGAGACTCTGCCAAATATTCCTAAAAAAATAAAAGACTAGTCATAAAAAAGCCCCGATAAATCGGGGCTTTAATATTACAGGCTAATGCGATGGGTTTTTACATCATTCCTGGCATTCCACCCATTCCACCCATTCCACCCATTCCACCCATGTCAGGCATGGCAGGTGCAGCATCGTCACTCTTTGGAGCATCCGCAACCATGACTTCAGTGGTTAATAGGAGTGTAGCGACTGAAGCAGCGTTTTGAAGAGCTGTTCTTGCGACCTTGGTTGGGTCAATTATTCCCATGTCAACCATATCGCCAAATTCAGCAGTCTGAGCGTTGTATCCGTAGTTTCCTTTACCCTCTAAAACAGCGGCACAAACTACAGATGGCTCTTCACCGGTATTAGCTACAATTTGACGGATTGGTTCCTCTAGGGATCTAACTAGGATGTCTATTCCCATTTGCTGATCTTGGTTATCACCCTTAACGGCTTTCGCTTTTTCTTGAGCGCGCAGCATCGCTGTGCCTCCTCCGGGCACGACACCTTCTTCTACGGCAGCTCTTGTGGAGTGTAAGGCATCTTCTACTCGGGCCTTCTTTTCTTTCATCTCTACTTCAGTAGCCGCACCAACCTTGATAACTGCTACACCACCAGCAAGTTTTGCTACTCGTTCATGCAGTTTTTCTCGGTCGTAATCAGAGGTGGTTTCCTCAATTTGTGTTCTGATTTGGCCTACCCGACCTTCTATAGCCTTTTGCTCTCCAGCACCATCAATGATTGTGGTGTTCTCTTTGCTGATCTGCACTTTCTTACAGGTTCCTAAATCATCCAGGGAGGTTTTTTCCAGAGAGTGTCCGACTTCTTCTGAAATAACTGTTGCTCCTGTTAGGATGGCTAGATCCTCTAACATAGCTTTTCTACGATCACCGAATCCTGGCGCCTTCACAGCAGATACTTTTACGATTCCTCTCATGTTATTCACCACTAAGGTGGCGAGAGCTTCGCCCTCAACATCTTCAGCAATAATTAGTAATGATTTACCGGCTTTTGCAACCGCCTCTAAACAGGGCAAGAGATCCCTTATATTTGAAATCTTCTTGTCATGAAGGAGAATTAGAGGATCTTCCAGTTCAGAATTCATCGTTTCTTGGTTGTTTATGAAGTAAGGAGATAGATAGCCCCTGTCAAATTGCATTCCCTCTACAATATCGAGTTCGTTCTCTAATCCTGAGCCTTCTTCCACGGTGATGACGCCTTCTTTTCCTACCTTGTCCATTGCTTCCGCAATGATATCACCTATCGCGTGGTCTGAGTTTGCAGAGATGGTTCCTACTTGGGCGATAGATTTTCCGTCAGTGCAAGGTGTTGAAAGGCCTTGTAAGCCACCAACAGCAGATGCCACTGCCTTATCTATTCCCCGTTTTAGATCCATTGGGTTGACGCCGGCAGCTACTGCTTTCAAACCTTCTCTTACAACTGCTTGAGCGAGAACTGTTGCCGTGGTGGTTCCATCACCCGCAACGTCAGATGTTTTGGAGGCGACTTCTTTTACCATTTGAGCGCCCATGTTTTCGAATTTGTCTGCGAGCTCTATCTCTTTTGCGACAGAGACACCGTCCTTGGTTACGGTTGGAGCGCCGAAGCTTTTTTCAAGAACTACATTCCTACCTTTGGGTCCTAAAGTTTGTTTGACCGCGTTGGCCAAAATATTGACGCCGTTCGCCATCTTTGAGCGCGCGTCATCTGAAAAACGGACTTCTTTTGCCATTTGCTTAATCCTCCGAGGATTCTTTACGTTTTATTGATTGTTTTTTTTAATTGGTTTTCTTAAATTAGCCTTCAAAGACCGCCATTACGTCGTCTTCTCGCATAACCAATAGCTCTTCATCGTCAACCTTTACCTCTGTTCCAGAATATTTTCCAAAAAGGATCTTGTCGCCCGCCTTTACATCAAGCGCGCGGACTTCACCATTTTCCAATATCTTGCCATTCCCAACAGATACAACCTCGCCTTTTGCGGGTTTTTCGGTGGCCGAATCAGGTATTATAATACCGCCGGTTGAGGTCTTTTCCTCGTCCCAGCGACGCACGATTAATCTATCGTGTAAGGGGCGAATCTTCATTATCAAATTTCTCCTCTTGAAAATTGTGACCCTAGAGGGTCTCGCGGTCCTCGCGTTATTCCGAAGAATTATGCTTAAACCAATGAAATTTATTGTTAGCACTCTACTAAGAGTAGTGCTAACAATACCTAATAGCTGGGCCCCCTGTCAAGTGTTATTCTGGTCTAATTATTGTGGATAAGTTTGATTGATACAAAATCTTTCTTATATCG
>TARA_B100000674_G_scaffold490183_2_pt1 | contig 11164 bp, 6 predicted proteins | sample TARA_B100000674 | Tara Oceans TARA_B100000674 (sample SAMEA2622759) | marine metagenome | biome: marine biome (ENVO:00000447); feature: surface water layer (ENVO:00002042); material: "saline water (ENVO:00002010), including plankton (ENVO:xxxxxxxx)" | depth 5 m
GCTTTGGCGCGCTTCTTCTCGGCGATTTGTTGCTCCTTTAAGAGCTTCTTCATCTGCGATTTGGACATCTGACCGCCGTCCTCGCCCGTTTGCGCCTTATCCTGTTGCTTTTTCATCGGACCCTCTGGTTCCGGCGCACCGATGGCGACGCCGGGTTTGGCGTTCGAGGCGACGGATTCGTCCAACGCGCCGACGACGTCGCCCATGTCGCCGAAGAGGGACGCGAAGACCCGCGGCTGCGTCGACATGAAGGCATCGATCGTCTCCTCGGTCACCATCTCGCGCGCTTCTTGGTGCCCCTGACAGATGGGAATGAGCGTCTCGATGAGCTTCGCCTTGATCTCTCCGCTCAACATGCGACCACTACTGTACTCCTCTCCGATTTTCGCCAACTCTTCGTCGTCGTCGAGGAAAAAGTTGAGCCATTTCCAGCTAATGTCCGTGTTCAAGTCGCCCCCGAGTCGTCTGTGATCCTCCACCGTGAGCTGACCGCCGCTGAACGCGTACTTGTTCACCTTGGACTTGATCTCCTTGGGCGTGTCCGTGACGTAAATGGCACTCGTAGCGTCCGAGGCGCTCATCTTTCCGCTCTCCCCCTTCAACGCCGGAAAGAATCTAGACTCAATCAACGCCGGCTTGTATCCACCGATTCGCGGCGCAACGTCGCGCGTCATGCGAAAGTACGGATCTTGATCGATCGCGCACGGAATCAAACACCTCAAACTCGTCTTACTCTCCCCGAACATGTGCGGAAAGCAATCCGGAAAACTCGGCGCCGCCTGCGTCGGCGGAAACCCGACTTGTCCGATGTTCGACTCCCCCGTGAACCCAAAGATGCCTCTCACCTGATTCAGCGTCACACACTTGGCAATCTTCATCATGTTCTGATACAACGGCGTGGACATGTACTGCACGTCGGAAAAAATAAACGTTCGCTTCGGATCGAACCCGCACGCGATTATATCCTTTGCGTTTTCCCGCGCCAAGCGCCCGCACTCCTCGAGCGTTAAATCCTTCCACAAAAACTTTTCATCGTCCGTCAACTGAATCACCAGAGGCACCTTAAACGCATCTTGCAACCACTTGGTGAAATGAAACGGAATCAAGTGTCCGAGATGCAGAGACTCGCTCGACGGTCCGCGTCCCGTGTACAGATAAAATTTCTCCCCGCGCTCGTACGCGTCGAGGATGACATCCAACTCTCGGTGCGCGAAAAACATCCCTCGTCGCAGGAACGGGTGCGCTCGAACGCCCGTGACGCGCTCGATGCGTTCGATCATCTTTTCATCGATCGTCGAGCATCCGAAATCGCGCACGAGCTTGTCGTAGTCGATGCCCTCGCCATCCTTGCCTTCGACGTCCCAGGGCGTGACCACCTGTTCCGACGACTCGTCCCCCGTCGGAAGCGCGTCCGGGGCGTCCGTCATGGCGGTACGATTCGAGAGATGCGTCGCGCGCGCGCGGTCGTGCGAGCGTCGCGCGCGCGTCGCCGAGTGGCGTCGATGGGCGTCGCGATGACGACGGATCGAGGGCGGCGGGTCGCGCCCGCACTCGCGCGTGCGCGACGCCGTGGACGCGCGATGAAGGAGCTCGTCGGACGCGTGGCGTCGAATAAGATGATGAAGACGGTCACCGTCGTCGTCGAGCGGTTGTTTCGACACCCGCGGTTGAAAAGGTTCGTGCGCGCGAGGAAAAAGTACGCCGCGCACGACGAGGAGAACGCGTGCAATCCCGGGGATTTGGTGCGGTTGAGACACTCGAGACCGCTGAGTAAGACGAAACGGTGGGTGGTGGATGAGATATTGAAGCGAGAGCGACAGTTTGATCGGGAAGCGGTGAACGCGGCGGTGAAGGAGCGGGTGCGGACGGAGAAAATGGAGAGAGCCGCGGGAAGCAGAGGTTTCGCGGCGAGCGGGGCGGCGGACGCGGACGCGACGGGCAAAGCGGTGTGAGGAGGATTTTGTCATAGAATACGTAGATTTAAATGATTCGTTCGTCGCGTTCGTCGCGATGCGGTGAAGCGCGACGTGTTGGTACAACCCGTCACGTCGAGGGTGTCGCGGAGGGCGCGCGTAAATAGCGCGCGACGTCTTTACGTCTCGCCATGCCGACAGGTAAATACGCCACCACGGCGGTGCCCTCGGGAAGGAACTCCTCAGATTCGACGAAACCGGCTCGACGAATTTCGCCGATCAACGCCCCGCGCTCGTAGGGCACGAGTAATTCGCATCGACTCAGCATGCTCCGTTTGATGATTTCGATGATTTTTGCTTGAAGGTTTTCCAAACCTTCGCCCGTGCGCGTGCTGATGAGCACCGCGCCGAAGTCTTGGGCCGCGATCTCGATCTCTAAGAGCTCCTCTTCGTCCGTGATGTTATCGACTTTGTTCCAAACCAACAATTGTGGGATGTGTCCGGCGTCGAGGTCGTCGAGAACGTTGTTCACCGCCGTCATCTGCGCGTCGGCCAAATCGCTTGAGATGTCCACCACGTGTAAAATCAGAGAAGACTCAAGAACCTCCTCCAACGTCGCACGAAACGCCGCGACGAGCTGCGTCGGAAGCTTTTGAATGAATCCGACAGTATCCGTCATGAGAACCGTCATTCCGTTGAAGAGATCGAGACGCCGTGTCGTTGGGTCCAGAGTCGCGAAGAGCTCATCCTCCGCCAACACGTCCGAGTTCGTCAACGTATTCAATAGCGAGCTCTTTCCAGCGTTGGTGTATCCGGCCAAAGAGACGATGGGTAACCGCTCAGCTTTTCTCTTTTGCCTGTACTGCTCTCGATGCGTGCGCATGTCTTCAATCTTCGAGCTCAGCAACGATTTACGCTCTCGCAAGAGACGCTTATCGATTTCGATCTGCTTCTCCCCCATACCCTTCACGGCCCCACTGCCGCTCTGTCTCTCCAAGTGACTCCACATTTTCGTCAACCGCGGCATCTGGTACTCGAGCTGCGCCATCTCGACCTGAAGTTGTCCCTCTGCGGTTTGCGCGCGTTGCGAAAAAATATCTAAAATCAAAGCTGTACGATCGCAAATGCGAACTTTACCGCCCAGTTTACGCTCTAAATTTCGTGCTTGCTTCGGCGTGAGTTCATCGTCGAAGATAACCATGTCCACGTCGGCGGCGTCGATGCTGTACCCGTTTCGCCTGTCGTGCCGCTTCGGTTCCTCGACGTCGGCGTAATCATCCCAATCCTCCTCATCGTCGTCGTCGTCAAAGTATCCGTCCTCATCCTCATCCTCGTCCTCATCCTCGTCCTCGCGCATGTCTCGAGGCAATCCACACATCTCTCGCAACTCTCCAATCTTCCCTTTCCCCAGATACGTCGACGGCACCGGCCCGCGCGGTAACCTCTGCGTCAACCGCCCGACCACTCTACACCCCGCCGTCCCCGTCAATCGCTCCAACTCGTCCAGAGAATCTTCCAAATCAAATTCCCCCGCGCCCTCGTACGATCGATTCTTCCCACCGACGCCGCACACGACCACGCGCTCGGGTTCTCTCGTCCACCCCCACATGTCTTCTCTCTCGCCGCTCATCGCGTCCGTCGTCCCTCGCCCCGCCTCCGTCTCCAGCGCCGTCGCCGCGTGCCTGCGCTCGAGATACTCCTCCCAGGACTCCTCCTCGTCCTCCTCCGCGCCGTTTCTCGTCGACGCGAGCTCGAACGCGAAGGCGTCGCGCGCGGTCGAGGACACGTCGACGACGAACGCGTCGTCATCCTCGCGAGCGCGCGCGTCGACGCGAGGGCGCTCGAGCGCGCGCGAGCGTGGACGACGCGAGGTGGTCTCCCGTCGTCGTCGTCTCGCGTCGCGCGCGACCGCGAGCGGAGAGGCGAGCGCGCGCATTCGGGCTCGCGTCTCGGCGGCGTCGCCGTGTGGCGCCGTCAGTCGACACCGCGTCGCGCGCGTTCGCCATGCGCGCGAACAGCGACGCGGAGAACGATGCGGAGACGGCTGGACTCGGCGTCGGCGTCGTCGCGGCGTCGGAAGCGCGCGCGCGGTCCAAGACGTGGTGGCTCGGGCTCGCGCTGGCGCAGCTCTGCGCTCTGGTGAACGCGATCTCTGCCGCGGCGTCGACGGCGCTGGAGCGATCGAACGTGACGCTTCCGGCGTGGCAGACGTTTCTGGCGTACGCATTCATCGGTGCGACGTTCGGGCCGATGTTTTACGCGCGCGTGCGCGGCGGGAGAGCGCCGGAATACGACTCGGGACGGTTGGGAAAGTACGCGGCGTGCGCCTTCGTCGACGTGCAGGCGAATTATTGCGTGACGCTGGCGTTTAGGTACACTTCGATGACGAGCGTGTCTCTGTTGGATAGCGCGACGATCCCGTTCGCGATGTTGCTGTCGACGCTGTTGTTGAAGGCGAGGTACGGGCGCGCGCACGCGGGCGGCGCGGCGGTGGCCTTTGTCGGAGTAGTGATTTTAGTCTTCGGAGATTTGCGATCGACGGAGGACGGGGAGACGGGTGGGATGGGGAACAGAACGCTGGGTGACTTTTTAGCCATCCTCGCCGCGGCGCTGTACGCGACGTCGAACGTGCTGGTGGAGGCGTTTTTACACGACGCGGACAAGGTGGAAATTTTGGCGCACCTGGGCGTCATGGGACTCCTCTTCAGCGGCGTGCAGGGGGCGATTTTAGAGGGTCTCAGGTTCAGCCAGCTCAGAGCGCTAGGTACTCAGGGCGTCGGGTACTTTTTCTTGTATGCAGCGTCCCTGTTCACGCTCTACACGTTCGCCATGGACGTGCTCTCGGCGTGCGGTGCCTCTGCCTTCAACGTCAGCATGTTGGCGAGCGACGTGTGGAGCGTCATTCTGAGATTATTCTTCTTCGAAGGGTTCGCCTCCGTCGGCGCCGTGGTCGCCTTCGCCTTCGCCTTCGTCCTCGTCGCATGCGGCATCTGCATATTCGCGTACGCGGGCGATCCCTCGACGGTCGACACCCCCGTCGCCTCGACGAGCGACGAGAGCGACGTCTCGCTCCTCGCTCGCATTCGTCGCTTCGTCGCCCCGCGCGCCGAGACCACCCCGTACGTCGCCATGGACGCTTCACGACGCGACGTCGAGCTCACGCCCGTGCCCATTAGTCCCTAGATTTTCCTAAAATGTACTGTACTTGTAATCGAGCCCGCGCGCTCGGCGGCGACGGTCACGCTCAACTACCACGATCATCACGGGACGCCCGCCGCGAGACATACCGCGCCACGCGGTGACTGTGATCGCGCATGGGTCGTCGACGATCGACTCGTCCGTGCGCGGTGGCGCGCATCGCGTTCGCGACGACGCTGGCGACGGTCGCGGCGCGGGCGCGCGCGGGCCAATTCATCAAGATCGATAAGCTCGACGATGATTTCACCTCGTCGGCGCTGTTGAAGTGCGAGGCGTGCGCGGCCGTGACGCACGGCGCGACGGTGCACATCGATCGCATCAAACAGCGGAAACAGGCGGCGCACGCGTCGACGGACATCTTGGACGGGGAGATTAAGTGGGCCGACGTGTGCGAGTCGCGCTTCGGCGAAGGTACGTCTCGATACGGGTACAAGGAGGTCGGGGGGACGAAAATGATCGTCGGTCCGGGGATTGGAAATTTTCCAGACGTCTTGTCAAAGGTGACGGACGCGAATCGCGTCAGTGAACAGTTGTATGCGCGGTGTAAAGCGATCATGTACGAGTTGGATGACTTTAGTCTCGCGGAGACGTACGCCGACGCGACGAACGCGATCGAGAGACTGGGCGGCCCGGTCGAGGCACGACCGAACGCGATATTCATGAAATTTGTTGAGAAGAATTGCGTCGAAAATTTGCCGATGTGTGAGAGCATCAAGTGGTTCAAAGATGAGATGACTTCGATGACGGAGAAAGCTTTAGAGGAAAACAAAGCGGCGTGGGAAACGCTCGTCAACGAGACGGTAAAAGAAAACACGATCGATGGCAAGACGTCACGGTCGATCGATTCCCCGCTGGCGGTTTCAAAGTGTGATGGCTCGGATTTGAAACCCTTGCCCGCCGCATCCTGTCGCGTGTTCCTGAGCGAGCTCATCAAGAAGGGCGAACAGAACGCCGCGTCGTTTCGAAACTTTACCGGAGAGGCGAAAAAGTTCGAAAATGCGATCGCCAGGGGAGGTGAAACAGAGCTCGATGAAAACGACGAGGATCGCGACGGCGACGTGTCCGAGTTACGCGCCGAAGCGATGCTGAATGCTTCATACATCCGCGCGAACATCACGATGATGCGAGCCAGGGCGTATTTCACGCACGCGCTAGAAGTTGACGAAGAACACTACGTCGCGCGTCACAACCTCGCATTCATGGCAAACAGTGCGAGAAACTTCACGGATGCGCGTGAGCACTTAGAAATGCTCCTAGTCAAGCAAGTCGCGAGAGACGTCGACGTGGATACACGCGCTGAAAGTTACAAGCTGCTCTGTGAAGTTCACTACTACGATGAAAACACGAACGAAGCCGTGAAGGCGTGCGAAAAGAGCATCGAGCTCAACCAATTCAATTTCCACACCCTTCGTTTGTTGGCCCAGTTACACATGGTTCAGTTCTTTGAGCGAGCTCAAGAAGTCCGGGCACTTCCGGAGGGCGAGACGATTCATGAAGATCAGAAGAGCACGATGCTGTACGATCTCTCTCGAGCGAAGCAGTTGTTTAGGGAGGCGCTGATCCTCAACCCAGTGAAGAATGAAATCGCTCAGCTCGGCATGGTCATTTATTTCGAGCAAGCGACCGAGCAAGATGCGCTCGACAAGCTCACTCCGGAGCAAATCCAAGTGCTCGAAAACGCCAGACGCTTCTGCCAACGCAGAGGCACAGAAGTCGACGGCGTGTGCAGCGACGTACTCGAGCTCGCCGGTCATTACATGGCCGAGAAAGGTTTCGTCGCCATAGGAAACGACGCTCTTCAAATGTCCCTCACTCTCGACGGCAACCGCACGCACCTCTGGGAAAGCCTCGGTTACGGCTTCATGACCATCGGTAAATTCAAGCTCGCCAAGATCACCTTCGACCGAGCCAAGAGCTCGGACGACGCCTTCCAACTCTCCGACCAGGTCCAGGAGCTCCTCGAGCGAGGCTACGATTTCGAGGCCAAGCTCGAGGAGGATAGAGTCACCGCCTCGACGCAGTGGAACGAAAACCGTCGCCCGAATCGGGAAGAACGCGCCGAGCTCGAGGCCGAGATCGGCGCGAAACTCAGCGCCATTCGCGGCGTTCGATCTAACGCACACGATGAGTTGTAATCTATTTGTAACTCCCTGAACCTCGTCTCGGGAATGGGGGAAAAGACAAACCGCATTCCCAGACGCGCTTCGCGATGTCGAGCGCGTCCGGTGGGCCGTGCGCGCTCGTGCGATTCGGCGAAATCGAAACACACGGTGACGCCCAGGTGGACGACTACATAGAGCTGCCCCCGATCGACTCGAGCGACGAGGAAGACGTCGACGAAGATGACGCCCCCGGGGTGCCTGAAATGCGCGAACGCGCGCGTGGCGGCCGGGAGATCATCATCGGTCGACAAAAAGAAAAGGTAGACCACGCGATGGACTCCACCGCCATTCCTTTGCTTCTCAGTCGCAAACACGCGGCGCTGTTGCGCAAGGGGAAGGCGCACTACGTTCGAGACCTCGCCACCACGAACGGCACTTTCGTGAATGGGAAGAGGATCGACGCAAAGGTGGACGTTGAGCTGCGAGATAACGATGTGGTGTCGTTCGGAGGACCGCGATACGTCGCGCGAGATGCAGGAAAACAAGCGAACCCGTTTAGATTTCGATACGTGCGATTAGAGCGGCGCGGGGTGGACGAGAGGAGGAAACGGGCGCGACTCTCGCAAGACTCGGACGGGGGACTCGCGACGGATATGTCTCAGGACGCGCCGGCGAGTCAGTTGTACCGAGCGATACATTCCAGTCAAGCGAGTGAGAGTGAGTTCAAGGTGGACGACGAGTTGAAGACGGAGTTGAGAGAGCTGTTCGAGAAGAATCGTGATCTCGCGGAACGGTGTGCCGAGCGCTATTTTGGGTCCGCTTCGCCGTCGACGCTGGCTTCTAGAGGGATGGACGATCGTCGAGGCGATGATTTGGTGAACAGAAGCGTGCCACATTCACAGAATGACTCGCCAGGTGCTTTACCGGATGAATTGACGCAGAAAATTTCCGACAAGCTCGTGGCAAGTCTCCGCAAGCCCGACTGGGTGGACACCGACCTCAAGTGCGCGATATGTCACGAGTGGTTGACGCTGCCTCACACTTTGGTCGGCTGCGGGCACATGTTCTGCCTCGAGTGCATCGATAACGCCTTCTGTCACGGATACTCGTGCCCGTGCTGTCGATCTCAACCGCAGGCGCCGCGCAAGTTGCTCTTCACCAAGTCGACGCTCGCCGCCAAGCTCCTCGACGCGTACGTGCTCCCTTTCCTCACGACCTCGGAACTCCTCGAACGCAAGGCGAGAGAGGTGTCTGCTTTAGAAGCTCGCGAGAAACGACTCAAACGAGAGGCAGAGTTGGTTTCTTCGGCCCTTCAGGAATCCATGCAGGAGACGCAGCGCGCGAGTCCGCACGACAACTGACGTGGTCGACCCGTGGGCGGTCGCTTCAGAGCCGCAACACGCTCTGACGCGCTCGCATCGCCACCTGTCTCATAGAATTCTTTCAAATTCCTTCGTATTCGTTCGAAGTATCATCGTAGCACGTGTATTAACATCTCTTAGCATCGTTCGAGCGAGGCAACTCTCTCGCGGCGCGTCCATCCCAAAAGGTCCGTTTTGAAGGTCTCAGTCGTCCTCTCTCCGTCTCTCCGTCTCTCATCCGTCTCTCTGCGACGCCGTAGACACAGGAAACATGGGGTGCGTGCGAGCGAGCGCGCGAATCGAAAGAACGACATCCCGAGCGTTCGTCCCGCCCGTTGTTCGCGACGGCGTCGTCTCGCGCGCGTCGCGAGGCGTCGTCGAACATCGTCGGACCGATCGCGAGGTCAGGGTCTCGGCCGTGACGCATCCTCGCGGCGGCACGACGTCGACGGCGAGCGTGATCGACGCGCGAACGCGCGTGGGATGCGTGGATATGAATGATATCACGCGTTCGCGCGCGTTCGCGCGTTCGATGGACGCGGCGCGCGTGGAGACGGCGCGGGAGCGTCCGAGTGCGAGGATCGTTTCTAGGGCTTCGAGGCCACGCGGGGGTCGACGATGGGTGGACCGTCCCGGGGCGCGCGACGGCGCTTTGAGGGCGCGCGGGCTAGAAAAGCGTGATGAATGCGCTCGATATTCGATTGATCGCGTTCGAACTCGACACTGACGGGCGTATCGTTTGTACTTTTGCGTAATCACAGTAAGACTCGAGGTTTAGGGGCTGGCCGTAAGTTGCGCATTCACCGCCGTGAACAGCGCTGGGCCGACAAGGATTTCAACAAGGCGAACTTGGGTTCTGAGTGGAAGAAGCCGTTCGCTGGTTGCTCTCACGCCAAGGGTATCGTCTTGGAAAAGATCGGTATCGAGGCCAAGCAGCCGAACTCTGCTATCCGTAAGTGCGTGCGCGTTCAGCTCATCAAGAACGGCAAGAAGATTGCTGCCTTCGTCCCGCGCGATGGTTGCTTGAACTTCACCGATGAAAACGATGAAGTTCTCATCGCTGGTTTCGGTCGTAAGGGTCACGCCGTTGGTGATATCCCGGGTGTTCGCTTCAAGGTCGTCAAGGTTGCCGGTGTGTCTCTCAACGCGCTCTTCAGAGAGAAGAAGGTACGTCGTGGTTTCGCGCTTCCCCGCGCTTTCGTTCTCGTGCATTCACTCGTCGTGACTTTGATCGCCGCGCTAAATTCGAAAGCATGAAACTGACATGTTGATTTCTTTTCATTCCGCGCCAACAGGAGAAGCCGCGTTCTTAAACGACACGAGGCATTGGTCGATTGAGTGTTTGCGAAAGGAAATCGAAACACTCGATGGATTTAGGTAGCGAGTAAAACCTTTGTGATAACACATCCCAGTGGATTACAAATTGTCGTTGGCTAATAGGACACATGCTCTATTATACATGCGTTTTTTTTTCCACGCAAATCACGTCTGCATCTGGTCGGTATCGGTGCCAGACAAGTGCACCATGAGGACTTCTCTGTACTTGTCTACGACGACGACGAGAGACTCCGGGGGCGGATTGTCGTACAGCCCCGGTAGGTAGGCTTCATACGCAGGCATGAAACGGTCGACAAAATCCTTCACTTGCTCTTCGCTGAGGCCACCACCCGCGTTTCTCTCGGCTTCGAGCCTCCAATCGTAAACCCATTTGGGGTCGTTGACCTTGAAGATGATCCACCACGCCACGCGCTCCGGACCCCAGATCGCGTGCTTGTACTTCTTCAGCGCCTCGTTTACGGACACCAAGTTCGGATTGATGGCGAGCGCGCGTTCTTCCTCGATGGGTTCAAAACCGAGAAGCCATCCCTCTAAAAGCAAAACGTCGAGCGGCGCGGAGACGCGCTCCCACTCTTCTCGTGGTTTTCGGTCGCCTCGTCCACCCTTGGCCAGTTTATTATATCTGGGCACCATGACGACCGACATCTCGCCGTCCTCGTCGTTGATGCGCCCCAACGCCTCAATCGTCTTCGTACCGAGCTCTAACTCGTGCGTACCTGCGTTACCTCTGTAGCGCAACATATCGTTATCGGCGTGCGCGTCTCCCAACGCCGTCTGCTCTTCGTACGTCAGATAAAAATCATCCACGGATAACGTCATCGCCGTGACGTTCCCCATCTCATTCGCCGCCGATTCATCCAAAAACTTCTTTGGCGTCTCTCTGATCAAATCAACGATCGTTCTCGTCAACGTCGTCTTCCCGCATCCCTGCGGCGCGCTCACGCCCACCACCATCGGCTTCGGCGTCCTCCCGCCCGGCGTCGTCCCGCGCGTCGCCCTGTGCGTCCGCAGTCTCGACACCACCTCCTCGTACACCGGTATGTAATATTTATACACTCGACGCTTCGCGTCCTCCACGAGATCCATCGCCTCGTCCTCGTCCACCGCCGCTCGCGTCGCCTCCGCTCGCAATCGCTCGAAGAGCACCGCGCCCGCGCGTCGAACGTGTTCTTCCCACGCCGCCCGCCTCGCCCCATCGCTCTCGGTGGACATGACGGCCGTCACGCGTCGGGGCGTCGACGCTCGTCGAGCG
>TARA_B100000674_G_scaffold499282_1_pt1 | contig 11132 bp, 17 predicted proteins | sample TARA_B100000674 | Tara Oceans TARA_B100000674 (sample SAMEA2622759) | marine metagenome | biome: marine biome (ENVO:00000447); feature: surface water layer (ENVO:00002042); material: "saline water (ENVO:00002010), including plankton (ENVO:xxxxxxxx)" | depth 5 m
TATAGTTCTTGCTGTTTCTAAGATAGTAGCAGAAGAAGCATTACCTAGTAAATTACCAGTAACATTACCAGTAACATTACCTGAAACATTACCATTTACTTCTATATCGTTTAAGATCATGTCTGAATAACCCGAACCTTGTTTGAGTACCATTCGGTTACCTGAACTTGCCCATTGAAATGTTACATCTGATCCACTCCCCCCATCAAGTGTTATACCGGTACCATCTATAATATCTGATGTAGTATTTCCGTAACCGAGTATGATATTTTTATCTTCTATAGTTACTTCAGTGCTATTAACCGTTGTTGTACTACCATTAACTTGTATATTACCAGTTATTACTAATGTGTCTCCGGGTGAAGCACCTATTATTATATTTTCATTAACACTCGATCCACTTGCTGATTCTAAATGTTGTAATGCTTTTAATAAATTATCATTTGAAACATCGTCAGTTTGACTACTTATTTGATTGTCAACATATGCTTTAATACTACTTTGAGTAGCTACTTGTGTAGATGAATTTGAAACCATGTTATTTTCATTTAAAACTGCTGTCCCTGATACAGATCCATTAATAGTTACACCCCCATTTACAGTCATGCTGCCATTATGAGTAGTGCTACTATTTATAGTTGTAATACTGCTATTAATATCTAAATTACCATTTATTGTCATGCTGCCATTAAAAGTTTTATGACCTTCTATTGTTTGATCTGTTGTTAATAATACAGCATTACCATATACAAAATCATATATTTGACTACCATTCGCTAAAGTTGTAGCACCCTCTGTTATAGAAGCAGTTATCGCACTTACTTGATTTGATGCATTTATCTCAATTGTTGTATCATCAACGTTTACATTTATTGTTATATCTCCATTACCATCATCTATTACATTTATTCCGCTACCACTACCACCATTAATATTAATATTTGATATACCATATTCAGAGAATGTTAAACTTGAATTACCTAATACTAAACTAGCATTATCAGGTTGTGTCAATTGAAATAACTTATGAACGTTTTCAATTGATGAACCTTCTTCAATAAATATATATGAACTTGCCCTACATTTAGTGGTTGTATCCATGTCAGGTGATCTATGCCAACCACCTGAAAAACATGTATAAATACCATTTTCAGATGCTTCCGTTTGATTTTTGACTAATACTCTATCTCCTATTTTTAATGATACACCATCTATTGTTTGAGTTCCAGATAATGTAATATTACCAATTGTCGCCGCTCTACAAGATATCTTATTATTTAATGTCTGAGTATATTTTTCAGCATCTGTATAATCTTTAAATAATCTATTTGACATTTATGTTATTATATAATTTATAAATTATATTAATAAACAAATGAGAGAATATCTAGAAAAATATAAATATCATATAGGTGGAACTAGTATTGCTCTAGTAGTCTTATATTTTATATATAATACATTCGTAAAACATGATGAAAATTTAGAAAAGGATAATAAGTCTAATCTTATCATACAAAAAGAACCGGATAATAAATTTGTGAAAGCGGAAATATCTCATGAAGAATTTGTATTATTCATGGGGACACTAAAAGGGGAATTACAAAATTTAACACAATCATTAGTAAAATTTAATGCGAATCAAATAAAAAATAAAGAATTACTTGACTTTAGAAAAAATCTATTTACAAAAGATATTATTAAAAAGAATCTCTTAATTGATTCAATAACGGCATATAAAGAAGGACAAGATACATCAGATTATATTGTTAAATTTGGTGGTACCAACTCACCAGAAGTTTATAAAAATGTCATTGGTTTTCGTTTAGTTAATGCTATTATTCCTTATACAGTTTACACGATTAATGAATATAACAAGAATATATTAATTTCATTTTCTGGTTCACCGAATTCAATTGATTTAGATCCTGGTAGTTATACATTTGATGAATTAGGATATCATTTACAAACTAAATTAAATAATGAATTTAGTATTTTATTAGGGACTCCAAATCCATTTACGGTTGTGACAGATTCCACTACTTATAAATATACAATAACTGAAACAACGTCAACGCCTTTTGTATTTAACTGGTCAGAAGTAACTGGTTATTCTTATCGGTTATTTGGATTCGAAAATAAAGATACACCATCAGACACTGTCCAGAAATCAACTCACTCTGTTGATCATAGTATTCATTATGCTGACTTAGTAATAAATGAAATACCCAGTATAGCATGTAAAATGAGCAGTAAAGGAAAACAAATTATCGCAAGAATACCATTTAATAATGTATCAGGTGGTTTAGTTTATTATCGAGCACCTGAAGGCGAACTACAAACAAGTAATTATTTTTATCCCATGAAATTAAGTTCTTTAAATATTCAATTATTTGATGATAATGGCAATAAATATGATAGTAATAATGGTGATAATTATTTTGAATTTGAAATTACTATTATAGAAAATACAGAACTATTTAAATAATTTAGTTTCTAGCAACAAAAACAAATTCTGCTACGAATGCATCGCTCGCATTTGTAAACATGTCGTTACCATCTAAATCTGTTACAGTTCCGGTTAGTTTTGTAATTACAGTTGGGTTAGCACTACATATATAATTCATTTTTTTACTCTTATGAGATGCTACACCAGAACCATTGTAAAATGAATCAGCTGGTATAACTATACCATTAAAAAAACCACCTCTGTTATCAGATGTGACATTTCCAGAAGCATTTGTGGTTACTGTTCCAGCGGAATCTGATTGAATATTAAATTCATTGATCTTTAAAACAAATGCCGATTTTGAATCATCGGTTGCGGATGGAGGAGAACTTGAAAAAGTTGTAAAATTGTCTAAATAGATATCAGATAAGACATCTATCTTAAACGGTTCTGTTAATTTTAAATCAATCTGTTTTGTATCATCCGTTCCATTCCATCTTGCTAATAATGTTTTTTTAGGTAATCTATCAAAATTATATCTACTGTTCATGTAAGTATCAAAACCGGATTCCATAATTATAGTTTATCATATATTTTATTTATTTAAATAACGTATATTTTTATATATATTGTTATTAAATATGGTAAATGTAACTTGTTGTGGAGACCAAGATAGAAATACTGAAGCATCAGAAACTCATCCTAATAGACCGCCCAATGATACTCGTAATTGTTATACAAGAGATTCATTTGATTGGAACACTTGTGGGACTCAAAATGAAAAAGCATGTTTAGGAAGAGGTGGATGTGAATCATGTATCGCAGATGATATAGGTGGATACTGCGATGATAATGGAAAAATATTTGTAGCCGAAGGTAATAATTTCGTAGAACTAAAAGGAACTCAAATAATTGATAGATTTAGAGATAGAGATAATAGAAATAAGAGAGATGATATAAGAATTCGTAGAGGAGAAATAGATTTTGAAAGAGAAGTAGAAAATAAAATCAGAGAAATGCAAATCATGGGACAAGATCCTTTACCTCAAAGAAAAATAAATCGGGCATCGTCATTAAAAACACAACCTACTCAATCATTTATCGGTTCTTATATTAATATTATAGCGCTCGGATTAGGTATTTTATTGGTATTACTATCAATTGGTTTTGAATTTACTAGAAGAAATAAATAATAAATCATTAATATAATATTTTAATTAATTATTCATCTTTAAAGGATGAACATCATATTTTTTACTTAGACGATCACATAATTCTAACCATGGTTGAGTCGGTATCCTTGTTCCTATAGCAGTATCTTTTGGTCTCCTTCTATCAACGATATCTTTTATTTCATCATCACTTTTACTCGGATCAACTATATTATAATATTCAGTTAAAATCCTTATCTGATCTTCATAGCTATACTTTTTATCTATTTTTAAATATCTCCTCCAAGGACTAGTTAATATTACATGTTCAGGATTTCGCGAATCAGGTGGTTCTATAATTGAACCCAATTTATCTTGTAAATCCTTTGACCATGATTTTTCACCCTTTTGAAGACTCTTAAATAAGGTATTCCCCCAAAGTGTTTTAAATCCTTCCTCTTTTATCATCTTTCTGTATTCGCTTTTCATTAATTTTCCATCGTTTATCTTAAACAATTTGAATATATTATTTATTAATCTATCTATATTATCATCTATTTTAGATTTTGAAGAATCTGATTTTGTGGGTTTTGCAGATTTTGGTGATTTTGTATCATGGTGCGTTATTTCTGGGAGTTTAATCGTTAGATATTCAGTATTTGATTTTCTTAATCTTATTATTTCATCCATAAAACTCCGATTTTCATTCACTAAAACTGCGTATTTTTTTCTTAAATCAATCCTTTCTGGTTCAGAAAGAGTATCGTCTTCTAATAGTTTCATTATCTTTCTCTTTTCATAACCATTCTTTGTTCTTTTATCTGATAAATCTTCCAATGATTTTATATAATCATCCATCTTATTCGCTTTAAAATAATCTTCTAATAGTCTTTTTAATTTTTCTGAACTATCTTTAATTAATATATTTTGTTCTTCTAATTCTTTTCTAACATCCATCTTTTGTGAAAGCGATTCGAGATCATATTCTAATAGATTTTCACCATCATATTTCATTGAACCATTGATATTTTCATGATATATTTCATATAAATCACTAAAATTCACATATTTAGGTAATTTAATTGTATACTGCGGACCACATTTTTTATTATCATTATTCTTAGGACCACATGAAAAAATTAATTCATCTTTATTTATAATAAATCTCTTTTTGGTATCACACCCCTTGCAATGTAAAGCATTCTTCTTACCCGTTTGATATTTAAATAAATCACTATAAAACTTTCTAAAAAGAATATCATATTCGTTTAGTACGTCTGTCATTTTATACTATATAGATTATTTAATATTTTCTTTAACATATTGATGAAAACCTAATAATACATTCTGTTTTTCTATCTCTTTCTTTTCTTTGTCAATATATCTTTGATAAATAAGTATACCTCCTATACATAATATCATTAATCCAATTAGATTTATTAATAAAGAATTATCACTTTTAGTTGGCATGACAACTGTTTTTGGAACTATCTTTTTCATGGGTTCTTGAAATAAACTATAATCTACTAATTTTGGTTTAGTATTCATTTAAAATTAATATTTTATACAAAAAAGAAATTTTATTTGAACAATTTTGAATATTACTCTTGTTTAATCATAATTAAATGAATGGACACTCTTGCCATGATGAATAATCCCGGCATGCCTTAATACAAGCCTTCTCAGACTCACGCGCGAAATTACCAGGCAGACCCGGCGTCTCATAACAACCATTGTACTCAATACATTTTTTATAGCACTCCTTAGGTGGCAATCCAATATGTTCTTCTTCTTCCATTCCTTCTTTACATCCACATTTATTCATAAAAAAATATAATAGTAACAAACCTAAACTATATACAGTAATTCCATTTATAATACTTAAATATTTATTTTACAAATTGAAATCAGTGTCTCCTTTGCCACGAATTATCATTACATAATATGAAAATAATCCAATAATAGTTGTTACTAACCAAAATGGGAAAACAGTTTCATTTTTATGTAAACCAAAAGTTTTAAAATTTCCATCACTATCAAACATACTTTCGTGTTTTAATGAATACAAACCATAACATGTTAACAAATAAATGCCAATCGCATATACTAAATTACTATCAAAATCAAACATATATAAATATAGTAGTATTTTTTTTTTCTATAGATAAACTATATTAATGGGAGAAGCAGATAAATTCTTAAATATTATGTTATATTGGGAAAAAATAAAATACACAGTTATTGGTGTTGGTATGGGAATTCTTGCTATTATATTAACTGGGATGTATGGTAATGAAGTATATCATAAATATACTGATAAAGAAGTAGAAAAAACACCATTACTTGACTCAAAAATGACACCACTAATAATAATATTATTTTGGGTAATATCTATAGTATTATTATATTTTAGAAATAGTAAGACTTTTCAAAAGATAGGATTATTTAGTGATATAGCTTTAAGAAGATAATTATCTAAGAAAGTCGTTTACTCTGATCCATTTATTACACATCCATTTCTCACCTTTTGTCGGAGGCAATCCAGCATGCTTAGATAATTCTCTACGACCTGATAAATCATCTTCTAAATTAAAAAATAGTACACCTTTACCTTTTTCTGGTTTAATCTTCTTTCCCATTAATGGGAAGTCTGTTTCACCTCCTTCCATATCATCATTTAGATATAATATGAAAGTAGCAAATCTTAAACCACCCTTTTTGTAATCTTCAGTACATCTTGGATCTTTAGCTGGATCACATGCGTCCCAATGAGCTTTATAAAATGTTCCGGGTTTGTAATGAACAACTTGTAAATCTTCATATTTATTAGGGGACACACCTATAATATTTTGTATTCTTGCATCTACACTTGCCATTAAAGGATCTACGCTATTTGGTAGAAATGTGTTTTCACTTGTTCTCACTGAAGAAATATCATTATGTTTAGATTCACCTATAACAGTTGATCTTCTAACCTTATCTCTACTTAATTCTATAATTTTATCACATTCTGAATCACTTAACAAGTTGGGAAATTCATATACTTGACTAGTATCAAACTTCGCAATACAATCACTTATATCTTTTGGTTTTGGTTTTGGTTTTGATGAATCACTATCACTAACAGAATAATATGTGAAATAATAATAGAATAATCCTACAATTAATGCGCCGATTACAATAGTATGATAGAAATATTCATTGTTTGTAAATTCCTTAAAAGAATCTTGAATTTTATTTAAAAGATCACTCATTATAAATACTATCAAGAAAAAAAATGGAGGAAAAAATATTAAATTCACAAGAAATGTTAATGAAAGCAGTTTTAGCGAATACATCTTCTGCCACTAAAATATCAAAAGTTTTAGTCGAACATTCTGAAGATAAGATTCTAAAAGCAGATGAAATTATATTGGGTTTAATGTATAGATTAATGACGCCCATGACAGATGAAGAAATGACTCAGTCTATTAATGAAGCAGAGTCCATTTTATATCAAGAATCTTCGGAAGATGATGATGAAGAGGGTGATGATACAGAAGTTATAGAAGATACAGATGATTTATCTATATCAAAAAAGATAAAGTGTAATACATGTAATTGCGAAATTTGTATGAGATGTAGAGTTTGTTTATCTAATTTTAATGATTATATTCCAAAAGATAATTTAGGTGATATATTTAAAAATTCTATACTTGAAACATGTAAAATTCACAATCGTATATTTTAATATTTTAATGTTATATATACATAATGAAACTAAATATTAAGAATGTATTATTTATAATTTTGCTATCTACGTTTATTTATTTCATTTATAAAAGCATTTGTAATTGTAAAGAGGGATTAACTAAAGAGGAATATAATTTGTCTCGATGTAAATGTACTAACGAATGGAATGACGGAAGGTGTATGATTCCTAATGCTGGGGAGTACGGTTTATTTAGTAAAGAACAATGCACTGATTCAAAAACACAAGAGGAATGTATAAAAGGTAAACTAGTATTCAGTTCAATGCACGCCGGTAATAAACCTCCTAGATTATCTGAACCAAATGTTTGTACTTGGAAAATTACTAATAATGATTTAGATAAAAAGCTTGATGATGTATTAGATGATTTAAATATTATCGAACAAAGTTTAGAAAATCCATCAGCATCATGTCCACCACCATCATGCCCATCGCCACCACCTTGCCCATCACCATCATGTCCATCATGTCCATCGCCACCACCTTGCCCATCATGTCCACCTCCACCACCACCACCACCACCTTGTCCATCATTTCCACCTCCACCACCACCACCACCACCAACACCCCCAGCACCACCATCCCCATCCCCATCCCCATCACCACCACAAGTATTTTGCGATCCAAATGCTTCTACACCACAATTATGTCCAGATAATGGTAATGGGCAAAGTGAATGTCCTCAGTGTGGTAAAGTAAGATGTCCATGTCCATAGTAAATATGTATCTTTTAATTATTCTTCATCTGAAGAATCTTCAATTATGATCCATTCACTATCTTTTGTAATGCGTTTACCTTCTCTAATATTATCTAGATTTACTAAATTCTTATATAACTTGACATATATATCTTTTTCATTGCGTGTAATACCATAAAAATTGAAATTTTCTAAGAATTTTAGTACGCCACCGTATTCTATTTTCAAATATTTGCTAAACATATTTAATCTTTTTGAATTGTGTAATTTGTATATTTTGGTTCGAGAATTCAGATATTCAACTAAATTATTTAATGGTAATATATTTCCATGTTTTTCACTTAATATATCAATAATTGTTAAGTGAACGATTTCAAAACATTTATCTTCAGGGAAATTCCATTTTACTGAACTCTGATCCATTTATACTTTTTATTAGAATTATTTGGATTTATATTTATTTTTCTAAATTCTTATGGATTTTTTTTTATATTTGACATTTATGATAAACTAAAGTTCCATTCATGTAAAGTTCTCTTTCATGTAAATAATTCGCAATCAATAGATAAATATCATATAAATTCATTTCTATATTTAAATGAATTATTATTTTAAATGAATATAGATTAAATGGATATAGATATACATTATCCATATAATGTTCCATTTTATACAGATACTGAATTTGTATCAGTAAAATTTATTAATAATGAAGATCATATAATTAACATTTACTTTGTAAATGGAGATATTTTAGGGAACTTAGCGTGTATGATATTTCCTCATAGTGAGAGAAAATATCAATATCCTAAAAATAGTATAGTAACTGTTATAACAGATAAGAAACCTCATAAATTTCATTGTTTTATTAAACTAGTTGATGGAATGACTTATATTTATCCTTGAATTATTATATAATTTATGTTATAACATGGGGCGAAAAAAAACAAAAAGAGTATCAAAAAAACAAAAGCCGAAACAGAAGTTTTCATTGAAAAAATCTAAAAAGAGAATGATTTCTAAAAAAAGATATCAACAATTGATTGAAAAGCGTCAGCATAATGTAAAATTAACCTTGAATGAAAGAAAACAATTGGATCATGCTCTTTTTGTGAATTATTGTAGTTGTGTCAAATCATTAAAATACAATGAAAAAGTTAAAGATTATCTTGAGTATCCTATATGTTTAAGCGCTATTTATAAAAAAAGAGGATTAACACCACCTAAAGGAGTAACTGCAAAGTGCGGAAAATACAAACCAAACTAAATTTGATTTTATTTAAAATTAATTTAATAAAAGCATTTAACATGATTGAAACTGTCATTTTAGATTTTGAAACGAGTGGACTAAACCAATATCATGATGATATCATCGAAATTGGGGCGAAAGTTGCTAACAAAGATAATAATTTTTCTGTATTACTCAAGCCAAAAAGCAATGAAATGATTTCTCCAGAAATTACAACTCTAACAGGTATTACAAATCGCATGCTAGCAACTCAAGGATTACAATGGGAAGTAGCATATTCAAAATTTAGTGAATGGTTACTTACTGTAATCCAAAATTCAGATAATAAAACCATTGCTATTGTATCGCATAATGGAGAATCTTTTGATTTTATATTCCTGAAGCGTATTTTCAGTGATTTAAAATCACTTAATGTAAAAACACCCAATCTAAAGAATATTATATTTATTGATACCCTGTTATTCAGTAAAAGATTAATACCCGGAAGAGCTTCTTATAGACAAGGATCATTATGTAAGTCATTTAATATTATAGCAAAGGGTAGTCACAGGGCGTATAATGATGTCTTAGCATTAGAACAATTATACTTTGCTCTTTCAGATAAACTCAATCAAGTATTAGATAGTCGCAGGAATGTAATAGAATATCCACAGATGATCAATGATTATATTCATTTTAAGAAATAAAAACAAAATTAAATATATATTATATTTATATAAAATGAACTTTAAATTAGAAAATCATGTATTAGTTTTTTTAACAGCTATATTGTTTTTTTGCCTTTATAATAAGATGTTTGAAGGGTTACAATCTAAATGTTGTAAGTTAGATATAGAATGTAATGAAGGTCAAGTATGCAATACTCACCTGAAACCTGGTGATGATTGCTTCGCCACAGACGAGCCACATCCGTCAGGTAAGTGTGTAGATGAAGAAAAAGGCACATTGTACCGTGTTCCAAATTAATTTAAGAAATAAATATAATATTACTTAATATGCTACATCTTTGTTTAATTACTCCTTTACTCGGTTCATTAAAAAATTATGTGAAATACAAAAGATTTAATTTTTTAGTATTCATAAGAACTTTTTATATTTATGCTCTCATACAAACTATTATTCAGACAAATAATATTTACTTGATATTAATCCTTGAGAGATGGTTTTTTTTTGGATTCAAAGTAATCAGATCATTAATAAGAAATGATTACATGAGAAATCGCAATAAATATATCAAAAAATATAATTTAGTTTATGATAAGAATTAAAGTGGGGCCCACCTACCCCATTTGCATTCTGATAGGCATTTACTTTCTTCAAGGCCTTCACAATTTTGTGGATTATAATATTTCCAGTTTGCTGTGTCATCATCATAATATTCGCATTCGCCATTTATTTTATGTGGATACATTGTGTTCGGGTCAAGGCAATCGGCTCTACATGAAAATTGATTCTTACCTGTTACCAGTGGACAACTGTCTAAATCCGTCGCGCCGTCATTATATATTTCTTTTATATTTGCTACTGTATTTATATTCCCTATGATTTTACCATGGTCTCCGAAGTCGTAGGTACTTATATATAAATATTTCAAATTGAGGAGGTTACTTAAACCAGATATATCACCACTTATATTATTATAGGACAAATCTAAATATATCAGATTTTGGAGGTTACTTAAACCATATGATATATCACCACTTATAAGATTATAGGACAATTTTAAATATAGTAAACTTGGTAAGATTGGAAATTCATTTATATCACCACTTATATTATTATCAGACAAATATATCAGTTGTAAATTTGGTAAAGATGGGAATTCATTTAAATTACC
>TARA_B100000674_G_scaffold28589_4_pt1 | contig 11102 bp, 14 predicted proteins | sample TARA_B100000674 | Tara Oceans TARA_B100000674 (sample SAMEA2622759) | marine metagenome | biome: marine biome (ENVO:00000447); feature: surface water layer (ENVO:00002042); material: "saline water (ENVO:00002010), including plankton (ENVO:xxxxxxxx)" | depth 5 m
TGCGGCGAGTGCCATGATGACCATGCAGAAAATTGATATTGCCGCGCTTGAACATGCGGTCGCGAACGGCTGACCGATCTGGCTCCGTTTCGCTGCAACGACCAAATCCCCCTTGCACCACCACAGCCAGGATAATTCTGATGTCAGAAAAACAAGCCAAGGACCGTCAGGCGATTGCTAATCTTTTTGATCGTTGGGCGACGGCCAATCGCGACAAGGATATCGATGCGATCATGGAGCTTTATCACCCAGATATCTGTTCCTATGACGCGGCTGGACCGCTGCAATTTACCGGTGCCACCGATTACCGCGCCCATTGGGAAAAATGTCTGTCCCAAGATTCTGAGATGGTTATCGAGATTCAAACACCAAACATTCGCGTCTCTGGTCATCTTGGTGTTGCGCACTTCCTGATCCGTTGTGGCATGCGCGCACAGGATGGCAGCGAACAGGCAAGCTGGATGCGTTCAAGCACTCATCTTGAAAAGCGCGACGGCCAATGGCGCATCGTGCATGAACATTTTTCCGTGCCGTTTGACTTAGAAAATTGTCAGGCCCAGTTCGGGCTTGAACCATAAGTCGCCCCACCGATCCTCTCTTGCGAAGGAAGCCCCGATGAAAGTGATCAGCTATTTGAATTTTGACGGCAATTGCTGCCCGGCAATGGAGTTTTATCAATCTGTTCTGGGGGGTGAACTGATCGTCGTTCCCTATGGCGATACCCCGATGGCCGGTGACATGCCCGATATGGCCGACAAGATGGCGCATGCCTGCTTGGTCGGTGATGGCTGGAACATCATGGCCTCAGACTGCCCACCGGGTAACTTTGAGGCGATGAAGGGCATGAACATCTCGATTCATGCGCCGACCGCTGCCAAGGCCCGCGAGTATTTCGATGGTCTTGCCGTTGGTGGCACTGTGATTATGCCGTTTGAAGAAACCTTCTGGTCGAAGGGGTTTGGTCTGGTGAATGACAAGTTCGGCACGCCCTGGATGATCAATACCGATATGGGCCCGGCATAGGCAGTCACTGACTGCCAAGCCACTGTCGCTGAACGATATGTTGCCTTGATACCTATTTCCCGTCAAAGTAATGCAACTTTGGGTTACGGGGGCGGCCAATTGACAGCGCGGGTTACGACAGTTGCCTTTGCCGGGATTGAAACCATACCGGTCGACGTTCAGGTGCAGATGGCAAGTGGTTTGCCGGCCTTTACCGTGGTTGGCCTGCCCGACAAGGCGGTGTCCGAGGCGCGCGAACGGGTGCGATCTGCGCTTTCGGCCATGGGTCTGGCCCTGCCGCCCAAGCGGATTACCATCAATCTCGCCCCGGCCGACCTTTTGAAGGAAGGATCGCATTTTGATCTGCCGATTGCGCTGGGTATCCTCGCCGAGATGGATGTCATCGGCCATGACGATATCGAGCGGTTCCTGGTGCTGGGCGAATTGGGGCTTGATGGCAGTATCACCAAGGTGGGCGGGGTTTTGCCCGCCGCCATGGAAGCCGGAATGCAGGAATGCGGGGTAATTTGCCCAGAAGCCAACGGGGCGGAAGCACTTTGGGCCGGTGATCTGGAAATCCTGGCGGCCCCAAGCCTTGTCCGGCTGATCAATCATTTCAAGGGCACGCAAATTCTGCCGCGGCCGATCCGCCGCGATGCGGATGAGATCAATGATTTCCATGGCGATCTGCGCGATATCAAGGGGCAGGAAAGTGCCAAACGCGCGCTTGAGATCGCGGCAGCCGGTGGCCATAACCTTTTGATGTCGGGCCCGCCGGGATCGGGGAAATCGATGCTTGCCGCGCGCTTGCCGGGTATTCTGCCCGATCTTGATGCCAGACAGGCGCTTGAAACCACGGTCATTCATTCGGTGTCGGGCATGTTGCCAGAAGGCGGCCTGATCCGAACCCGCCCGTTCCGGCAACCACATCATTCAGCCTCGATGCCAGCCCTCGTTGGCGGGGGCCATCGGGTGCGGCCGGGCGAGATCTCATTGGCGCATAATGGTGTGCTGTTTCTTGATGAATTACCGGAATTTCAGCGCAATGTGCTTGATGCCCTGCGCCAGCCGCTTGAAACCGGGCAGGTGTCGGTCGCGCGCGCCAATGCACATGTGACCTATCCCGCACGCGTGCAGCTGGTGGCGGCAATGAACCCGTGTCGCTGTGGTTATCTGGGCGATAACGAACTGGCTTGTACCCGGGCGCCACGTTGTGGCGAGGAATATCAGGCAAGGCTTTCAGGACCCCTTCTGGATCGGTTTGATATCCAGATCGAAGTCCCGGCGGTCAAGCCCGAAGACCTTGATTTACCGGGCAAAGGCGAAACCAGCCAGACGGTGCGCGAACGGGTGTTTCTGGCACGCGAACTGCAAATGTTACGATATAAAAACGAAAACATCTCAACCAATGCCGAGGCCGATGGTGAAACCCTGCAAAATGCCGCCGGGCTTGATGCGGATAGCCGCGGATTGCTGCAGGATGCCGCACGTCAGATGAAGCTGTCAGCCCGCGGATATCACCGGATTCTGCGGGTTGCCCGCACGATTGCCGACCTGTCAGGCAGTGGTGCTGTCAAGCGTGGCCACATCGCCGAGGCGCTGAATTACCGCCAGATGGTCTATCGCCGCTAAGCTCCTGCCTGCATTGACAGCAAACCGAAGTCTTACTGATCTTCCCACCAGCGCGGGAATTCCGGCAATTCTGCATCCAGATCAACCGGCGCGCCGATGAGTGGCGTGACGAGGTGATAGGATTTGCCTTCGCTGGCCGCAGCAAAGCGATCAAACGGTTCTTTCCAGGAATGGTTGGAAATGGCGAATTTGCCAACATGGGCCGGCATAAGGGCCTTGGTACCGAGTTCCTCGGCCGCAATGGCGGCTTCTTCCGGGGTCATGTGGATATAGGCCCAGCTTGGATTATATTGGCCGCCATCAAGGGCGACGAGGTCAAAGCCGCCGAAATTTTCGCCGATTTCGGCAAAGTGCGGGCCATAGCCGCTATCGCCGCTAAAGAACAGGCGCTTGTCATCCGAGATCAGCGCGAACGCCACCCAAAGCGCCTGATTGGAGGCAAACAGACGGCGGGTATAGTGACGGGCTGGCAGGGCATGCAGGGTCAGGCCCGGATCAAGCGTCAGGCTTTCATTCCAGTCCAGCTCATGGATCTGGCCTTCGTCATAGCCCCACATCTTGAAATAGGCGGCAATGCCCAGTGCGACGACCGCATGGCGGGTTTTGGGGCGGAGTGCGACAACCGCATCGTAATCAAGATGATCCCAGTGTTCGTGGGTGATCAGAAGATAGTCGATGTCGGGCATGTCATCGGCCATGTAGGGCGTTGCCCCGTCAAAGGCCTCGTTGGTAAAGGGCACAGGGGCGGCGTAGGTCGCAAAGACAGGATCAATCAGGATCGATCGCCCGCCAAGCTGGACATAAAATGACGAATGCCCCAGCCAGATGACGATGTCGCGGTTGATATCAAGCGCCTTGAGGTCGATCTTTTTGCTCGGCAACGGGTTGGCCGGGCGCAGATCGTCAGGCTTGGCTTCCGTCAGGTTACGCCACACCATGCCAAGGAAACTGACATCCTCGGTAAAAAGCGGGGTGTCCAGCTGATTGCGAAATTCGCCGTCAACATAGTTGGGCGAGGCCGCGACCTTTGCACTGTGCATATCCTCGGTCGACGGGCCGAATTTCGGATGCTGCAAAAAGGCGCAGCCACCCCCGGCAAGAACGATTGCGAGTATTGCCACAAAGAAGATCATTTTCGTCATGTGTCGGTCCCGTATCGCTCTTTGTCAGGGGAATTGAAAGGATCAGTCGCCGGACTTTTCGATCTGGATCGTGCCGGAAAGGGACGTGATCTGATCCGCGCCAGAAACGGCGTGGCCCAGCTCATACAGGCCCGAAGCAGAGCCAAAGCCCTTATAGAACATCACGACATCGCCCCAGGGCGCGTAATAGGCAAGTGTGCCGACATTGGCCTTTTTCACAAGCGGGGTGTCGCTGGTTGCGAGTTTGTTTGGCGGATAGAAGATCTTTTCAAGTCCGCCATAATCCTCGACCTCAATCGTCATCGGCAGCTGGGCATAAAGCTCCTTGGAGGCCGTGCTGTCATTGAGTTCATAGGCAATCGAAACGCCATTGGTGCTTACGGTGATTTGCATGGGTTTATCCTCCGTCGCGTTGGCCGGCACGACAAGACAGAGCAAAACTGCCAACAGCGAAGCCGTGGCAGTACAGAATGAGCGTAGATGTCTCATGGTGTCTCCTGTCTTTTCCGGTCAGAGCACGGACGTTTTGTGTGGGGAAGTGGCAAGCGCATCCCGGCGATCAGACCGGGATGCGAATTGTCGAACGGCGATGCTTACTGGGTCTGAACCGTCGGGCGGAACAGGATTTCGTTCACATCGACATCTTCGGGCTGGGAAATCGCAAAGGCGACCATGCGTGACATGGTGCTGGGCGGAACACCGATATCATTGACGATGTCGGTCACGGCTTCGGCCAGACCCGGCTCAGTAATGTGGCTGGTCAGTTCGGTCGAAACCGCACCCGGCGAAATGGTGGTGACACGGATGTTGTAGTCTTTGACTTCCTGACGCAGGCCTTCGGAAATGGCGCGCACCGCATGTTTGGTTGCGCAGTAAACGGCACCCGTAGCAACGGTGATGTGACCATAAACCGACGAAACGTTGATGATCTGGCCGGATTTCTGCTCCTTCATGTAAGGCAGGGCGGCGGCGATGCCATAAAGCGTGCCCTTCATGTTGACATCAATCATCTGGTCCCATTCATCAACGCGCAGGCTTTCCAGCGGGGAAAGCGGCATCAGGCCGGCATTGTTAAACAGGACATCGACCTTGCCAAAGGTTTCCTTGGCGGTATCGACCAGTTTCTGAACGTCTTCGCGTTTGGTGACATCGGTTGCAACGGCAATCGCTTCGCCGCCGGCATCCTTTATTTCCTTGACCAGCTTTTCCAGACGGTCGGCACGGCGCGCACCCAGCACGACTTTCGCACCTTGGGCTGCAAGATCGCGTGCAGTGGCTTCGCCCATGCCGCTCGATGCGCCGGTGATGACAAGCACTTTACCTGAGATGTTCTCGGTCATTTTCCTGCTCCTTGGTTTTGGCGGGATCCGCAATGGCGTGGATCGAAATGTCCGCGCCCGGACCCTGCACCAGAATTTCATCGGACCCGCCACAAATGGCCGATCCCGTTTTTGATGTTGCCGATTGTACGCAACTTCGCGTGCGGGCGTTAAAATGATCCTGCGGAATTCTTGCCTATTCCTCCTTATATAAAGAGCATCGTGTTGCCGTTCTGTTTGCCGCTGTGCTAAAGAATGATGACAAATTCCAAAGGGTGAGACTTGCGGTCCTGCCCGAAACCAAGAGAGTTCCGGCGATGGTCGATATCGCAAAACAGACATCCAGCAAGCAGCCAGAGACCAGTGGAAAGTCACAAGAAAACCGTGAGTTTCCGGGGCTGGCAGGGCGCATAGCCAAATGGGCGGCGGGTGAAAATGCCGTCGAGGGCTTGCTGCCCGGATTGACCCTGCATCGCTGGGAAATGCCGACGGCCCAGACCAGCTATATGCTGGCACCAAGCATTTGCCTGATCGGACAGGGTCGTAAACGCGTGATGCTGGGCGAGGATGTTTTTGACTATGACGCCAACCAGTTCCTGATCACCTCGGTCGATCTGCCGGTGGTGTCAAATGTGTTGGAGGCGAGTGTTGAAAAACCCTATCTCGGCCTGACGCTTGACCTTGATATCCGGATGATGGCGCAACTGATCACCAATTCGGAAATGCCCTTGGCACGCCCGCAGGTCGACCGTCGCGGGATTGCGACAAGTGCGGTGTCCGATCCGTTGCTTGATGCGTTTAACCGCCTGCTTGATCTGATCAATACGCCGCGCGATATCCCGGTTCTGGCGCCGCTGATCAAACAGGAAATCTATTACCGGCTTTTGATGGGCGAACAGGGTGCAAGGTTGCGTCAGATCACATCATCGGAAAGCCACAGCTATCAGATTGCGCGCGCGATTGACTGGCTTAAGAAAAACTATGATCAGCCCTGCAAGGTCGAGAATCTGGCAGATCTGGCGGGGCTGAGCAGCTCGGCCTTTCACAACCATTTTCGCAATATCACCGCGATGAGTCCGCTTCAGTTCCAGAAACGCATGCGGCTTAATGAAGCACGGCGTTTGATGTTGCTGGAACGTATGGATGCCTCCACAGCGGCCTTTGAGGTCGGCTATGAAAGCCCGTCGCAGTTCAGCCGCGAATATAGCCGCCATTTCGGCCTGCCCCCGTCGCGCGATATCAAATCGCTGATGCAGGCGGCAGAGTAGGAAAAACTGTTTTTGTAGGGACTCAGGCGGTCTGGAGGATGTCCGGGCGGCTTTTACGTTCGATCTTGTAGACCGACGAGGGCGGGACATTGCGGACCGTGGTGCCGATGCGCGTCGCCTGCAGATCAAGGCGGGCCAGAATGGCAGATGGCACCGGACAGCGCGGGCCATAGGTGAACTGGTAAAACGCGCCGTCTTCGCGCAGATATTCAAAACTGCCCGATAAAATCCCCATGATCTGACGCGGCTTCATCGACAAAAGCGGCAGGCCGCTAATCGCACTTGCCAGTTCGCCCGGACCAAACAGGCCCTGGCGGCCCAGCCGGCAGGCATCCATCTGCAAAACGCGGGCCTTGGGATACCGTTCTGCCAGCAAGCGGGAGAAATCCGGTCCGGCTTCGATCAATGTCAGATCATCCTGCGGCACACCGCGATCAAGTAAAGCACGCGTAAACACACCCGTCCCCGGTCCAAGTTCCAGAACCGGGGTGTTGTGCGCGGTGACTTCGGACGTGATCAGCCTTGCCAACGCCGGGCTTGAGGGCGAAATGGCTGACACTTTTCTGGGATCGGTGACCCAGGCACGAATAAACGGCAACAAATCCGACATCGACTGGCCTGTTTTGGTTGCGAAGAAGGCGGCATTAGTGAGCGCGCCCTTTATGTCGCTACAGGTGCATGTTTGTGTTCATTTTGCGAAATGCCACCCCGCCGGTTGCGAGGTGGCATTTTTAAACACGTGATCAGGCAGCGCGATTGCGGCGCAGGATGTCGATGATTTCGGCCTTGTGCGGGTCGGCATGAAAGGCATCGGCCATGATCATGACACCCTTGGTGCCGTCATTGGCCTCGATCATGAACAGGGTTGCCTCGTCACCGGGATCGGTGCCGTGGTCGGTGCTGTTGGAATGGACAAGGCGTAGCTCGTCGGGGGTATAGAGCTTGCCGGTGCCGTCACTGCGCACACCGTCTTCCTCGGCCATGAAATGATGTTCAAAGCCGTGGTCTTTTGCGTTTGCCTGAAGATCAGCCAAGGTCATTGCGGGCCTCCTTGATCAAAATTCCTGATATCTAAGGAACGCAATGACCGGCTGCTTGTTCCGGAGGTAGTCGCGCTATCCTTGCTTGCGGCGCAAATGATCGACCAGTTCGGCCTTGTCCGGATCGGTGTGGAAGCTGTCGGGCACGATCAGCATGCCGCGCGTGCCATCCTTGGCCTCGATCATGTAAAGCGTGGCATCGTCGCCCGGATCGGTGCCGGCATCAACCGACCGGCAATCAATGATGGTCAGGTCATCGGCGTGATAGCGGGTTTCACGGCCATCACAGGTGACGTGATTGTCCGATGCGCTGAAAACATGGGAAAAGCCGCGTTCGCGGGCGAGATCCTGCAGTTCGATCAAATTCATGGGGGCCTCCGATCTTGTGCGTTGGGGTAGGATAACCATCCTAGCAAAGATCGGGGCCAATGGTATTGCGCAAGCGCAAAACAGTCCAAATGGGCGGGCGAAAACCACCTAAAACCTTACGAAATCTGCATTTTCATGCCTTCGTGGCTGGCGACAAAACCGAGCCGTTCATAGAAGCGATGGGCATCCTTGCGGGTTTTATCGGTGGTGAACTGCAAAAGCGCCGCACCTAGTGATTTCGAAATCGAAACGGATTCAATGATCAGCTTTTCGCCAATTTTCTGACCGCGCGCAGAACTCGCCACCCGGACCCCTTCGATCTGGGCGCGCAGCTGTCCGCGACGCGACAGTCCGGCAATCAGGGTCAGTTGCAAACAGCCGACAATATCGGTGCCTTGAACGGCGAGCAGGTATTTGTTGGGCAGCGCATCGGTCGATTGGGATTCCATGCCATCAAACGCGGCGTAATAGGCATCGGGCAGCGGATCGGTAAATTCCTCGCGGGTTTTGCCTTTTTCGTCATCGGCCAGAAGGGCGACGATGGCGGGCAGGTCATCGCGGGTGGCATAGCGAAACGTGATGTCGGCAGCTGCGGTGGTGTTTGACATTAAAATCCCTTTCCTGATGGCGGGACATCATGGGCAAAGCTCGGTGATTGCACAAGTCGCCAAAGGTCTGGGATTGTTCACTTTTGGTGTATGGGGTGGCCGCCAAATGGCAATGATGCCGCCTGCTGGTGTGTCAGGCGACATCATTGCGTGTACTGCAGGAACCGTCAGAAGAAACCGGCACGGGGATGGGGGGATGATGCCGATTCCACGCCAAGGATTCCCGCAATCATATGGACCAACGCAGCTTACGGTTTAAGCCAAACCGCCATTGGCGCGGATGGTCTGACCGTCGACCCAACCGGAATCCGTTCCGGCCAGGAAGGACACCACACCGGCGATGTCACCCGGTTCCCCAAGCCGTTCAAGCGGCGGCATTTTGGAGAACTGGGCGATCTGCTCATCGGTCTTGCCACTCAGGAACAGTTCGGTTGCTACCGGCCCGGGGGCGACGGCATTGACCGTGATCTGGCGACCGCGCAGTTCCTTGGCATAGACGGCTGTCATGGCTTCGACCGCGGCCTTGGTGGCGTTATAGACGGCATAGCCCGGCAGTTTGAGGTGAAGGGCTGTGGTCGAGAAATTGATCACCCGGCCATGATCACGCAGATGCTTGGCCCCTTCGCGCAGCATGTTGAAGGTGCCACGCACATTGATATCCATCATCGCGTCATAGGTGGCGTCATCCATGTCGGCAATCGGCGTGGTCATCATGACGCCGGCATTATTGACAATGACATCCACCCCGCCAAATTCGGCGATTGTCTTGTCAAAAAGGGCTGTGACCGCATCCGGGCGGGCGATATCGGCCTTGACCGCAAGCGCCTTGTGGCCCTGGGATTTCAGGCTTTCGGCCAGTTCCTCTGCGGCCTTTGCAGAATTGGCATAGTTGATGACAACGGCAAAGCCATCGGCTGCCAGACGCTTGGCGAGGGCTACGCCAATACCGCGCGAGGCGCCGGTGATGATGGCCGTTCTGTTTTCATTGGCAGACATAGAAAGTCTCCTGGGTGGCTAAGGGGGCCTCAAGGGCATGGCCCGACTATGCCCAAGATGACTTTTCGGATAATTAGCCTATATTGGAATTGATTATTCGAAATCAGATAACAATAGGCGTGTGGATGGACCGGTTTGAGGAAATGCGCAATTTCGTGCGCGTGGTGGAGCGCAAAAGCTTTACCAAGGCCGCCAGTGATCTTTTGGTCCCGCGTGCGACCATGACCAACTCCATCCAGCGTCTTGAAGAGCGGCTGGGCACGCGGTTGCTGGAACGTACAACACGCACCGTCAATCCGACCCATGACGGGGAAGCCTATTATCAGCGCTGTATCAGGATTCTCGCCGATCTTGAAGAAGCCGATGGCAGCTTTACCAATGCTGATCCCAAGGGATTGTTGCGCGTGAACCTGCAGGGCACGCTGGCGCGGACCTTTATCATTCCGGCCCTGTCGGATTTTCGGGGTCGCTATCCGGGGATCGAGCTGGTGCTGGCCGATGGCGACCGGTTTGTCGATTTGGTGCATGAGGGCTTTGATTGCGTGCTGCGCAGTGGTGATCTGGCGAGTTCATCCATGATCGGGCGGCGCTTGGCACTTTTGCATGAGGCGACTGTGGCAAGCCCGGACTACTTTGCGCGTGTTGGCATGCCCGAAACAATTGATGACCTTAAAACGCAGGGCCATCAGATGGTCTGTTTTCTGTCGGGTGCGGATGATCAGCCGATCCCGCTTGATTTCATGGTGGATGGCAAGGTGTGCGAGGTCATGCTGCCGGCGAGCATTTCGGTCACCGGGGCGGATAGCTATGCCGCCTGTGCCGCCGCCGGATTGGGGATCGTACAGGTGCCGCGCTATCGCGTGGCCGAGGACCTCAGATCGGGCAAACTGATTGAAATCCTGCCGGATTGCCCGCCGGATCCCATGCCGGTTTCGATCCTTTATCCGCAAAACCGCCAACTTTCGGTGCGGGTGCGGGTGTTTGTCGACTGGCTGAGCGCACTTTTCGCGAAGATCGATTTCGCTGAGTCAGTCCGGGTTTGACTGGTTGGCAAGCAGTTTGATCCGGTTTCGCAATGAAACCAGATGCGCCTGCCAGTAATGGGTCATCATCGGCTTGAAGCGGTTGTTATTCAGGCCATTGCGGCCGGGATGGGCCATGGAAAGCTTTTCAAGGCCCAGATGTTCAAGCGTGATGCGGGTGTAGTCGCCCTGAGCGCTAAAGCGGATATCAACCAGTGTTGCCGGTTCTTTTGCGTCGGCCATCGGCCATTGCCATTCAAACGCAAGGCGCTTGCCCGGTTCCCATTTGGTGACCTTGCCGGCACGGACGATGAAATCGGGGCGGCGTTTATCGACTTCCTGCAAATAGCGCACGCCATCACTTTCGCCAAATTCCATGATGCCCGGACGATTGCCAATCAGGCGGTTGCGCGGCCCCTGCTTCCACCAGTGATCAATCTCAGCTGTGAACTGTTCAAAGGCCGTGGCGGCGTCACATTCAACGCGAAGTGCAACAAAGGTTTTGGCTGACATCGATCATCCTGTTTAACAGCAACGCCGCTGGTTTGGCGGGCAACGATCTTTCTTTTGCAGAAAGCCCGCATGCGGACAAGCAAAACCCGACCCGGCGGGGATTTTGCGCCGGATCGGGTTTGATAAGGATCGGGATGTTCTGGATGGAACGGCTTAGTAGCCGATCTCGCGATTGACCAGACCGCGCGGGG
>TARA_B100000674_G_C37979636_1_pt1 | contig 11100 bp, 11 predicted proteins | sample TARA_B100000674 | Tara Oceans TARA_B100000674 (sample SAMEA2622759) | marine metagenome | biome: marine biome (ENVO:00000447); feature: surface water layer (ENVO:00002042); material: "saline water (ENVO:00002010), including plankton (ENVO:xxxxxxxx)" | depth 5 m
CAGGTGCAGAAAAAATATTTTGGATGTCTGATAAACAAAAAGAAATATACCAAGAAAGGTTTCCGTTTATAACAAATAAAAAATCAATTCGCCTCTCATCAGTTTTTGATGTTAAAGATTTAGAGTACATTGAATCATTAAGAAAATCAAGAAAGAAAAATAATAATAGATGGGCAATAATAGGATCTAATTCTTGGATCAAAGGTGTTGAAGAATCAAAAAAGAAATTAGAGGATTTTTTATTGACTAAAAATGGTAATTATGATATACTTTCTAACCTTAGTTATAGCGACTTATTAAGAAAACTTTCTGAATATGAAGGTCTTTGTTTTACCCCTTTGGGTGGTGATACATGTCCAAGAATTGTTATTGAGGCAGCGCTTTTAGGTTTGCAACTTTATATCAATGATAATGTACAACACTTAGGTGAGGCTTGGTGGGGAGGCTCCCCTGATGAAATTGAATCTTATTTACTTGAAGGTCATAATCGTTTTTGGAATGAGATTAAACAACACGTAAACAGAGAAGTAAAGTTAAGTGGTTATACAACTATTAAAAATGTAATTTCTAGCGATTATCCATGGCGTCAAAGTATTAAATCGCTTTTAGGTTTTTGTGATGAAGTAGTTATTTTAGACGGAGGTTCTGACGATGGATCTTATGAAGAAGCAATAGCATGGTCAAAAAAAGATTCAAGGTTGGTTGTTAAGCAGTTTAAAAGAGATTGGAATGATCCTCGATTTGCAATGTTCGATGGGGCAAACAAAGCAATTGCAAGAACATTATGCACAAGTGAGTGGTGTTGGCAGCAAGATGTTGATGAAATAGTTCATGAGGATGATTATAAAAAAATTAAACCACTGATTAGGCAAATGCCAAAATCGCTTAAGCTTCTTTGCTTGCCTGTTGTAGAATATTGGGGTTCAAATCAAAAAGTTAGAGTTGATGTTAACCCTTGGAAATGGAGACTGAGTAAAAACGATACACATATTACACATGGTATACCTGCAGAACATAGGCGATATGACAAAAATGGTAATGTTTTTTCAATTGGATCAGACGGATGCGATTACGTACATAATGACAATTATCAGCCTATACAACATTCAACCTTCTATACACCTGAATTGCATCAAGTTCGTTTGCAAGCCTTGGGTGGCGATGAACAAAGTTTAAACATATATCAAAATTATTTAAATCAAGTTGTAAATCAATTACCGGGTGTGTACCATTATTCATGGTTTGACATTAAAAGAAAAATTTATACTTACAAAAATTATTGGTCTAAACATTGGACATCTATGTACAATAAAAAAATTGAAGATATACCAGAAAACAACATGTTTTTTGATAAAAAATGGTCTGATGTTTCCGATGAAGAAATTAAAAAATTAGCTAGTAAAATGGAAAAAGAGTTAGGTGGGTGGATATTTCATCAAAAAATAAATTTTTCTAAGCCAACGCCGTGGATAAAAATTGACCGCCCTGAACCTGAATTATCACAGGAATGGACAAAGGAAAGGAGTAATAAATGAAAGTAGTATTTGTAATACCAATGTTTAATGCAGCACCTCATGTTGCAGAACTTGTAAAATCTTTACAAGTGCAAAAAAATAAAAATTGGGAAGCAGTAATAATTGATGATATGTCTGATGATGATACAATTTTCATGGTAAATCATGCTGTTGGAAATGATGAAAGATTTAAATTCGTTGTCAACAAAGAAAAAAAATGGGCACTTAAAAACGTTGTAGACAATTCAATCGAAATTGCAAAAGAAAAAGATTGTATTATTGCTATCTTAGATGGTGATGATGCCTTATGCAATGAAAATACCGTTGATATTATTTTAGATGCTTATAAAGATGACGAGGTTGGAACTGTTTGGACAGCACACAAGTGGGATATTAACAATATGAATATATCAAAAGAGTTACCTCAGAATATACGTGTCAATCCTTATGAATACCCATGGGTATCTTCTCATCTTAAAACTTTTAGATCAAAATTAATTTTAGAAATTAATAAAGAAAACTTTAAAGACTTAGATGGAAATTGGTTTAAAAGAGGGTATGACCAAGCAATATATCTACCTTTAATGTACTTAAGCATTAAAAGAAAATATATTGACGAAGTTTGTTATCTATATAGAATTAATTCAAATTCAATGAAATATAGAGAATGGAAAGAACAAGACCAACTAAGTACAGTTAAATTAGTTAGGGCAAGAGGTTTTATTATATGAATCCAAAAATAATTAAAAAACCTTGGGGTTGGGAAGAAATATGGGCTGACGTACCAGGCAAATATATTGGAAAGACAATAAACATCAATATGAAACAAAGGCTTTCACTTCAATATCATGAAAAAAAAGAGGAAACAATTTATGTTATGAGAGGTGTTTTGGTTCTTTATTTAAAGGACAAAAAAATTGACTTAGGTCCCGGGCAATGTTACCATATTCCACCTAAAACAATTCATAGATTTTCTGCAGAAAAAGGAGACGTGGCATTGTCAGAAGTCAGTACATATTATCCAGATGATGTTGTCAGACTTGAGGATGATTATAATAGATGAAAATATTTGCGCACAATTTTAACCCGTCTTCAAATTCAGGACCTAATAAATTTACCAGACAGCTTTTTAGGCAAATGGAAGCAGAATATGGAGTTAATTACACAATTAATCAGCAAGAAGCTGACGTTGAATTCTGTTTAATACAACAGGTGGCTCATAAGGTTAAACCTATGGTCTTAAGATTGGATGGTATCTGGTTTAATTCTGAACAAAACTATAAAGAACAGAACAAACTATTAGAGTTTTCTTATAAAAATGCAGATGCAGTAATATTTCAATCTGAATTTAATAAAAAATTAACTGAGGCTTGGTTTGGAAAACATAAAAGGCCGCATGTAATTCACAACGCGGCTGATTTTAAGCAAATCAAGAGAGCAAATGCAGCATTTTGGAATAATACTTTTGGTAAAGATACAGAGGTTTGGTCATGCGCTTCTTCATGGCGACCTCACAAACGTCTTAATGAAAACATTAGATATTTTTTAGAGTTTGCACCAAAAGATGCAATGTTAGCTGTTGCCGGAAAAAATGCAGCATCAGAAATGTTAAATCATAGATTCAATAAAAGAATTAAATTTTTACACGAATTAGACTACATAAGTTTGCTTTCACTCTATAAAAGATCTTCTACGTTTATTCATCTTGCTTATCTCGATCATTGTCCTAATGTTGTTGTAGATGCTCAAGCTGCCGGTTGTCGTATTGTATGCTCTTCGACTGGTGGCACATCTGAAATTGTAGAAAATGGCACAATTGTCATTGAAGATGAATGGGATTTCAAGCCTTGCAAACTATACAAGCCACCAGGGTTAAGTTTTAAACATTTTAAGCATTTTACGATGTCTAAAAATAGAAGTATTGTAAAGTGTTCAAAGTTATATTATGATATTCTAAAGGATGTAATATGAAAACAATTCAAGATTTTCTCGAAAAAACCGATTTTTCTTATTTGAATGTAAATAATAGTTTTGAAAAGATAGATTATCAAAAAATATGGGAAGATGTATACTTACCTTCTCAACAAAAAAAAGTAATAGAAAATAATTTAAATGAAGAAGCTAAAAATAAAGCTTTTAATGGACTTTCTAAGCGAGGTTACTTTTTATGCCAAATTTTAGATTTTTTTGACTGCAAAAATATTGCTGAGGTTGGAACTGCTGAAGGTTTTCAATTTTACACTTTTTGTCATCACTTAAAAGAAAGAGGAACTGTGTATACATGTGACATCAGAGATGTCAGAAATAAAAATTATATTGAAAAATATAGTAATGGAAAATTTACGCTTGGCACCTCTAAAGAAATGGCAAACAATATCATTAATGATAAAAAAAGTATTGATTTGTTTTGGATTGACGGAGCCCATCACAACACTGCAGTTTTAACTGACGTAATAAGGTTATCAAAAACACAATCATCAAATCCTATTTGGGTATTTGATGATTTTAATGAAAGGTTCGGTGCCTTTGGTGAGTTACAATTTCTTTCAAAACTTGAAACATCGTATACAATTAGTTTAGGTCCAACAGCATCTGGGAAACCAAATACAACCTTAATTGTGCAAGGTAGATTTTAATGAACGTATTGTTTTATTCAAGAACAAATAACTTAAAAACCGGATCATACAGAATTTGGGTTCATGATTTGGCTAAAAGCTTAAATGAATCAAAAAACAACGCAACTATTGTTTATGATTTAAAAGAAGCAGCTGCATTAGCAAAAAATTTTGATACAATTATATTTTGTAAATCTGCATACAAGGATATTTTAAAATTCAAAGAAATATACAAAAATAAAATAAAAATTGGCGCTATAAATGTTTCATGTGATTATTATGATGAAAATATTGATTTTGTTATTGTAGGTTCTCTAGAAGAATATGTTTCAATGAGTAGTTATAAAAACGTTTTTGTTGTTCCTTTAATAGAAAGAAAATTTGAAAACAAAAAAAATAAAAAGCATACAAGTAAAAATAATTTAAGAATTTGTTTTCATGGTCACTATCCTCATCTTTTTAAATTTGAACCTTTTATTAAAAACGCGATAGAAAAAATAAATAGCGAAATTAAAACAACTTTAGTTTGCATAACTGGCAATCCTAATTACCAATGGCAAAAAGGAAGGCCAAATGTAGAAATAGAAATGCACGATTATAGTGAAAATTTTGAAGAAATAGTTAAAAGTTGTGATATTGGAATTGTACCAAACGTAAGTGACATCAGGTTATTTGTAAAAGATATACAGAATTTAACGTCTATTGACCTGGGCTTATATAATACAGATTATTTTTTAAGAATGAAAAATAAAACAAACGCCGGTCGTGCCTATGTTTTTTACCAGCTTGGCATACCTGTGATACATGATTTAAGCCCAAGCAGCTTCGAATTACTGTCAAAGTCAGGATACAATACTTGTGCGCATGATGAAAAATCATATTATAAAGAAATTAAAAAATTATTGGATTATGAACTTAGAAACAAAATAGCAAGCAAAAACAAAAAAGTTTTTTTAAAGCATTATAATCCTATTGAACACGCTAAAAAACTAATAGAAAAAATTAAAGGAATAAAATGAATAAAATAGAAAAAGGTTATTTATATATTGCTTACGGAGAAGCATTTACAAAAGAAGCACTAATGTCAATTCAGTCATTAAGAAGATATACCAAATTACCTATAGCATTATATACAGATCAAACATTAGAAAATGAATATGCTGAAAGTGTTGGCATAAATTTAGTTGGTAACATTAAGGCAAATCATCTTCGCGCAAAAGTAGACTACATGGATCAATCTCCGTTCTCAAAAACTGTTTTTATGGATTCGGATACTGTTGTTGTAAGAAATTGCGATGACATGTTTGATTTGCTTGATAGGTTTGATGTTGCAATAGTTAATGACTACGCAAGAAAGAGAAAAAAATATTCTGACATTGTACCGGAATATGGAGAAATACCTTACGCATTTTCAGAAGCTAATAGTGGAGTTATTGCATTTAATGATTCTACAAGAACACAAACCTTTTTAAAAATGTGGAAAGAATATTTTTATAAATATTTTAGAGAAACAAATGGATGGGATCAAATTAGTTTTAGAATATCTTTGTGGAAAAGCAATGTTAGAATTCATCATATGCCATTTGAATATAATGTAAGAAGTAAAGAAAATAGAGAAAAACAAAGACGCTACAAGCATGAGTTCGGTGAAGATCACATGGAGTCTAGAATTATACACATTCACTATGATAGTGAAATTCATCGAGGTATATTTAAAATGACTAGCTTGGAAGAACTTGAAAAAATTGTGAAAGACAAAGCTATGGATTATTAAATGACATATCAAAACTTTATTAAAAAATTGAAAATAATGAAATCCGAAAATAAAGGATTGATGTCAGAAGAGCAGTATATGAATATTGGATATATTATGTCTGCACTAACACCTGCCAAAATATTAATATTTGGCCTAGGCGAAGACTCATTTTTATGGAATGATCTAAATAAAGAAGGATCAACTTATTTTTTAGAAGATGACAAAGAATGGATTGAAAATTTTAAAGATTCAGGATTAAAGATATTTCCGGTAAAATATACAACATATGTTGGTGATCATGAAAAAATTGGATTTAATGAATCAAAACTAAAAATGAATTTACCAGAAGAAATATCTGATTACAAATATGACATGATAATAGTTGATGCTCCTTTAGGTCATGGTCCGCCTGGAAGAGATTATAAAGGTCCTGGGAGAATGCAAAGTATATTCACAGCATATCAACTTCTTAAACCTGGTGGAATATGTGTTGTTGATGATATGAAAAGATATGTTGAACAGAAATATGCAATTCATTATTTTGGTGAAGAAAATATACTTAATGTAATTCAAAATAAAGTTGTTATTTTTAAAAAAAAAATTAATCATGATTTAAAAAGCCTAATAAAAGATAAAAAAATAGCTTTAGTAGGCCCTGCTCAATACATGGAAGGCTCTAGCCTAGGAAAAGAAATAGATGATCATGATATTGTAATTAGAATTAATCGCGGGATTGACTCAATTAAAGATCATAAAGTAGATATCGGAACAAAAACAGACATATACTATTCTTGCCTTATTGAAAGAGCGCAACAGACTGGTGTTTTAAGCACAGCAAAACTTAAATCACATAACATAAAACATATAGTTGCACCTCCTGATTCTAACATGAAAGGTATTTCTACGCAAACTAAATTGCATTCACTAGTAGATATAGAAAAAATTAAGAAAATAAATCAAGAAATACCAATTACTATAATTGATCATATTTTTCACACAGATTTGGCAAAAAAAGTAGATTGCAAACCAAATACAGGTTTTTTGGCGATATATGATATCTTAAGAATGAATCCTAAGTCTCTTTCCATTTATGGTTTTAGTTTTTACTTGGACGGTTTTATTTCTGGGCAAAAATCTGGTGTGGAAAAAGAAAAAAATTGTACTGAACAAGAATTCGCAGACATGGCATTTAACTCGAAAAGACATGTTCAGAAAAATATGTGGCAGTATGCTAAAAATACACTACTTGATAATAAAAAAGTTATTTTAGATAGTAAGCTTAAACAAATCCTAGAGTTAAATAGTTTAGACAGAAAACTATTTAAGGAAAAAGTAAATTGATAATTTTTATACCAATCAAAGAAAAATCACAAAGAGTGCCAGGTAAAAACTTTAGAAAAGTTAATGGTGTAGAACTTTATAAAAATTTATTATATAAGCTTTGTAATCATCAAGTTTTTATAGACACTGACAGCGATTTAATCATAGACAATATTAAGAATGACAAATATCTTAAAAATGTTTGTGCATATAAAAGAAAAAAACAGTTAGTTGGTCACGAAGTTTCTGTTTGTGACTTAATTGAAAATTTTATTACTGAAAAATCTATGCATGACAAATTAATATGTCAGGTACACGTAACATCACCTTTTATAAAAGAAAAAACTTTAAAGAACGCATTTAATAAGTTTTCAGAAGGGTACGATTCTATCGTTTCATGTAATATATATCAAAACAGGCTTTGGCGAAAAGAGGAATACGGTTATTGTCCAATTAATCATAATCCACTTAAATTAGAACAAACTCAAGATTTGCCTGAATATTATGAAGAAAATTCTTTATTTTATATGTTTCAAGCAAATAAATTTTTAAAAACAAAATCAAGAATTGGAAATCATCCTTTCTTTTATGCATGTAGTTTTCCGGAAAATATTGATATAGATACAGAAGATGACTGGAATATTGTAAAAACAATTGCAGGAGAATAAATGAAATTAATGTGGCAACAAATACCTTCAACAGTCATATCTGAACTGTTGTGTTTAAATAACAGTGATGGCATAGTTATAGACACAGAGCATGGCAGTTTTAATACAGAGACACTTTATGCCTGTATACAAGTTATTACATTACACAAAAAAGAATGTTTCGTCAGATTAACAGAAGTTAATAAAACTTTAATTAGATTATGCCTGGATGCAGGATGTACCGGTCTTATTTTTTCAACTGTTGAAAACTCTGATGATGCTAAAAAAATTCACGAGTATTGCAAGTTTCCAATAAATGGTGGAAAAAGAGGATTAGGATTGGTTAGGCAAAATAAATGGGGAAAAGATAAAAAATTAATATCTGATTCGCCTAAAATAATCGCCCAGATTGAATCAATAGAAGGGGTTAAAAATATAAGAAATATTTCAAAGTTTGATTTTGACTTCTATATGATCGGACCATATGACCTTTCTGCTAGCATAGGAGCGCCAGGTCAATTTGATAATCAAAATTACTTGGATGCTGTTAATAGAGTAAAAAGAAATATTCCTGCGAAAAAGATGGCTGTACATATTCCTAAAAATATTAAAAAAGAAATGAAAAAATATAAAAATTATGGTATGATTGCCTTAGGAATGGATACAACTTTTATAGTTGAAAAATGCAAGGAAATTGAAGGTTATGCTTAATTTTGAAAATTTAGATGAAAAATTTGTTAAAGTTGTAAATTCTTCAGAATGGAAAGAATTACAACAAAAATTTAACAAATGTGATGACATATACGTACTTGGCCATGGAGGCAATCTAGCAATAGCAGATCACGCTGCAGTTGATATTACTAGACTTTCTAACGGTACAAAAAATGCAATGTGCCCTGGCAGTGCTATTGTCGCAACTTCTTTAATTAATGACACAAGTTTTGATCAATGGATGGTTAACTGGTTGAGGCAAAGAACTTCAACTAGGACAAAATCACAAATGAAAAAATCTTTAGTTTTTGGAGTTTCATCATCAGGAAACTCCATGGATATAATTAAGGCGCTGCAGTGGGCAAATGATAACAACATGGAGATAGCTATGATATCTTCTAAAGATATTAAAGTCCAAGTTAAAGGATTAACAAAAGTTTTACTCGGCGCCGAGTATTATCACACCGCAGAAGTTTTGACGCTTTTGCTAACATATGAATTAACACATGGATCAGGAAATATTTGTCCACCTATAGGAAAAAATGATCCGGATAATCTACAAAAATTAAACTGGAAAGGTGACAAAATAAGAAAACATAGTTACCCGGATGAGCAAATCAATCTTGGTATTGATTTTGATGGTGTAATTCATAAATGTTCTAAAGGATATTACGACGGAACAATATATGATGAGCCTATCGAAGGAACATATCAGGCTTTGCAAAAATTATCAAAACAGTATACTTTAATTGTTTACACATGCAAAGCAAAACCAGATCGCGGTTTAGTTAATGGCAAGACAGGAACTGAGTTGGTATGGGAATGGCTTGAAAAACATAATATGTCACAGTTTGTTTCTAAAGTAACTAGTGAAAAACCAAGAGCAGTTGCTTATATCGATGACAAAGCTATAAAATTTTCTGATTGGTCCAGCTGCATGGGCGAGGTTAAAAAATTATGAAAAAAATGAAAATATACATAATGACTTACAAAAGATGTGACGTCTTAAATGACACCCTAGAAAAACTTTTTAAATCTGATTTTTCAAAAATAGATAACACAGAAGTTAACATAGTTAACAACCATACAGAATTTTATTTAAGACCTAAATTTAAAAACAAAGTTAACGTTTTACATAATGTTCTTAGGCCTGACTGGTCAAATGGAAATATATCTGAAAATTACAATCAAGCTTTTATCAATGGCATTATAAACTTAAACAAGCCTGACACTGAAATTTTAGTAACTTTACAAAACGATGCTGTGGTTCACCCTAATTGGTGCAAAAATTTAGATATTCTTTTCAATAAAAAAGGATATGACTTTGTAACTGGTCTTTGTGGCGATACAGTGACAGCTTATAAGGTATCAGCAGTTCGAAAAATAGGTATGTGGGATGAAAATTTACCAGCACAGTACAAAGAAACAGACTATTTTCTTAGAGCACTAATATACAATAAATCAAAATCTAGTATTAACGATATAGTTCATGGAATACTTTTAAATCACGAACCTAATTACCCTATTGAATCTTTTGATGATAGAAATTTTGTAACAATATCAGAGCAAGGAAAATCTATAATAAAAAGAAAACCTGATGATGATGAACAAAAAAAGATATGGGAAAAAAGCAGAGGAGGCATGTACAAAAACACTGCCTGGAATTATTTTTATAGAAAATGGGAAGGTACTTGGGACAATGGTAATCCCATACATACAAGAGAAAAAATGGGTTGGATTAAAAATTGGTCAAAAGAAATAATTGAAAATCCCCCTGACATGAAAAAGTCAAAGATAAAAAATGTAATAAGGTATATTTACTTTGAAAAAGATTTAGACCTTCAAAACCTTAATTACATGAATTATAATCGTCCTAACGGTAACTAAGTGTTAATTAAAAAAATGTCCGGCAATTCCGGGTGTGACGTTTTATTGATAAGAGAGAAAAATACAACATTCGTGAGAAAAATTTCTGGCTCTTTTGATTATAACGAAAGGTTAAAAAAACAAGCAGAAAAACAAGAAAATTTTATCAGTCTTAATGGTGGAATATTAGTACCTAAAATATTTAGAAAAAGTTATACAGAGAATGGTTATTACTTTTTTGATATGGAATATATTCGTGGAAGAGTTTTAAGTGACTTCATTAGGAAAAATGATATAAATAATATAAAACCTGCTATTGAAAAAGTAATAGATTTTTTAGATAGTAAACCAATGAATTCTTTTAATGCGACAAACATTATCAATGAAAAATTAAATTCTTTAAACTGTAACAATAAAATTAAAGAAATAGTCCTAAATGTCGACTGGACAAATACACCTAAAATAAATTGTCATGGCGACTTTACTCTTGAAAACATGATTGTTTCAAACGAAAAGTTATACTTAATAGATTTTCTAGATTCTTTTTTAGAAACAAACTTAATTGACATATCAAAGCTAATATTTGATATTAGATATTTCTGGTCTCAGAGGCATATAAATAAAAATTCAAAATCAATTGTAAAAAATATATTCTTTGAAGAAAAACTAAT
>TARA_B100000674_G_scaffold76660_1_pt1 | contig 11098 bp, 12 predicted proteins | sample TARA_B100000674 | Tara Oceans TARA_B100000674 (sample SAMEA2622759) | marine metagenome | biome: marine biome (ENVO:00000447); feature: surface water layer (ENVO:00002042); material: "saline water (ENVO:00002010), including plankton (ENVO:xxxxxxxx)" | depth 5 m
GATAACTATTGCCATTCAACCCCTTCACAACACGATAAAGTACTGGGTATTTTGCTGTATTTGGATTACAGGGTATTCCAATATCACCGCAGTCGATCACTATTACAGTGGGTATTATTGTGTTATGATATTTCACCTCGAAATATATGAATATAGTCTTCCCGAGTATTATATACATGGCGAGTCATAACTCAACAAAGTAGCACATGCGCCCCTAGGGCCAAATATATCTGGTAAGAATCCACACATTTAACACGCTTAAGGTCGATCTAAGGCTGTGGCCCGCATATTGATCTTCATGATTCTCATCATTTCCATCTCCAAACTAAGTGTCTTTCGCGTACCAATTCCGTCTTTTCTTCACGACGCTCGACAAGGTCACGTATGAGTTGAGTCGGGAACGATCTTCTTCGTGTGGCACCGATTCGACTGTTGACCGCCACTGTGATTCTGCATAGGTGCATAGGCACGTCGCAGCCTTCAACAACGAGCCGGGCGCAATAGGCCTCGACTTGTATCCCCTGACGCGACGGTGACATCGATTGCAGCGCAACCACCACCATGGCCGCATAGATTAACATGAATCCGAATACACGTATTATAATGATATATTGTACTGTACATTCATTGTAGAGTGGTTGTAATAAATGTCGCTAAGAAGTGTGAGTTCGGATATTTCAAAATGAAAATTGACAGGCGGCGCGTGTCGGAATTCGTCGTCGCGTTACATCGCGTCATGCAGCATGTACACTCCCCAGCGGGCGTAGGCGCGTCGTTACTTTATACCATATCGATGGCGAAGAGAACGAGGCGGGTATTACCGAAACAACGCAAATACAGTGCGTTAGTGACGGACCGCGAGCTGCCTCAGCTACGAGCGCTGGTCACCACGGGCTTGAGCCACTCGAGTAAAGGCTTCAGCTCGCATGCTAACGTCGTCGATGTTGCCTTATATGATGCATCACTGGGCGAATCGAGCGGGGAAATGATTGCGGTCATAGAGTTCGATCGACCCATCCCGAGACGCGCTCTCGGGCCTTACTTCGGGAGCGGTACGATCCCACTTCCTGACGATGTGGAATATTTGGCCAACAGACTCTACACACGTCTGGCACTCGTGCCGCTCTACGAAAAGTAGACCGTCACATATATACGATAGTAGTACTTTTAGCGTTTAAAAGTATGTATGCTCATATCACATATATAGTTATATTATAATCTAAACCCGACGCTTTAAAGGAAAAAATCTAAACCAAACCCGTACTTGTCCCAGGGGACCTGCGGCCGCAAAAGATGGAGACTTGCCGCCCACACGGACAATTTTCGGGGGTCTCTGGCACGTACGTGTCGCCCTTGTTGACCGTCATGGGCAACCCAGGGACTTTCTTGGTGCGCATATCTATTATTACCACGCATTTTTAGTGTATTCCCCGGTCACTGGCGTCGAACGAGAATCGGGAGTAAGTCTTTCAAACGACCATATCATGTGAGGAGTTTTCCGAATACAACGCAGTTAGTGAGCTCCTCGACTACATGGGAGCACATACCACCTCTGTTATCATCCAAGCTTTCGTGTAACTCCATCAGTATTTGCTTAAAAGCCGCCGGCGTCAAAGTTGTCCAGCTTGGTGTTCCACCGGCACTGCTAGTTCCTTCCCCATCTTCTCTTCGATCATCGGCGTAGTGACTCAATGCATACGTGTGCGCATCATTCGAACCCTTCGAAGCCGATTGATTCGATATCGTGCTAGTTCGTGCTGAAGTTGCGGGTGTGCACCGCGGAAAGCAACACCAGAGTGATTTGTGTCGAGGACTCATAGCGGCTTCCTTACGCTCGGTCGACGTGTTCCCGTGGGCACCTTCGACGCGCGAACGCTGTACATTGCGGCGTTTGTTTACGATTTCAGCACGCTTTATTCGCGCGCGCCCTTTGGCGTACCTCATCGTACGTTCACATAGTACGTTGTACTCAAACTCTGTCAACGGCTGCTAGTGACAGGACGCGTGTCCGACACGTGCTCAGCCAATGAAACGTGGCTTCAACACCCGCGTGTAAAAACAGACATCTGAAACCCGATAACGCGCATTAACGCAATTAATTCCTCCGTCGGAAAACCGGAGGCGCTAAACCCTAGCAAAAATCGAGTTTCAGAAAATGCCCGTTTTTGGAAGCAATGCTAGTGAACCTGAGTCTAAAATTTGTGTTTTTGTTAAGGTTTATCGTATTTTTTAACATGATCGCACTGCCCAAGTATGGTATATTTGTTAATGTGTGTGTACGTGGAAGGCGCGCGTCCGTTGTTCAATTGGCGCTCGCGTGAGTTGGCGCCAGGATGCGACACGCGAGCCATGGCTCGGGCGAAACCACTCGCGCCCGATTCGCCGACGTTCTCACGGGGCACGACCGCAGGCGACACCGGCGGCGCCCGGGGGGCGAGCTACGCGACGGCACTCGCACGCGATCCGCCGACTTTCTCGCGGGGCGTGGCCTCAGGCGACGATAATGGCGGCACACGGGGTGTGAGTTATGCGGCAGCGCTCGCACGCGATGCGCCGACTTTCACGCGGAGCGTGGCCTCGGGCGACGCTAGCAGTGCACGGGGTGCGAGCCATGCGGCGGTTTTCTTGCCCGCCTTTGATTCCAGTCCCTCACTTTGGGGAATGCATCTGTGGGACCAATTTGTGTTGGGCGTAGCGGCGGGTCGCCAGAACTTTACCCAATCGGTATCGTCTCGTCGTTAGGGGCATTCGTATAAAGTACCGTAATTCCATTTGCATCATACATCGAAGCGCCACACCCTATAGGTATACTTTTCGGTTTTTCGCTCACGTTTCACCGGGCGCGTGCCAAAAACGCGCGTTTTTCTACGAACCGTCTTTTCGGTTTCGTCTCGTGCCCGGGGCCGGCGCGTGTGCGTTACAACCGCGTCGTCGCCGCTCGTCGCACGACTTCGAGTGGCTGCATGTCACTTGCCGTCGCGGCGACGCTCTGTACGCTGGACCTCCGCCGAGAACATCAGCGTAAGCAAGTGTCACCCTCGCGCGCGCCCTCAGAATGCTCTCGTGCCGACGAGACTGCGTCGCACGCCCTTCGTTCTCTGAACGTGAGCGGAGACGCGTAGTCTCTGCTGCGAGGAGTGCACGTGTGTGGCCCTATGGCGCGCGACGAACGATGCCACACGCCGCGCGTCTGGAGTTCCGTTCGATTAGAGCCTTCACGCGCGCCTTACGAACAGAGAGTACTGAGCCAGCGTGCGAAAACTCGAGCTCGCAGTGCAAGGAAAGCTGCTGCGCGCAACAAACGCGCGACTCGAACCAGAACTTTCTGTGGGCCACGCTTGGCAAGCCGCTCAATGTAGTTCTGTACATATTATATGTCGTGTTTATCTATAGTGTGGTGCTGTGTGTATTAGCCACCATGTTTTAGGTGGTACCATAATACACTACAAGTCATCGCTAAAAAACAGTAAAATATGTAACTTTTTGCCTTCGCGCGCACCTCACGTCGTGTCGCGCTCAAAGTTAGCTGCGACTCACGGATACAAATTTCTGCATTTCAATACCCTACGAACGCCACCTGGCTCGTTACGTTTCGTTCGGTAACACGTCCAAGCCATGCTCGATACATCCTAAGCCCTGCAAGCGGTATTCCGCGGTCCAAAGGCCGTTGAGGGGGGATGAACGCAACGCGGCGGCGGCAAATGGTGAGACGGTATTTCAAGTAGTATGTGTATTAAACGAGCTCTTCGTTGGGCTCAATGTGCTGGGCTCAATGTAGTAGCCTATCGGAGCAGCACCTCATAGAGAAGACTCAAGTCGAGATTCATCTAAACCTTACCAGGACCTCTCAGCTGCATGGTTAACTCTTCGACTCGCTTGCTGTTTGCTGAGCTCTTTCGCCACAAAAACACGACAAATACCAACGCGGTGATTGCGATGGCACCCAGCGGAATCCCAATACCCAACCCGAGAGTGGTGTCATTGTTCTTACTGGAAGAGGGAGAGGGATCCTTGCAGCCCTCCCACAAAACATTGTTATTGCTGTCATGCAAAGTACCGACATCTGCGCACGTAATGAGACCGATACCGGAACCAACGCCTAGCTTTGGATACGTGGCTTCAATCAAAGTCTTGAGCGCTGCAGCGTCTCCACTGAAGTCGAGGTTGAAGGCGCGGTTATACAACAGCGTCGCAGCATTTGAGTCGACAGCATCGATAAAGGGAAGCGCGACTGCGGCAAAAGCAAAAAGCTCACCAGCTTCTTTAGAACTTTGCGTACTTTTCGTCTTGTACAAGTACCGCAGGGTACCTTGAATGAACATTGTTAGCATCTTTGTACCAACTTGTTCCATAGTGGACGAAACTGCGTCGCACTGGGCTTGTCTGGCTGCGCCTGATGCAGCATGAGCGGCCGTTACCTCGCTCTCACCTCGTTGGAAGAGCTTAAAGATGTCCTTGTTGAGTTTGGAGTAACCACTAAATGCATCACCATCTGAATCAGCAGTACACGTGCCGTAATTTTTGCAACGGTAGTCTGCGAGCTGGAACAGGAGCTCGCAGTTACCATCGGAACATGAAAGTAGATCATTGTTACCTCCCTCGTTTGTACCCTCGAGACTACCCGTGTAGAAAGCAACGGCCTCATCCCACGCGTGGACGGAAGCGCCTCCTAAAGGTGCATCGTTCGAAGTAAGGTCCCCATCGTTGCAATCGTTGACGGCATCTTGCATTTCCCATATGACGTACGGGAAAATGTTAAGATAAATCAGACCCTTTTGGATAACTTGTTTGCGGAAATCCATCCCGACGGTGCTGAAATCGAAGCCGTTAGCAAGACTGGTACCTTTGAACGCAGCCTCAACGATATCATAGCCCCAGCCTTGACGGTCGAGTCCCTTCCCAGCCCAATAGGTGTTCATCCTACCAATGAAAGGATTATCCCCTGATGCTACATCTGCGACGCCGTTGTTACTTGACTTGCCATTTTTGAGACCCATCCCAAAACCAGTTCCAATACTTCGTACCGAAGTGCTCTTCAACGAATACTTTCCGTACTTCCAGATACCATAAGGGCTCAAGCACTGATCAGTCGTTGAAACAGTGGCCCCACTGTGGGCACAGGCGGTATCAAAAATTGTTGGATACAGGTGGCTCGATACAAGATCCGAAGTGTCGGCGTGCCATTTGCAGTTGTTACCATCGCAATTACTAAGCGCTCCCCCATTGTTGCTCGGTAACGCGGAGATAATATCTCGCACATCCTTGTCAATGTTAGCGTGTTGCTCCACGGTGGATCGCGGTTCGTAGCCGGCAATGTACGTGTAGCCACCGGCTGCCTGAGCGTGGGCATAGCTCACGGACGCGGCGAAGACCGCCGCCATCGCGAGCATCTTCTTTTGACTTCGCTCTGCTTGCATCTTCTCGGCGTAGGAGACCTCGCACCGTGGTATGCCGCGTTCGGTGGTTCCGTCCGCACGTCCACGTGGCAGCGTATGGGTTTCAGCCTCAGGCCGCGGACACGTGTCCGGCACGCGTCGCCACGCGCGCACGGTTCGTTTACCCGTACACATCGACCCTTTGAGTCTTGACTCAAGGTAGAAACCTACTCTTCATGGCTGGGACGAGTCAGGACTCAATAAATGGTTCACATGTCCACGGGTTCGGTCTGGTCCCACAAACATCACTGTATCACTGTACCCGCGCCTTCCCGCCGGTTTCGTTTCCCGGCTTTGACGCCTACGACGCTGAACGTGTGGAATCGGGAGTCGACGGCGCTCAGTCGTGCGAGCGTGCGGGCGCGTGACCGACCAAAGCGTTTGAGTCATGGCTTTGCTGGCACGTTGTCCGTCGCGAACAGACAACCCCTGACAGACGACAGACGACTCCCGACTTGGGTGGGGCAGAACACGCGCGTCACCGCCTACATAACGGGCTAGGACCGGAACGGGCGCTACAACCCTATGAACCAACGTCGACGCGGCGACATATGTCTGCGGCATCCGGCGTGCCTATGCGCCGCCGTCGCTGTGTCAATCTTCGATTGGCGACTGGTTTTGGTTGAGTCGTATCCGACCGAACTGCGCCTCGACGCGCAGTGCGAAGGTGGGATGGCTTGCGTACACCCCACACGTCGTGCTGCTGGTCACGGAGCACCGATAGATGCCACAAACACGAGTGTACTGCTGAGTTGGGCAAACCACACTGATGTTGAGGATGCGCAGTACGACGAAAATGAACCCACGAGGCAGATCCCCGCCGCGTGGACGTTCCCTCCCGGTAAACGAGAATATTGCGATGGCTGCCGCTTGGGTCTCGCGATATCGCACGAAGACCCGCATTCGATGATGCTGATCACCGCCTCTGCCGGATCCTTTCACGATCAAGGCGTGCTTTTGAATGGGAACGGAAACAGGCCGGGCACCGCCTGCTCTGGTCGACGCTTGTACACGACACGTGAAGCCACCGTCCACAACTTAATTTGGTGCGCACCTGAGAAATCTGCTTCGATTGAGACGGTGGAATTTCATATCACAGCTTCAGGTGGCGCATCAATGCCCTTCAAGCGATACATATTCGTTCTTCAACGTAACATCACGCTCGAACCTGATGAAGATTTGCACGGCGCTCTATGTTTCGCCTCAGAGCGTTCGCCTCAAAACAGTTACTTCAGTTATTTGACACTTTTCTACGTAACGCTGAGCTTGTTGGCGACTATTGTGGTGTCAGTGTGGGCAGTTTCAACGCGTGCACGACGCTCACGATATTCGGCGTTGGGCGCGGAAGCTTTGGACCGAGAGATTGAAATGCCCCAGACTTAAGTTCGACCGATCTGTCGCGTGTGATTAGACAGAGCTGCGTCGGCGTTCGAGACTGAACGAAGTGCTGAACGATCCCACGCCAGTTGCCTTTACCCAGTCCATCGACGAACTTGGCGTGTTCCTCTACAGTCAAAAATTAGCAAGCTCTAAAACTCGATTTTTGCTAGGGTTTAGCGTTTCCGGTATCCTGCGCGCGCGTGCGATGGCGCCGTCGGCACTTGTCGACGCATGCGATGGTCTATTCAGTCGTGAACGCCTCACCGACATGGAGAAGGTGCTCCTCAGACCCCTTGCTGAAGCCAGACTGGATGAACGGCGCGGCGGGCGGAGGCAGAGGCGGTCAAAATAGCGGAGGAGGATCTCGAGCGATCGTACAAGAACAAACCAGTCAAGGACCCGAGCTACTAGAAATTCGCCAGATGACGAGACGAGTATGACATACGGAGGCCCGACGGCCGCGATGAGTTCAAGCACGTCTTACGGGCGAGTTATCTTCGCATCGTAGGCCGCATCGATGAAGATATCTGAGTTCCGGAAGCGCAACTACATGATATCGACCCAGACGCGCGCGACCACCAGGGGGGGAACGCCATCTCGTGGAAGAGAGGACGAGCGACGTCGACGACGATGCCCTCGTGCCCGCAAAAGGCCTGCTACGCCTGCTCGACGCGAAGAAGCGAAAATCCACCGACGCCGGTGCGCTTACGTGGGACATCGGGCAGAAGAGACCTGCTCAGGGTGGTGCGAAAGGCAGCAGCGAAGCGAGTGAATGGAATGGGTTCTCGTCGGAAAGTACGCGACGAAAAAAGACGCAAGGGCGGCGGCTCGACGTCGTTCAAACGGTGTGAAATTCCTGGCTTGGTCGAATGCGGGGAACCACTCGTACTATAAATGCGCTCGCCACGAGGACAGAGGCTGTCTGTGTGTCGCGCGCGTGCCCAGGCCCACGCACAGACGCGCCGTCTGCGACTGGCCCGTCGAAAGGAGGGGCGGTGAGACGTACGAGGCGTACGCGACGATTCGGAGCGAGGAAGTAGGTGTCGTCGGTCGACGACGAGGAGTCTACCCTAATTTGATACCTCTCATCACCAGAATGCGCAAAGAAGGCATCTCGCTCCGGCGGCCGTCTTGATCGCGTCACGCGCGCCGTGGACCAACGGCGAATCGGAAGGCTCGGTCACCACCGAGGGTGATTTGCCGAACGCGAAACAACTCAAGGTTGGCACGATTCCGACGCGGTACCTCGTACACTCGACACTAACCGCGTTTCATAGAATGTCTTCCACCACAGGGACTCTCATCAGAAGGGGTCCAGAAAACGGGAACGACCCGCGATCGTTCGGGACGGATGCTTAGGGTTGAGTCACCACGAGGTACATGTATTGATCGATGGATTAAAAATTGATAGTATATATATGCATGTTAGGGACATAGTATATACGTTTGAAACCTGTCGAAGAATATTCACTCGCGTCCCCGCGCGTCCCTCTCCAACATCATCGTTGGAAGGTTGGATGCCGACGACGACGCGCGTCACGCGCCGACGCCCCGAGTGCAAACGCGGACGAACGCGCGTGTTTCACGCGCTCTCTCCTCGCGCGCTCGTGTCCTCGTCCGGGACTTCCGCGCGGATGAACGCGCGCACCGAAGGATTCGATCGAGTCCATCACACTCGCCGAAATCATCATCGAACGTCGCGACGACGACGACGCCTCGCGACGACGCCTCGCGCGTCGACGGATGCCTCGTCCTCGTCCTCGTCGTCGCTCTCGAGCGCGGTGTTCGAGACGGGATCGAGCGAGAGAGACGCGTTCGACGCCTCGCGCGTGAGCTCGCCCGTGGTCAAGGCGTTTCGCGGCGACGACTCGACGCGTTGGATGATGTGGTACACCGCGACGTCGTCCTCAGGGGAAGATTCCATCGGACTCGCGACGTCGAGCGATGGGTTGACGTGGGAACGATCGGACGGGGACACGGAGACGTACAGGAACGCCCCCGAGGAGGACGCGGGGGTCGACGTCGGCCGCGTGGCGACGCGAAACGACGAGGACTGGTGGTGTTTCGACACGCGAGGGGTGGCGCTGGGGGACGTGCAATTGATCTCGAGCGATTCCATCTCGGGTGGGTCGGTGTATTGGATGTTTTATCACGGGTACGATCACTCGTCGTCGAGCGAGGGGGAGGCGGAGTGGACGGCGACGACGAGACCGGGACTGTGTCTGTCGCAGGACGGACGAAACTGGGCGCGCGTCGAGGGCGAGCATCACAGCGGTGCGCTGTTCGATGTCGGCGAGGAAGAGGCGTGGGATGCGTCCGGGGTGCGAGATCCGAAAGTTTTACTCGCGGGACCGAACGATATACGCGTGTATTACGGATCGGTGGACGCGAAGACGGGGAGGTCGTCCGTCGGCGCGGCGACGACGCGCGACGGATTCGCGTACGTCAAACGCGGGGAGAGAGAAGTTTTCGGCCCGGGACCGAAAGGATCGTTCGATGACGCCGGCGTGGCGTCACCGTGCGTCGTCCGTCTCGGAAGGAAGGAATTCATCATGTTTTACGAGGCGTATTCGTCCGCGAATCCGGGCGTCGCCTCCATCGCGATCGCCACGTCCGAGGACGGATTCGTCTGGACCCGACCGGACGCCCCCGCGCTCACCGCGGGCGAACCCGGGGCGTGGGACCAAGGCGGCGTCGGTCGTCCGTACGCCGTGCCCATGGCGGGCGAGCGCGTGCGTCTGTATTACGAAGGCCGCGCCGCGCCGGGCGACGCGCGAGGCGTCGGCGTCGGCGTCGCCGTCAGCGCCGAACACGATCGATTCGCCTTTATTCGTCGTCACCAGCGCGTCACCGAGGACTAAAAGACGACGACGACGATACACCCACATGTATTCTTTTCGTTATCCATCACGTGCATCAAAATCAATCGCGTCCCGGGGACGCGCACAACGCGCGCGCGCGCCGCCTCACACCCCCATGCGCGCCCTTCCGTGTCGTCCCCATCGCGCACCGCATTCGCGCGCGTCCACCCGCGCGTCTCACGCGACGCACAAAGCCTCCGACGCGCGCACACGTCCGCCATCATCCGTCGTCATCTTACCAGGGCTCGGAAATTCGAGCGATGATTACGTCGACCTCGTCGCCGCGCTCGCGAGGCGTGGACATCCATCGACCGTCGTCGACGTCGATCGAATCGATTGGTTTCGAAACATCGCGGGCGCGCGAACGAGGGCGTACTGGGAAGGAAGTTTAAAGCCGCGACCGACGGTTGATTGGTTTTTGGAAAAGTGCGAAACCGCGACTCGACGCGCGAGAGACTCGAACCCGAACGCCGACGTCGTTCTCGTCGCGCACAGCGCGGGAGGATGGTTGGCGAGAGTATTTTTGGACGAGTACGCGAGCGAGGAGAGCGTCGAGGCGATCGGCGGATTGGTGACGCTGGGGTCTCCGATGACGCCGCCGCCGAGAGGCGTCGTCGATCAGACGAGAGGCGTCTTGACGCACGTGCGGGAGCGGTGTCGAAGCGCCGAGGCGTTGCGAAGAGAGGCGAACGTCGAGGTGACGTGCGTGGCGGGGACGTACGTGAGGGGGAGGGGTGAGATGCCGAGGGGAATCGCGGACGTCGGCGCGTTCGTCGCCGGGTTGGGATATAGACAAGTGTGCGGTCGAGCGGACGCGGAGGGCGACGGCATAACGCCGGTGGAGACGGCGTTGATGCCCGGAGCGACGCACATCGTCCTGGAAGACGTGTATCACACCCCACTCGGCGCCGACGACGCGAACGGGAGATGTTGGTACGGTTCGGAGTCCGTCTTGGCGTCGTGGGCCGACGTCGCCTTGGGGAAAAGTCGAGTCTAGTCGACGTTCGTCCCTCGTCTCGCCGCTCGTTTCTTTTTTTTTTAAATACACGCACACGTTATATAAAGTCAAGAGTCAACGTTCGTCTTTTGTTACACCCTCCGTCGTCTCGCTTCTTCCTCCTTCTATTAAAAAAATACACGCGCGTCCCCGCGCGCTCGCCGGATCACCGCGTCGCGCGTTTTCTCGCCGGCGAACGCGCCTCCGCGCCGTCCGCCGCGTTGACATCCACCGGGCGTAATCCCGCGCCCCATCCCGTCGCGTCCTCGGGATTCCCGCACTCCTCCTCCGCGTGGTTTCGTTTCACGCTCTGTCGTCCACTCTGCGCGCGCACAAAGATGAAGATTTTCGTCGTCGGTCAGTCTGACGGGTCAGAGAGACACCCCAAAAATGCGCATTTGAAAGAAAACCGAGATTTGGAGCGC
>TARA_B100000674_G_scaffold92830_1_pt1 | contig 11093 bp, 7 predicted proteins | sample TARA_B100000674 | Tara Oceans TARA_B100000674 (sample SAMEA2622759) | marine metagenome | biome: marine biome (ENVO:00000447); feature: surface water layer (ENVO:00002042); material: "saline water (ENVO:00002010), including plankton (ENVO:xxxxxxxx)" | depth 5 m
ATTATAAATTTGTGGATTTCCCCATCTATATAAAAAATCTCCGCCCTTTCCCGAATTTCCACCTTGATGTGATGCGGCTTGTTCTGTAGTAGTACTATGGTCAATTATATATACTTCACTCATAAATCTTGATGAAATTGCAATTTGATCAAGTGTTTCATTGTAGTCAATTGCATTAATATGAATCCAGTCTGCATTTGAACCACCAGGACCATTACCACTTCCAACATTACCTTCATTAATATTCATTAATTCAGGATGATCTTCTACATTACCAAATGTCGCTCCATAATTTGTACCCCTTTCTTGAACCATATGATCCCATAAATGCCATTCCCAAACGACTCTATTTGTATAAGGTTCTACTTCTAGTATGGCAGTTGACCACATTTGATTTAGAGGATTATCAATAGACCCAGGTGACCTTCCCATATCATACGCTTCTTCAACTGTAAAAGCTTCCCAAGCAACCATTAAAATATTATATCCTCCATTACCATCAGGTACTGGCTCAACATCATGATGATGTTGGTATTGTTCATTTGATAATACAAAATCCCATAAAATATTACTATCCCAGTCAACAAATTGTACACCACCTCCAACACCACCTGAATCCATAGTTGGATCAAGCACTCTATATGGATATACCAATATACAGTTTTCTAAACCTGGTTCGTCTCCCTGTAATAAATATGGCATACTTGCGGGTCCTCTTTCATGAGTCCATGAATGAATGGTTTCTTGATTATTATTTAAAAGAAGAGTTTGTGCCCCACTGTTTGGATTACCTTGTTGAGGTGTAAATAGTGTATAACCATTAAATACTTCTTGAGATTGATATATATTTAATAAAAATATTGATAATAGTATTAAAAATTTCATTTTATGGATTCCTATTTTTTTAAATATAGAATAATATTGTTTTTTAATAACTATAAATTAGTGTAATAGTATGTTACAAAAAAGATAGTATTAGTTTTTTTAAAATAATGTAATTTAGAAGATGATAAAAATTTCTATTACTAAAAGATTATTAACAGTTTATTTGATAATAGGTAAAACTTTTGGTCAGTGGTTTTCACCATTAATTACAGGAATATTACTATTAATTTTAAGAATTACAGTATTTTTTGGATCAGTAATTGATTTACTTTTTTATTCCAAAATAAGAAACGGTAAAATTAATAACCCAATTATTATTGTTGGAAATCCAAGATCAGGTACAACTTTTCTACACCATTTTTTAACTTCACACAAACTTGGAACTGGTTCTCAATTATGGCAAATGTTATATCCTTCTGTTTTTTTGCAGATGTTAATAAGGCCCTTTTTACCTTTTTTAGAAAAAATTAGTCCAACTAGACATCACTCAACTGACGCTCACAAAACAAGTCTTCAATCTGTAGAAACTGATGATGCATCTTTACTGTTTAGGTATTTAGATGGATTTTTCTTATATGGATTTTTATTATCGTGGAATAAAGATAATTTATTTGATTGGGTTGACCCAAAAAAAAGAGATACTTCAGAAAGAGACTTTAATTGGTTAGAATCTATGTGGTTAAGAGTATTGGTATCAAATAATCAAGAACAAATAATAGGTAAATTATTTTCTATAAGTGCAAATATGCCAAAATTTTTGAAACGATTTCCTAATACTAAAATTTTATATATGGTACGAGACCCCCAAAGTGTTATTCCATCTGGATTAAGTTTAGTAACTGGCGTTCTGGATAAAAAATTTGGATTTTGGTCATTAGAAAAAACAAAAAGAGATAGGTTTATTAAAAGATTATATAGTGCCTTGGTAGAGTTAATGAGAAGATTTCAAAAAGATTGGATTAGTGGAAAAATTGATAAAGATAAAGTAATGATTGTACATTTTGATAGGATGATGAACGACTTTGATGGACTTATGTCTGACATTACTCAATTTCTTGAATTTGAACCTACAGAAGAATTATTAAATGAGATAAAAATAACATCAGAGAAACAGAAGAGTTTTAAAAGTAAGCACAAATATGATTTAAGTAAATTTGGATTAACAGAGCAACAAATTAAAAATGATTGTGATTCTGTTTATCAATCAATTATTAATAGTTAATAAAATTATGAAGTACATACTATATTTAATATTATCATCTTTAATTTTTTCCAATATTATAATTCCTCCTCATAATATTGATGGATGGAAAATTTTAAAAGATGAAAATCCATGGATTGGATACCAAGATTATGAAAATTTTCCATGGTGTCGAGCGACTGAGGTATTTCCTTACTCCATTGGTGAAATTGAAGAATACATAGGACGATTTGATACTTATAGTAATACTTTTAGCAGAATGATTGATTCAGATTTGGTTGATACCAACATCGTATATTTAAGAGTAGATTATCCATTTTTTTTAAGTGATAGAGATTATATTGTACAGTATAAAAGAATAAACAATTCAAAAGATGTTTATTATCAATGGATTGCTACTATTCATCCTGAAGTGCCAGAATATGAAAATGTTGTTAGATTAATTAATGCTGGCGGTGAATGGGCATTAAAGTATATAAATGATAGTTCAACTGAAGTATCATATAGTTGGAATGGTGAATTAAGGGGAGATTTTCCAAGTTTTTCTCTTTCCTCAGCATGGACAAAAGGTGGGACGGAAATAATTAAAGAATTAAGGTATGCAATTGAAAATAAATCAAATTAAATATATAAATTTCATTTTTTTTATTTCAATTATTATTGGTTTTCAATTTGATGGAACAGGATATTCAAATATTTATGCAATCAATAAAATATCGAACCAATCTTTAATAAAGCTTCCATTTAGATTATTTAGTTATGATTTATCTATATCTGATATAACTGAAAATGATAATTTTTCTATTAAAGCAAATTGGGGCATTGAACATAAAATTAACAATTTTAATAGTAAGAATTCATTACCAAGTATGCTTTATGATTTAATTTCAATCCAAAATGTAGAATATAGTTCTGAATTTAGAGAATTATATTTTATTTTGGAAAATTCAGTCTCTGAAATAAGATTTGGCAAACAACTTCATACATGGGGCGCTGTAGATGCCAATAGTCCATTAGATTTTTTGAACCCAACAGATTACTATTATTTGTTTACTGATTCAGATGAAACTAAAATGGGTAAATTAAGCTTTCTATTTGATTTATATTTTGAAGATCAATATAAATTTCAATTTTTAGTGATGCCTAACCATAAACCAAACAATATACCTTTAAATGACCCTGATTTTCCTATAACATTACCTGCTACTGTTGAAAACTATCAGTTTTTGAACGATTTTAAAAAACCAGAAATTGGTGCATACATACAAAAATCAGGAATCAATATGGACTGGACACTATATTATTTTTCAGGATACGATAGAAATTATAATTTATATGGTGCTAATGTTTTCTTAGATCAATTTGATATAAATTCTGTTACTGATACGGTTTTTTCATTCCGCAAAACAGATATGATTGCTTTCTCCAATGTAGCATTTATTGATAATTTTACTTTCAGAACTGATTTTGCTTATTTTAAAACTGAATCTGAATCGCAATCAATAGAAAATAGAATATATTCAGGTCAAGATATACTGAGTGGTACTTCATTAGAGTTTGAAACATTAGCAGCTACTAGTTATTTTAATATTTCAGCGGAATATTATCAGTATTGTTTTCAATTAGAATATGGGTTACCACTTGATATTAATTTTACGGGACAACTTTTTGGATATGTAAAAGAAAATGTTGAAGGAAATGTGGTAGATATAGCGTTAACCAATTTCGAGATATATCTAGATGGTAAAGATTTTTTCTATCCTGGTTTAGGATCTCCATTAGCAACACTGGCAAAAGAAGCAATGGTACTTAATCTAGATAAAACATTCATGGATGATTTATTAGAAATACAGTTTGTTAGTTTGATTGATTTAAATCATAAAGGTAAACTTTTTCAATTAAAATTTAGTTATGATATCATTGATGATTTAAACGCTTCTATTTTATTTTATAAAGGTATTGGCAATAAAAATACATATCCTGATAACCTTGAAACAGATACAGTTGATGAAAGTTTGTTATACCCGTTTAATGGGATGGAAAATTTTTCTCACTTACGCGCTCAATTGAAATATTATTTTTAATTTATGAATGTCAAGATAACAGGTAGCGGATATTATGTTCCTTCAAATATTGAAACAGCAGAAGATCTAGCATTAAAAATTAAAAAAAGTAAAGACTGGATTATATCTAAAACTGGTGTTTTAGAAAGAAGAGTTTCAGACATTGATGTTGATATGATGGGAGCAATAGCTGCAAAAAATGCATTAAAAAACCATTCAAAGCCAGATTTAATCATCAACGCTTCAGGAGTACCTAAACAAACTATCCCAGATACGTCTGTATTCATTCAAAAAGAATTAGGGTTTAAAGGCATACCATCTTTTTCAGTACATTCTACGTGTTTATCTTTTCTTTCTGCTTTTCATACAGCATCTGGATTAATAGAATCCAAACAATATAAAAAAATTTTAATTGTTTCTTCTGATAGAGGAAGTATTGGAAGAAATTTTGATGAGCCTGAAAGTGCAGCGTTATTGGGAGATGCTGCAGCTGCTATTATTTTAGAACCTTCAAACACTAGTTATGTAATTGATTACAAGATGGAAACGTGGCCTGAAGGAGCTGAATTAACACAGGTTAAAGGAGGTGGAACTTTCAGACATCCAGATAATCCTAAAACAATTGACAATGATCATTATTTTACAATGTCAGGCCCTAAAGTATATAAACTTGCCAGAAAAAAAGTTTATTTCATGATTAGAAAAATATTAAAAAGTAACCAATTAAAAATTAATGATATTAATTTTGTAATTCCTCATCAAGCATCTGAATCAGCAATTATGGCTTATTCAAAATTTGGTGGATTTCCAAAAGAGGTTGTTATGAATATAATTGCCAATTATGGCAATTGCGTTTCTGCATCAATTCCACTGGCACTAGCCATAGCAATTGAGCAAAAGAAAATCAATCGTGGCGATCTTTTCATGATGATTGGAACTGGAGCAGGTCTATCTGTTGCTTCTACAATATTAAAATATTAGATTTATTTTTGTAGTACAATCTTTTTATTTGTCGAATTATAACCATCTGAAATATTGACCATATAAATACCTGAAGAAAAACGATTCGCGTTCCATTCCATTGTATATGAGCCTGGAGTCATCTTCTTTTTATTTAATAATTTTGATACTAAGTTACCTTTAATATCATATATTGATATAGTAATATTGTCAGTTGTATTATTAACTGAAAAATTAATATTAGTTACAGGATTAAATGGATTTGGATAAATAGACTCTATTGCAAATTGTACATTATTAAATGTATCATTATTATTTAACAAACAATCATTAGCACACGAATCTTCATCTTCACAGCCATTACATATTCCATCACCACATTCACAGTCTTGACACTCTGTAATTTGAACACTATAGTAGTATGTATCTAAACTGGTATTGAAATGATCACTATTTGCCACACAATCTGGCACATCTTCACATAACATATTACCTCCAATTGCAAAGTAAGGATATCCAAAATAATCATCATCATCCCAATTTAAATTTAAAGAGCAAAAGTTTTCAGGTAGTGAGGTGAGTTGGTTGTTAAATAACCATAAATATGTCATAGAACTTAAATCCAAAAATGATTCGGGTAAATTATTAATATTATTGTAACCCAAATCCAAAATATACAAATTAGTTAAATTACCAAAATTTTCAGGCAAAGTTGTCAACTGATTAAAAGATATATATAATTGTACTAATGCTGTAAGATTAGAAAAACTATCTGGTAAAACAGTAATATTATTTTCTTCTAAATATAATTTTCTTAAATCATCAAGGTTTCCAATACTTTCAGGAATGGTATGTATTTGAATGTCTACTCCACTGAAATAAAATCCTGCGACAAGAAATCTTAATCTTCCATCATTCCAGGTTTGAGTTCCAAGTTCAAAAGCATTCATAGAATTATCAAAATCATTCGCAGCGATTATATCATCTAAAGCCACTAAATCACCATCTTTAAAGCAAGTACCGTCATCTTGAATTGTTACATTTGGATATAATGTATCAATATCCTCAAAGTAAGAAAAACCTTCTTCACAATTTAAAGATTGTTTATTTTGTAATCGTGTATGGTCATTAAATCCTAGAATTGCATTCAATACTATTATATAAATTAATTTTTTCATAATCCGTAACCTTATTTAATGAGATAAACTTTTTCAGTTAAAATATTATTTTTTGATTTACATTGAATAATATAAACACCTGCTGAAAAATTACTAGCATTCCAACTAAAATTATGTAAACCATAATTTAAAAAACCTGAATAAATATCTTGAATTTTGTTTCCATAGATATCAAAAATATCTATATCAATACTTTGAGTATCCATTACATTAACTTCAAAATTAACGGTTGGATTAAAAGGATTAGGATATGGTGCACTTAAACTAAATTCAACATCGTTAGGATTTAAATTATCTAAAATATTACCACCAAATGATAAAATGATATCTTCATCTGGGTTTAGCGTTAGAGTTGTAATATTATTTTCTAATTGATTTAAACTGTATATATTAAGAATGTAAGTTTTAGATTTTTGAATATGATGAATTGGTGAAATAGTCAATTCTGCTTCATAATTTCCAAAATTATCATTATCAATTATATTAAAATTAACATCGAAAGTTTGAGTGTAGTCACCATTATTCAAAACACTAACAAGTAAATCCTCTCCACCAATATTTAATTCATATAGATCATTAATCATTTGAGGAAATGTAACGCTGTAAGCTATTGGAAAAATTCCTGGAATTCTCATTGCCCTATAAACTAATCCATCAGGGATTTGAAGGTTATAATTTGCTTCCCATATTGAATCACCATTTTGATTAACTTCAACACTAGTTCCACTACCACCAATTGTAGTTGAAAGATAGTTTCCATTTTCTAGTTTTTGTGTATTTCCTGATAAATATCCGTATAAATTTTCAGGCAATACATACTCCCATACAAGCTCTGCTTCACAGCCTGATTGTGTTTCTAATATATCAATTTCTAGTGATCTTGAAGTTTTGATATCTTGATCTAAGAAAATTTCACTTAAATTTCCATTATCAAATGTTAAAATATTTCCATTACTTAATTTTTGTATACTATGTTGAAAACTAAAACCTATATCTTCCCCACAATCTACGTCACCTGATCCTAACTCGTGTCCTAAATTCCATATAACTTCTCCACTAGGATAGGCTATTTTTGTTATTCTATTTAAATGTCTCGAAGATAAGTAAATCGCGCTATCATCTTCATCAAACCAAATTGCATTGGCATGAGTCCAATCAAAACGATTTGTATTATATGCTTCATACCATATTCCGCCATAAATATCATAATCTAGCATACTAAAATGATCAAACACATTCCAGGTCCAAACTTCTTCTTTTGTATCAGCATCCCATTCGATTATCTTATCACCCATCCAATCAAATTCAATTGTTTCTCCATCAGCTTCAAATCCCAAGCCTTGAAATAAAGGTGTCCATGGCCCAATTGGTATAGGACCCTCTCCATAAGAAGTGCCTAAGCCAATGTAATTGCCATTTGGCAATTGAAATATATCATGATGAATGAAATTATCTCCAGGTTCTTGCCAAACTATACCATCTTCAAAATTGAATTTTATGCCTGGGTAGTTATTTTCTGCATTATTTCCAATAAATTCAGCTCCAAAAAATCTTCCATACTTATCTGTATTATAAAAAATTAAATTATCATTACTAGAGTTCCAAATCTCGTGACCATCTTTATCAATGACTGCAGAATAATAATCAAAAAATGAACCAAAAATAGTTAGACCCTGTTGAACGTCAGAATTATATAATGTGGTTGTAGCATTTGCAATTGACGGTCCAATTGAAAAGGTATCTGAATTTGAGCTTAAAATTTCACCATCATTACTAAGACTATTAATTTGCCATGAATATGAATTGTTCCAATCTAGATTTTCTTTTACAATGTATATTAGAGAATTTGAACTAACTCTTTCACCACAAATAACACAATCATTTACGATATCATTACTGTCAGCAATATAAATTTCATATTGGCTTGCCTGCGGATGTTCTTGCCATTCAAATCTTACATGTATTTGATTAAGTATAGCATCTGTATCTGGATGAAGTAATTGACCATTTATAATTACAATAAAAATTAATAAAAAATATTTTACCATATTTTAACCTAATATATTATTAATTAGTAAAACAACATCAGATACATTTATTAGTCCATCACCATTCATATCACCAGTATTTAGATTAACTTCAGCATCTCCAAGTATCATATTTACCATAATTATTACATCTAATACATTTATGTTATCATCATCATTAGTGTCTCCTAATGTACTTCCATTTACATTCATTGTAACTGGAATTGATACGCTTCCACCATTGGATGCTACATTCATATATGCATAAAGTGTTCCATCATTGTCATCGCTACTACATGTTACTATTATTGATTGACTTTCGTTATCATATAAAGTACCTTGTTCAGGATTGACTGATAACCATTTTGGAGCAGATTCAAATGTTATATTAAAATTGTTTGACAATCCATCCGATCCAAAAATCACTTGCGAACCAATATTACTATTTTTTTGAATTCCAACTGACGCATCATAGTTACCATCTATATTTCTGTAATTTATATCAATTTTTCCAGACGGGTATATAACAATTTGAAAATCATAAAACGTATTTTCAAAATATGTCCACCAGTGAGCAACTTCATTGAACCAAATTACGAAACGTTCGGCATTCGAATGATAATAAACATTACCTGAACAATACTGATTGCAATTATCATTTACAGGATTTAAATCATCCCAAAGTCCAAAAATTGCAGCACCATTAATTTGATTTGAAGGAATACCAGTATTATCCCATGAGTCTACATCATTATCAAATCCTACCCATCCATTTGGATTAATAAATAATTCATTATATTGATTGTTCGAAAAATCATCTATATAAAATGGAAAATTAAAATCTAGTGACAATGTCGCTCCAGCTTGATCGTTTGTTGGAAATGTGTAAATAGTTCCAATGTCACTTATATCAATCCATTCGTAATTAGTATTGTTATCAATATCCGAATCTGTCCAAAAGTAATCTCCATCATCAGGCCCATCTCCAATCACATTAAATGGAGAAGAACTGATATTGTAGTTTAATTCTGAATCCAGTTCTCCTGTATTAAATATGTTTACAATATCCGATTGAGATTCATTAGTATTCATATCAAATGTTAATTCTTGAGTATCATATGTTAGTTCCGGGTCAGGCAAATCAATAGCGTCCATACCATCCAATATTGTAGTACCTGTATTATCAGGGTCTAAATAATCTTTCAAACCTAAATTCCAGGATGAGCTAACTTTACCATATGTATCATAAGTGATAGATGTGCATGATGCGGTACCACCATAGAGTTGTCCAACTATTCTATGTGTGTTACCATCAAAAAGGGGTGATCCAGATGAGCCAGGCTCAGTTGTACCATCTTCCCAATTATTTACATCCCAATAATTTCCTGCATTAGATGCATTATTATAATCAAAAGAGATTTTTTTAATATCTCCACTTGGGTGATGAATTCCCACTGGAGTTGAGGGAGTAGTCCCTGAAGCATCCCATCCTGCATAATGTACTTCGTATGTATCAGGTATTTCTTCTTCTAACCTAAGTATTGCATAATCTGAACTAGCTGAATTGTCTAGCAAAGTAGATCCTTGGACTGTCATAAATGTTGGTCCATTCTGATTGTTGCAACCTGAACTTTCATAATTAAACATAAATATCCAATTAGACTCACCACCCAAACAGTGATTTGCTGTTAAAAAATAGGGTGTTAAATCTTGCCTAACATTGTTAACCAAAGATCCAGTACAAAGTCTAAAACCACCTCCACTTAATATCATTGCAACTGAACGAACTTCAGCCTCCCAATCAATAAATTCAGGACAATTGACATTATTATTACATGAACCTGAATCTCCATAATCTCTTGATTCCTCAGGATAGAAAACATCTTTATATGCATGTACTACTCTTCCAATTTGAATTGTACCGTTGAACTCTACATTGTATGGTTCAAAATATTCAATTATTGTTACATCGCCTTTCGTAGGAGAAGTTGCAAAAGTTTCATAAGATTTATTATTTAAATTAGTAAAAGCACCTAAAATGGTAGACTTATCTTTATCATAAACATATAGTTCTGCACCCTCCGGTATGACAAACTTATCATACAATAAATTTATTGAATATGCATTTTTACTTGTGATAGATAATCTCCACAACCTTCCATTATCAATATTTTCCCAGGTACCAGAATTATTTAAATTAAAATTTACATCAAAAGGATTTCCAAATCTATAAGGCACATTCTTATCTTTCTCTTCTAAATCTTGTAATTGTAGAAAATCATGATCTACTTCAGGTAATGTTATATTAGTAATTTCATTATTCATATCCCAAATTACTGATTTTGGAGTACCATTGATACTAACTTGTGAATAAATATTACTAATCAAAAACAAAGTTATTATTAAAGTTCTATTTATTTTGTTCATTTGCGAATCCTTTTAATTTGAATGATGGACATTTTAGGAATTTACAAAAACAGACAGTTCATTTACATTACAAATTGTAACCAAACAAAAATTATTTTTGTGGAGGCGGTGGGAATCGAACCCACGTCCGAATAAAGCTTTCTCAAAGCATCTACATGTTTAGTTTATTTTAGGTTTTAATCTAAACTTTATAAACAAACAAACTTATTTAGACGATTCTACGTATCTACCGAAGCAGACGATTTAATCTAGAAATAGTAGAAAAATTACTAGACGAGTGTGTTTAAAATGACACCCCTGTAATAGTTTCACACACAAAAACTAAAAGAGATGGCTACTGACTAATTAAGCA
>TARA_B100000674_G_scaffold146542_1_pt1 | contig 11030 bp, 6 predicted proteins | sample TARA_B100000674 | Tara Oceans TARA_B100000674 (sample SAMEA2622759) | marine metagenome | biome: marine biome (ENVO:00000447); feature: surface water layer (ENVO:00002042); material: "saline water (ENVO:00002010), including plankton (ENVO:xxxxxxxx)" | depth 5 m
TTTTTGTAGAAAGTGATTTACATGGACTTTAAATCACTATATATTTTGTTGTAGTTGTATAAAATGATTTATGGCGCTATATCTACGGATATAAAAAAATCGTCGGCAAATTGGAACCTAGATAGTGAGTGGATGCAGACGGCAGTCCGATACACCAATACCATATCAGAATTAATCTTCGAAAAGTCCAAGGACAAACGGATAAATCAACTGCAACTGCCAAACTCACCAGAAGGCGATGCGTACACATTCTACTTCTGGACCAGTGAAAATCAAGAGTATCTACGTCTACATATGGCTAAGATAGCATCTGCCATCCAATTCAATCTTCAATTGGCAAGGGAACAGATGAAAAGGGGAGATGAAGAAGGTGTCTTTTTATGCGGACATTCTTCCAAATCGATGAGAAATAAATTGAAAAAAATGCTGACGGATAAAGACGAAAAAGATGATGCTAAGTTGGTCTCTTTAGTAGATATGTACAAAAATTATCGCACAAAGTACAGATACGTCGGTAATATATTCCTTCGCATAGGAATTGCCGTATCCGAGAATCCGGGGATAAAGTATTACTTTAATAATATGGAATCATACCGTGGCAGTGTCATTCGATTGGCTGAGAAAGCCGAAGAGATGGGACCATTTTTAACTGGATACGGTGAGTACGTGGATGGTAAAATCATTTCTAAATTGAATGTTGGTCATGAGATGAATTTGGTGTTGACAAAAAAAGACATCCAGTCTAGAGACAATCAATACAAGTACACTCCAGTGAGTGGATTCATTTTATTTGTCCATTACAAAATGACTCTGACAGAAAAGCTATTACGTGAGAACAAACACATTTACGAGAATGTCCGTGATGAGTTTCGTACGTTACACGACATCACGGTGAACAGCATGGATACCATAGGAGGATATCTAGTAAAGATTAAGCGTGACTCGTCTTCCATGTATTACATTCCACGACAGAGTAAATTTAAGGAACAGCGTGTCAACATATGGGATGAGTGTAGTAAGTTGTTGTCACTATTGCCCAGCAAATCATCGATAGGGATTGCTTATGGTGAGAAGGAATACCTTACAGAGGTCACAAAAAAGCGAGGTAATATGGTAACGAAAGACTACTTTGGTGCTGTAGTGAACATAGCAGCACGAATGGCATCTGTGGATTTTTCTTATTCTACCATTGTAGGGGACACTGCACCATCATCTCATTTGAATCGGATTGCGTATGCGGATATGAATCGATCGAATATCGTCGATATATTGGAACCTAAAGGAGATCGCGTCATGACCACGAATACTGCTGCGTTTATTCCGTACCCATATACCGTAGATAGGGTACCAATAGTAAAGATCAATGTGGGGTATTCTGGTTTTGTGTATGTACTATCGAAGCATCTTCTCGGCAAGACAGAGTTTTCAATAGGACGTTCTGTAAAATGGATGTCTGGTAAACAGGAACGTCGTGGGACAATCGTAGAGATTGGACTGAGTGAAGCGCTTATTCAATGGAATGACAGAAAAATATGGGTGCCAATGCGTCTTTTGGAATTGGATACAAATGATGCCGCCGTTAGAGAGGAAATAAATAAAATGTTTGCCTATAAATTAAAATTCTAATGTCATAAATGAATACAGAAAAATCTTATCAATATAAATATAAGATACAGGTACCACGCAAGGTTCCTGACGTCCATATAGAGGATTCTATGGGTCGTAAGTGGGTGAAGGCGGAAACCGTATCCGATTCGTACCTTCAATGGGAGTTAGATGAGAACACATGGTATGTATGGTTTAAAAATAATGAAGATGTTCCAGAGGAAGGTGAGATTATTGAATTTTCAGATGAAGAGTATACTGTAGCCAATGTTTTACACTTCAATCGCATCAAGCGTGCAGTTGTCACATTCAATTGAAAATCATTATAAATGTAACACGTGTACCTACCAAATGGCATGCGAACATCCATTTACATGTGCGGAACAAATTGAAATATTAGGATGGGTTTTAGAAGGTACAGGGTGGTTTTTATTAATGCTTTTGATTGCACTTGGTCTCCAAATAGCAGCAAATTTCGTGTGGATCCGTAATAGTCAGGTTACGCGAGAATTAATGAAATTGAAAATCGAAGAAAGAGGCGATTATTACCTAAAGTCCTTGTTATGGACTGGAATCTCAACCATCATTTCCATCACACGTATTGTGTTGATAGGTGGTAATAATTTATTTATCTATATTACCATATTGGTTGGAAATTTAGCAGGTACTTATTGGGCACAGTCCGAGCAGCATCCAGATAAATATTGCCTGTCTGGTGATATCATTAGTATGTTGAGAAAGAAAGATAATAACAAATGTTCTCCAAAAATGAGAGAAAATATAAACCAAGCATTGGATATGTTGGTAGAGGAAATGTCGAAGCGTAAGCCTATGAAAAGCTATCCGAGGTATGTAGACAATTTAAAACGTGATAAGATAGATTTTTAATTAAATTTAACTCTAGCTATAGCGTGATGATCTCCGGGTGTACTCAACAATCTTCTTTTTGTTTGATTACACATGGACCATCTAAAAATGATATCAAACACATATATATCTTTTGTATTGAATTCTTTAAAAAGGAATTCAAAATAATCTTCCAATCCATGTTTATTACATGGAGTCAGCGTGCATTTATCTGGAACATTGTAATCTTCGTTATCGTAGCACCCAGAGGCTAAGAAGCTATCCGATAAAGCAAGTGCTGTGACGATACTTCCATTGATGATATCCGCTTGAAAGGATAACGGTGAGTCGAGGGGATCCCATCCATAGCATCCTACGTTAAAGCACTCTGTGCGATTGGTTCCATCGACGCATCCTCCCAAATGATGCGTCTTCTTCTTTTGACAAACCCTCATACTGCGAATCACTGGTAAAATATGATCTGCAGTATTGGTTTCTATGCCTACAATTCCATAATATTCGTCGTCCGTTTCTGTAATGGCATTGTACGGCTCCTTATAAGTGATGCCGTGGTAAATGACAACTGCTCTCCCATATGGTTGGAATATCTGCGCTTGTCCTGTGAATTGCTTACATGTAGACAGAGACAAGGAAATGGACGTCTCTAACACGTGATTCATTTTGATACATCCATATGCGAGACCGTCAATGTTGGTACAATCATGAGTGTAGGCAAAGAATCGATATTCTCGATTGGCAAACAAAAAGGCACAATTTTCTGGTGTAAATGTCTGACATTGTGTTGCAATAGAAAAGGTTGTCCTAGCAATACCATTCCCAAAATGATTGTACGCCAAGTTGATGATGTCATCACCGAATCCTAATGGAGCAAATGCGTCATTCGTAAGGATATCATTTTTATTTTTGATGATTCTGTATCGAGTTTCACCATTCATAGTTACCCTTAATGTATCCAGTACAAAATGTTGTATCAGACGACTATATGTGCTATTGGCACATTCCTCTATTTCGTATCCTATCATTGCAATGTGTTGAGCTTTTGCATTTGGTGTTTTAATACAGGTACCGTCGTAACAGACATAAGACAATGGACATTCTGAGTCTTTCGTGCACCCGGGAATACACTGACCGCTTTCGGTTTCATATTGAACCATGCAGCCGGCGGACTCGGAACAGGTATTGATGGTACATGGATTGTTGTCGAAGCATAGGTTCTCTTCTCCCACGCATATTCCATTGGAACATGTATCGTGGACGGTACATTTTTTCCCATCGTCACACTCGGACCCTTCATTACGAGCGAATCTCACACAATCGCCAGTCACTACATCACAAGCTCCAATACTACAGATGCTATCTAGATGCGAGCAGTCTTTTGGTGTGTTGACCGCGCATAATCCATTGTAGCACTCGTCATTGAGAGTACATGGATTATTGTCATCGCATCCAATTCCATTTAAATTGTTTTCAAAAATACATCCCTGTTCTGCCATGCATGACCCCAAAATACATGTATTACTGGTTTGACATGTCAATGATTTCCCTATGCATTTTCCACTCTGACAATGATCGTCAATTGTACAAGAATCTGAATCCACGCATTTCGTACCGTTTGCTTGGGGTATGGCATTGCATTTGTGAGTGAAAAAATCACAAAAGGAATCGTAGCATTGATTTCCGCCGCAGTCGATGTCTCTGGTACAACAATTCTCTTTCCTCTCGTGTCTACACATATTCTGTTGACAAGAGTCAATGGAGCACGGATTGTTTGTCTGACAATCACTATGTTGAACACATGGTTGAGAGAATAAGAACAGTATTAGCATCAATATACCTATGATTATCATACAGCTCAAGCCACCGGAAACGCATAATCCAACCCCACAATATTTTTTGCGCCACAAACACGGATGACGCCTATGTAAATGGTGACCATATTGATCGGTTAGTAGCTTTCTCTTTACTCTGTACTTTTTCATTTAGCATATGATAAACAATTTATATACACGCTTGTAAGTGAATTATATTTTTTGACGTATATAAAACATAAATCGTCATACCAAAATGAAAAGAACATTAATATTATTGTTGAGTATTTTTTCATATACCTCAGCAGAAATTGCACGTATTTCGAGTGAAAAGTATGGTACAGTATGTCCAAATGGTTTGACTGGTGCAAATTGTGAGATGGAAGGTAATGCCGAGCCATCTGCATCTGACCATCAATATACTTTTCTTACTATATTGAACTATAAAACACAGATGTTGCCTCGGAATTCTGCTCCAAGTGAATCATCTGGTATCAGTGGTTTGACGGTCGTTTCCGATGCTACTGGACATCGTTTTATTAAAACAACTACTACGTTGTTGGAAATCGGTTCTCAGCGTTATGAAGGATGTGGTGTCAAATATGATGAGTCAGACCTTGCCAACTACGCAGAATTCGTTTCTATGACAGCCGGTGCCAATGACGATGGCGTTGCACATGTTGCTGAAATGACAACGTATCTTAGTGGCGAATCTGCCTCCAGTGCCAAATTTATTGATGTAGGTACATGTACTGGTGGATCAGAAACGACGAAAAAAGAATGTGAAGCTGCTGGACGTGTTTGGGCGACGACCGGTTATGCTTGTGAATTTTATGTACAAAACAATATGTATTTGGGATCTGTTAAATTGGCGATTGCTTTCCAAAAGACGTCAACGACTACTGCTACTGGTGATTCTCGTCTTACCAAATTACATGCTTCATTGAAGTTTGTTCCTAGTGATGATGATCCAAATTTTTATCAGGCAGCAACAAAAGGATTTATCCCAGAGACCGACGGTTTCCAAAATCAACATATGCGTGATTTGGCTATCTCGTATGCAGACTCTTGTTACAGTACTGCCGGTTATTTGCGTAATATCAAAGGTGCAACCGCTTGTCTCGGTTTTGAACAGAATAATGGTGTAACTGCAAGTGATAACGATGTTAATGTAGTTGAACCATCTTCATCATCAGCAGGAACAATCACTTTACGCCTGACTGGTACCTTTTTGGATCCTCGTTATAAAATTGTTTCGCAATCCGGTGTAGAAACCTTGCCATCATCTATTGGTAATGTCTTGTTGATTAAAGAAGGTTTAGAATTGCATAAGGATTACCGTTCCTTCAATGACCCAGCAAAAGATCTTCGCCATAATGGTGGTGACGAAACTGTGGCTATGAACCCAGTAGCTTTCCGTCTACGCAAGCGATCTGATTCAACCATGAATCAAGAAACTTCATTGGAAGGATCTTCGTCTGTTAAGGATTTCTCCAACGCGGGTCAACCGCTACTAGGAGACGCTCCACAATTGCAAAATTACTACAGTACGGTCAACAATATGGGAGGAAACACCTTAGCAGCGTCTACGACAACAGCAGATTACCTATGTGAGACAGAAGCTGCTTCAGCCAGCTGTAGCGATGGCGTTTCCGGTGATCAAACATCATGTGAAAACGGTGGAGGTACATGGGGTGTAACACAATACACCATAGACACTGCTATCGGTACCAGAGGTACTTGTTATGCACAATATGTATTGAATCATAATTTCGTATTTCGTTATGGCGATTTGCCTGATTTTAAACCGGGATACATTGGATGTGATATCTGTGAAAGTGTTATCGCAGTAAAGGCATTCCATGAAGACGTATTGGGTACAATGAAGTACCAAGTAAACACACGTCTAGCCATTTCTGTACCAGATTTGCCAACATCGCCAAATACAATCAGTATTAAGACTGTGAATTTGTTACCACGGCAGGTACAATTCACGTTGGCACCCAATGTATATTACAAGATGGGAGAGTTGTTTGAGGTCGAACAATCTACTCACGACATCATCGATACTGCTGGTACAGCACCTGAAAATCTGGATGCGTCTTTGAATTTCTTCAATCTGGGAAAGTTCATTTCATTTGAAGCCAGTAAACCAAATGGAGATCCAGCAATTGCTGCCATCTCATTGGAAACATCCGAATCTGGAGCTTGTCCTACCCTGACAAATTTGAAATTGTATCATTTGGGTACAGATACCCGTGAAGCGGTAGAAACATTATTGATATCGGACTGTTTGATTCGTGTACCAACCAACTTCTATGGTACAGATTATAAGTTGAAATTCAAAAACACCGAAGCTGAAAACACGGAGCATGTTGTTACTATTCGCGAAACGGACTCGCGTAGTATTATGATTGGCTCATCTCAATTGAATCTGATTAATCGTGTAGAAGCTGAGATTCTTCGGGTTGCGACAACGATTACTATGGATATCACGAAGACTTTACCAGTTGCTACAATTCCAGCTGGATATGCGAACTCTGGGTTAGAGTTATCCACTCAACCGATATCGTTCCGTTTGAAGGGAGATAAAGGTGATTTCGCTGGCTTCGTATCTACGACCGATGGAGGTCGCGAATGTGCTGGAGATAAAATCTACTGGAAATCTCAAACCGATAGACCATACCTTCTACCATCTGCACTAACGGGCTCCAATGTAGGATATACCGATGATGATGGTCCTTGGGGAATCTGTGTGGGTTCAAGTGGTTTAATGGTAGCACCTTTAGAAACACAACCACAAGCACCTGTAGCTCAAGTTGGAAAATTGTTAAAGTATGATGCTTGTAAAACAGCTGGTGGTACATGGGAGATCACTTCTTTACCAGATGTCACGGTTACTTGTGTCGAAACAGGTGTTTGTGACAACGGTCTTGGTGAAGTTGGTAACGGAGAGGCTCATACCGACGAAACAACATGTAATGCTGCTTCGGATTGTGGTGCTGGAAGCGATGCACAATGTGTATGGACGGCAAATGCTTTGTCTGCAAGTGATTGTTCTTTGGACAAAAATACTGACAAATTTGGCATTCATTTGAGTTGTACTGAACGCGCGATACAAGAAGAAGTTCTATTCACATCGTCTCCGAATAATGGAGAGGTAAAGAAGCATACTATCCGTAGTACCGACCAGTGTACGGGTAAATTGGACTTGCAACTCGAAGATAGAACGCAATATCAGGAATTCGCCATCTACAGAGCACGTATTGAATGCTCTCGTGTATCTACACAAGAATTGTCAGATGATGTGCGTCTGAAATATGCATACAACACAAAATTAGATTTGTCAGACAACTCTCTTGAGATTACAGCAAGTTACACAGAAAGTGTAAACACTGCAGGTAAATGTCAAAATGCACCAGAATACGAAACAAAAACAGCATGTGATAATGCATTTCAAACATGGATTCCAGAATATGCAGTAAGTGCTGCATTCGGTGTGTGCAATAATGATAACACTATTGCAGCAGTCGCGGATTGTACGGGTGTTCAATTTGATTTGGATAGTGCAAACCACCGTCTACAACTCGTAAAATCCTCAGATAGTTCACCCATTACGGAAGGTCTTCAAACGTTAATGAACTGTCACGATACGGGAAATCCAATTCTAGTGACACACGACGGTATGACAACTCCACGTCAAATTCCATCTGATCCAGCGGCAAGAAACACAATTGCTTCTTATATCATCACCTACGACCTTGCTATGCAATACGAAAGAACATTGTTAAATGATGCATTTGGCGGAGCAAAACTAAAATATTGCGACGATCAACAATTCATTGCAACCATTCGAAGAGATGCTAAAGCAACTACAACAGTAGCACAAATTAAAGCTGCTTCATTGAATCGTGCTATAGTTGTATCTGATATTGGTTGGGTTGGTAATGAAGACGGTACCTACCAAGGTTCTGACTGTACCAATCCTAACGAATATCAATTGGAAGTTATCATGAAATCCATGGATCAGGATGCTCGTGGTGATGGTGGAACATGGCAACCATCTGAATTGACGAAAGCATTCATTGACACCGCCTCGGATGCTCAAAACGACAACCAAATGAAAATTCACAAGCCGGGTGGCATTGGTTTTGGTATCTTGAAGGATACTACGCCACAAGTAGCCCCATATGCATTAGGAGGTGATGCCATTGATGCGGATTCTGGTACAGAACACGGTCATTTCTTCAAGGTACGTTCTCAATGTGTAACCGTTACCGAATGTGCCGCTGATGCAGATGGTGTAGTAGATGGTGACTCGTGGGATGACCTGACATCCTTGTTCAAAACAGATCTGGTTATTCGTGGTACTTTCTTGCGATCCGATGTAGATAGTAAAATTGAATTGACGATTGATTTCGATGAATGTCCATTGGATGGAGAAGCTGAAGTTACTGGTGAGACTAGAGTAGGACTTCAATTGGCATGCTCTGCGCCAGATGCCGATCAAGCAACCGCAGAAGAGAAACTGCTAGCAAAATCATTGGCTCAAATACAAATCAATACACATGACCAAGATTTGGCATTGTACGCAACCGCAGCTGAATACGAAACTGCTGGAGGTATTATCGACTGTAGTAGAGCATTCGCTGATGACGTCGCCCGTGTCACTGGTTTCATTTTTGCAACCAAATCGGGATGTACAGATGCTCAATCGAACCCGAATTTACAGGAACGTGCTAGCGATGGATCAGAAGACTACGATCCAGATTGTGCCTTGTTAAAAGACGAATACGACGCTGCATCCGCGCAACAGTGGAAAGCCGACATTGTAGATGTATTTATTGATCGATTCGATACGTCTGGATCAACACCTCTTTTGACATCTTCCACGCGCATCTGTAAATGCGAATCCGGTGAAAATACTGCATGTGAAGTCGATCAAACATCCATCATCGGTTTAGATGCATTCGTACAATATTCTGATGCTGTAGCAGAATTTTCACAATACCAAGCCTGTGGTTTCCATGGAACAGAGGCAAACAACGCACAGAGTCCTGCTGGTGAAACAAACACCGCCCTATCTGGAACCACCGGTGGTACAGACAAAATGAAGCATCAGTTTGGTTTGATGCCTATGTCTTCAGCTACGTCTGACCTTTTCAAAGTCCGTTACGAAGTTATTTTGGTGAGCGATTTGTACCAACCACCATCACGCCGACGTCTAAGAACCAGTCAAAAGATTAATCTGGCAGCTGGCGCTGCTTTTGATTCGGGTGCTTCCAATGGATTCCAAGTATTGATGTTACAAGACCAAACGGCACCTTCTGTAGATTACCCTGATGTGATTCCTGTGGTTGCTACCTCAGGTGAACACAATCACACCGATCATCACGACGATGGACACCACGACCATGACATCAGTGGTGGAGCCATCGCTGGAATCGTGTTGGGATCCATCTCTGTCATTGCATTGGTAGCTCTATTAATTAGCAACTCATCCAGTGGTAAGAAAATGGACAGTAAAAATCCAGAAGAGACAAAAGCTATGGTTGGTGGCGACGAAGAAGAAGAAGAAGAATATCGGTCATCAAGGTTCCGAAATTTGCGTTATTGATTATAAATATATTAAATTATGATACCATAATATGACTCAAACATACTGTACATATTGTATTTTACTTGCCATTCTGCTTTACTGGAACACCATACTGGTTATACAGCTCAATAATAAAAATTATTACATGGCATCTTTTTATAGTTCATGCTACGTCTTACGAGGACAAGATACACCAGCATTCAGCTTACTAACCTTTACTGAAAAAGACCAATTTACGCAAATCCAATACAATGTCAATCTAAGCAACTGCGAATATTATTCCGCATACAAGACATGGTCTCTAAGAGAGCGTCCTATTGTGGGGGATCACATTCATCTGGGAATGGTTCTAAGTGTCAATAATCAGGTATTCAATTTCCATGATAGGAACATGTCGCAACCGATACCTTACGAGGATGACAATTACCCAGTGACTTGTCCATCGCCGGGTGATTTCGCTTACGAGAAACGCTGGTATCACAACGGTGTCCACACCCACTGCGACGGAAACATCATCCATGTCCATCCGTGGTCTGCTCCCGATCAACTCAGGGTAGAAGGTCGGAAAGTGCGTCTTAAAATGTGGTTTGAATCCGTCGGTATAGAGGTCTCTTCCGATGGACAATCTTTAAAATTGCCCGGGCAAAAGGACTATATTCACGATTGGAACATGGAATATTATGTGAATGTCATGGACGATGACCCACATTTTCAAACGACTTCAGTGGAAGAGATTGTCAATTTGTGGTTGGTCGATCACCATGGAGAGATATTGTTATGGCAAGGGGGAGATAAACCAGAAAAAGATTATAGAGTGTTGAAATATAAAAAGCATCCAGATAACTATCCTAGACGTTATAATTAATATGATAATTTAATAATATGGAGCACGTTGACCTCTCTTGCCTATTTGTGAAATCGATTCCATATGATCTCTTGCAGTTCCACTGACATTGTATTTACTCATGGCACTCAAAAAACGTTGTACGTCGTTTTTCTTTTGTACTACTGGAGCAGTTTTAACTTTCTTCGTGGATGCCGCATGGACCACAGGTGCCGTTGCTGGACGCTTTTTGCTCATGACTTGTTCAAATTTCTCTTGCAATTGACTTCGCTTCATGACTTCCTTGTAGTCGGCAAACTGAGTTTTC
>TARA_B100000674_G_scaffold339221_1_pt1 | contig 11017 bp, 13 predicted proteins | sample TARA_B100000674 | Tara Oceans TARA_B100000674 (sample SAMEA2622759) | marine metagenome | biome: marine biome (ENVO:00000447); feature: surface water layer (ENVO:00002042); material: "saline water (ENVO:00002010), including plankton (ENVO:xxxxxxxx)" | depth 5 m
CCGCACACCGCGACGCGACGCGCGCGACGAACGCGCTCAAACCGCGCGCGTTCGGCGTGAAACTTCCTTTTCGATCGCTTCACCAAGTTTCGTCGCGAACGGATGAGCGCCGACGCCGTGACTGCGACGAGGCTGATGCATGGAGGAGCGCACGGAGAGTGCGACTCGAGAGGGGATGCGCGTGCGACGACGCGCTGGGAAAGAACGGCGTGTAAAGGGGGTGTTTAGGGGGATGAATCAGACCGACCCTTAGCTCAATTCCCAGCCCTCCTAGGGTTTTCCCCTTTTTTGTACGCGTGTCCGCCTATCGACGAAGAAACTCTCTAAGCGCGTGCTCCGCGCGTCAACGCGCGCACGGACGTCACAAATGGACCTGGGGAGCGACGGAGAGCTCGCACGCCGAGTTTCGCATGCTTTGGCCGCTTGGTGTGCTAAACCGAGGCACCGAGCGACGAGGGAGCGACGAGGAGCGCACGCCATCAAGTTCGAATCGCGCGCGTCGACGGACGAAGTTGGGGGTTCACGGCGACGCGCGTATACGACCGGTGAGCGAGAGGCTGCAGAAGCGTAAGTAAACACCCTCGCGCACAGTTCTCGGTCCTGTGTTGAGTCCGTTCAAGGCTCCAAGCGGTGTGCGCGCGCGCGATGGACGGGAATTGAGGGACACGGAGAGAGCCGCTTTCGCGAAGTGCATGCACTTTGCGAAGCGTTGCGGACAAGCCTCGGTAGAAGATGTGTGCAAAGAATGGGAAATAAGTAAGTCTCATGGATATAGGATCTTAAATCGATGGCGAACGGAGGAGAGTGTCCTATCTCGACCTAGAAGTGGGCGCCCGCGCGCGTTGACGGAAGAGGACATGAAGACGCTTGAGAGTCTATCGGAGGAGGTCAACGGTTACTTCGTAGTCTTTGTACAGATGGATAATGCGCGACCTCATGTGAAGCGCAAAACCCATTTAGAAGTCGCTGGAAAGAGACGGAAGCGCATCAATGGGAAGCAAATGCCACTGATCAAATTTGTGTTACAACCGGCCAACTCACCGGACACCAACTTGAACGATCTCTGCTTCTTTAGGTCGCTATTAAAGTTCGCAAGAGCACGAACGCGAGATCGAACACAGCGCTGCCAATAAAGACAAGTTTTGGAGCCTCATTGTGGAGCAATACCATGACCGCGAGAGACTTGAGAGATGCTGGGACGTCAAAACCGCAGTCACTAAATGCATCCTCGATGCCAACGGAACGAACAATTACAAGCTACCGCACCGAGGAACCCGTCTCTGACGATGTTTCCTTAGATTTGGACGATACAGACGATCCGGTGGCGCGCACTTTGGACTACGAAGGTCTGAGTGCATGAGTTTATGTTGCACAAGTTGCGACCCCCTCGATTTGCCGTGAGTTGTAACTCAAGAAAAAAAACGCGAAAAAATACCCCCTCGTGAATTCACCAATCACAATTGCAGAATCGCTCCCGTTGCAGGTGACGTCGGCTTGGAGGGGAGCTTTTTCGAGTTTGGGACCGGCCAGAGTCGCAGAAAGGACACACATTTCGTCCGCGTAAAAGTCTACGACGAAATAACGCGCAGATACATGTCTCTTTCTCAAGTTTCAGTCTTGCCTGGCAGTTCTCCTTACGCTTCGAAGGCAGTAACTGGTGTGCGTGGAAAATACCAGAAACGTGAACGAAACTTGTGCGTGTTTGCCAAAAACAGACAGTATCCTGATCAGGTTGGTGCTAGCTAAGTCTGAGTAGTTAAGTGTGGTTTGACACTTGCTGTTTGTGTAGGTTGAGCTGAAAAAATCTTTCAACTCACGTCGACACGTTTTGCTATCTAGTGTATCACTGGTTGTTTCGCGTGAACTTACTCGAAACGAGGCCAGTGCAACTCCTTCGACGGTAAGAAAGCTTCCTAGTTCAAATAAACAGGAGTCCTGACGCTTGCGTGTTACAGCTTGATACAAAGATGGTAATTAGGTTGTCTCACGTTTGATGAATTCGTTCAAACAAGTTTAGGTTGGCTCATATCTGCCAAAGTCAGATACCGCGGTAAAGATCTCAGCACATGATGACTTCGAAAGACAAACTGAGGTACTAGTCAGGAGGGGTTCTATGACTTCGTTGCTTCACAAACTCGGACGCCCGCACTAAGGTATCATTTATGCCTCATAAAGCGGTGACATATAAACCTTAGCCTCGTAGAGCTGGTGCTCTGGAACAATACCATGTGTGCCTGCCACCAGAATGGAAGGAGGTAAAGGTTTTTTTCTTAGCAAAGCACCCTGCACATAATTCGCTATGCAAGGTTCTTGTCAGTAATGCAAAGAGTGGCAACTACTGCCAACCCCGATGTGATGAGGTCTGTTCGTACCGTTTTCACTTTCTTTAATCAACTGACTGACTTGACTTGATTATCAAGGCGACCACAGAAGTTTCCTTTGGTAGCAGCACTCAGGGCACACTTCAAGTCATAATAATCCCAACTACCAAGCTGCTGATTGCGAAGAAGTATCCCTCATTACACGAAGTCGGAGATATTTCGGGTATACTCAACGCCATTTCACCCGCCATTACTGGAAGGTATGCAATATGAGACAGTGACATACTTTCCTACAACTCTTTTTTCAGTGTTGCAGTGGAGGAGGAAGACATTGTTGATATGCAGCAGATTAAGAAGAATGGTAGGGATTACTATGAGGTGCGCTCAACTAATGTTATCATTGATTCAGTCTCAGCGTGTTACAGTACGAACTCTTCACTCCATATGCAGAGGCAGGTTCCCATAACCTGACAACTGTCTGTACGTCCATGGTGCGGGTTGTCCACCGTGAATTGCATTCCATTAACTTGACTTGTGCACATTTCTTCAACAGAATTACCTTGTTATGGCTACCATTTCAGCTAATGAAAAACAATGGGAAAAATCTGAAAAGGCACGTTGGCTTTTGCCAGGCAAAACCGAACCTAATTCTGTGACAGATTCTCAGGAGAGTATTGCACTCTTTCGAAGTGGAAGCCACAAAGACCTGATTGAGTTTATTCGAAAAAAAACATGAGCCGCGCGCAGGCTAGGATCGAGTGCATCGGGCGAGAGTTACGGTGAACAAACTTATAGAGAGTTGTTGTGATAACATATATCAGCTGTTGCACAACCAGCTTTCTCTCAGCTAAGCAGGAACGAGGTACAACTGCATAGTTTACTTACGAGAAACCTTGTCAAAAGAGGACACTCCGATCACAGCCGCAGCAATTGCACCGAGGACCACACCACCTGCAACAATAGAGAGCAAAGTGTTCTTCAGAGAGGGCGTGACGGCAGCCTCTGCGACCAACGGATTGGAGAGGGAGGCAATCATCGCGGTAGTCGCGGCGACCGAGAGCTTTTGCTGGGCACTTTCCCTATGTCTTCATGTCAGAATCGTTGGAAGAAAGGTTGTTGCTAGATGAAAGAGATGCCTGTACAGACAAAGTAGTAGACTCACCTATCAACCACCTGCTTAGCAACAGCTCGCACCGGCGCGCTGGAAGTGCGCGCCATATGGCGAATACCGCCTAATATAAATATGGTTAGTAGAGTTCTTGCTTCAGATGGAACATTCGCGAAGGGCTTCCTAGACTCACGGCCAACTGCCAACTTCGAACAAAACTTTGATCGCGCGGGGCGGGGGATGTTGCGTACCTTGTTGAGAGTGGCGGGTCGTGCGAACCTTGACAGGCGCGACGCGTGCAGACTGGGTGGTAGCGAAAATCATATCGACGACGGAGATGCGACGATGGCTGATCCAGCGGCGAGAGACTGTTGTAGAGCCCTGATCGCCGGTTCACCCTATCCGGCTTCTGCTCTCCCTGACCTTGTATCTGCTGCGAAGTGTTATCTACTTTGGAAGAATACAACCCATGTTCAGTTTTTTTTTTATTTTTTCATTTCGCAAGTCGCAGATTCGGTACCTCAAAGAATCTTGTAACCCCTGGAAGATTTACTGTCATATCAACAATAAAATCTCGTCGATACATATTGCAGCCACCTCATTCTCATAGAGAGAATATATACATAACAAATGTGCGCAAAGGAGTCGACGATCTAACGGATCAAAGAGCGCTCAGTCCACCGCCCCATAGTCACGCGCGACCCTCGTCACGATGTCAACGATGATCACAACCATGAACGTTTCTGGAGCGATTTCTACCACGAACGGTGCGTCTGTGAATCGAATAACATCGTCTTTACCCAGCCGGATACGCGTCCGATCGTTCTACCGCGCGCGGTGTTGAGCTCTAACACCTTCTTCCTTCGCGAGCAGGAACCACAACCCGCCGTATGGCCAAGAAACAAGCAGGTGCGATTTTGAATAGAGTTATTCAGGCGCGCAGACTCGAATCGTCTCAACTCTCGTCTCACGAAGTCGACCTTTCTTCCCAGTCTATCATCAAGGGCAAAACACTGACCAGTTTCTTACAGTCCGGGCCCAGCGCTGTGTCACTAGTGCGGTTTCGTTTAAGCGTGAAGCCGCAAAACTTACTTCTCTCATCGCGGCCGCTCAAACGCTTCCGGCACTTGCTATCGTACGTGGTCTATCCAATAAGTTGACTTAACTTGACATTATTCTTGTAGGTGGATGATAGACTCAACGGTGACGGTACCGGCCTCCCGCTCGGTATCAACGACGGTTCTCTTGGTATCATCCTTGCTACGGTTCCTCTGGCTGTCTTCAGCTTGTACTTCATTGCTGGCAAGCAAGACGCTTCGATTGTCGCTGGCGGCAAAGATGACGACAGTGGCCTCTCTCTTTAGGGTCGCCCGCTGTGGTGCAGAGACATCTCTTATTCGAATGATGCGCTTTGTAATGCAAAAAAAACTTGCGATGGCGACTAACTTGGCACTATTCCGTCGATTTTCTATCAGAAGTGCTTCCACGTGCAAAGAACTCGGACCTCATCCTGTTGTTTTTCAGGCAAGTTCACCTCGTAACTGTGTATTTATTAAAAGATTGTTTTGTTTGCTCGTCGTAAACGGCCATCTATTCGACTTCGTAGCCAAACACGGAAGAAAAGACCTCGTAGACTCGCGATCCTTCGTCAATAGTGGCCATGGGATCCTTTCTGAGTCGGTGTCTGAGGCAGAGGGAAATAACGGAGTAAACATCCTCGTCGGTGACAATTTTTGCACCCCTGCGAAAAGAATTGAGTCTCAGCTTTCTTTGAATTCAAAGAAAATGCTTACCGATACGCGGCCGCAGCACGAGATGCACGTGTAGTGACCAGATCACCTCGTAGTCCGTCGACATCAAGTTCGGCACAAACCTGTTTCAAGTTTCAATCACATGGTATGTTGGGCAGCAAGTTTTCTCACCTGAGAAATTTTGAGTCTGATTTCCATCGGAACTTCCACCTCGGGGAGCAGCGTGCGCGCTTGCGTCACCTTTTCAATGATATTGGCTTGTTCTGACGCATATTCTGTTGATAAACCAGTGACTACGGAGCACTGCGGGATGAAAAAACTACTTACTTGAACGGAAATTTTTCGGGTTAGAGTCGAACTCAGTACGCTCCTCGACAACTTTGACGCGTTCCTAGGCATAGTAGTAATTTGAATGGAATGCTATAAATTGGTCTGACGTCAAATCACCTCAGGAAGCTTGACGGTTCGGATTTGTGCGTGCATTCCAAAGCGATCCAGAAGCTGTGGCCTTAACTCTCCTTCCTATTATTGAGAAGCTCAGGTATATCCTTCACACGTTGAAATGAGACATTTACCTCTGGATTTCCCGATCCAATCAAAATAAACCTGGCCGGGTGGCAAATGCTTATGCCTTCACGTTCGACCGTGTTCCAACCAGAGGCCTGAAAATGTTTTAGAGTTCACGTGGTGTGAGGAAGGGTTCGGCACTTACTGCTGAATCAAGAAGTACGTCCACAAGGTGATCATCCAAGAGATTCACCTCATCCACATACAAGATTCCTCTGTTTGCCTATGGCATGTGACGCTAAGAAACAAGTGTTAGAGAGTAGGAGATAGTTACCTTCGCCAGTAAACCAGGCTCAAATGCCTTAGTTCCCTCTGTTATTGAGTGAACTCCGTCAACTCTGACTGAACAAAATACATGAAATTGTGCTGACCTGTCAATGCTTTCTCAATATCGATGGTTCCACAAACGCGATCTTCAGTCGCTCCTAATGGTAAATCAACCATGTTGATGGGGACTTTAGAGGTCTCAAGCTGTTGCCTGACAAAAAATGCGTGATGCAAAGCCGCGTGAAGTAGACTGAAATTTACCCTGCACGGTACGCAGCAAGAACATCGGGAGACATCAGATTGGGGTCTGTAGGACTACTCATAAAAGCATCATCCTTGACAACATCGATTAAAGGCAATAGATCGACCTAGCATACGGTGGGTAAAAACACAAGCAAGGGCAGAATGAAAGCAACATACCAGCGATCGAACAGTAGTAGACTTTCCGGTACCTCGATCGCCCATTACCATAATACCACCAATGTTAGGATCTATTATGTTCATGAGAGCCGCAAATTTCATTTCCTCTTGCCCTATGATAGCCGTAAACGGATAGACCGGCCGGGCTTCTTCCACAGCGTCCTCTGGTGAAACAAGTGAAATCGAGAGTTTTGCTGGAGTAAGATCACGCACCTTTTGATACAGCACGTGAGATAGAGAGTGTTCTACGCGACCGATCCACAAATCGAGAGGAGTTCCAAGAACTTCTGGCTCTGGGGCGGCATTCTAATGCTGTATTGGAAGAGAGGTTAGCAAGTAAGAATTGTGAGTGGGGCTCGGCTAACCTCTTCTGTTGCCCCGCGAAACCACTGTCGGAAGGCTTAGGACAGACGAAAAAGTCATGTTCGTAAGGGCTGTATGTATCCAGCGATAGCTGACTGCCGCGCAACCAATATAATGACGCTTACACGCTCACGCGGTGGCTGTCCGCTACGTTATCCACATCCCAGACCGGTCCGTATCCAGTGTCATCACGCTTTGTCAACTTTGTACTTGATAGATAATGTTGGATCAATATATTTGTCAAAACACTTTTCCATATTATGTGAAAACAAAAAACCTACATGCATGAAAAATAATCTCTGAATACGACGATAAGAGATCGTGGGTTTGTCGGCGTTGTGATTCAACGCACACTGTCCGTCCTCCCTCCCCTGGCGGCGGGTCCTGCTTTCCTGGGGTGGTTTCTGGACCCTGTTGTGAGACCGCGCGTTGCGTGATCAGCTCCAGCTTTTAAGCATGCGTCTCGAAAAATGCTGGTTCTGCAGCTCGACGATTTATCCAGGGCACGGAATCTGCTTTGTGCGAAACGACTCAAAGCAATTTCGCTTTTGTCGCTCCAAGTGCCATAAAAACTTCAAGATGAAGAGAAATCCAAGAAAGGTAAAGTGGACAAAAGCATACAGGATGCTACATGGTAAAGAACTGCAAGCGGATACAGCGTTTGACTTCGAGCGTCGACGAAACCGTCCGGTGAAATATAACAGAGATGTAACCCGCGCAACACTTGAAGCGATGAAATCGCTAGAAAGTATACGAGCGCGACGAGGAGAAAGATTTTACACGAATAGAAGGAGAGGCGTAGAAGATAAGCGACGTCGTAGTGTCAAGAAAGAATTAGCACAGCAGGTTCATCTTGTTCAGGCGACGAAGCTGCTCACATCAGAACACGATGTTGATAAGTTATCCAACACAACACTCAAGGTATACGCTACTCAAGCTACCAAAAAAAGTTTGTACGAATAGCTAAAAGGTGAGCAAATGATTCATGCATACAAAAGAATATTCGTTTAGGTTTTTGCACCACTTTGCACACAGGGCGTGAAAGTGGATTGCGAAGGAAAAGCTCAAATACGCCGAGCTGTTACAAAACGTTGTATGTTGGCATAGTCACGATGTATTTCCACCTTCTCAAAATGTCGAAAAGACGCCAATTCCTTCGATAAGAAGGTCGTTTGCTCATCACCGTGTGTTTCGAGTATCAAAATACCTCCACGCAGAAGATATTGCGCAGCACCTTGACATATTGCCCTCAAACAGTCAGTCCCGTTAGCCACACCCCCATCAAGAGCAAGCACCGGTTCATGCTGTACTTCAGGCTGTAGAAGTGAAATTTCGTGACTTGGAATATAAGGTGGATTACTAATAATCCCGGCAAATCTAAGATGTTTCATATTCTCAGAATCGTTGAAAGCATCAAACCATGAGCCATGAACAAGCTTGACAGTATCATTAAGTCCATAACGTGTGAAATTCCTCTTCGCAACCGAACAAGCGCTGGGAGATACTTCAACTGCGTATAAGCGAGGACTATTTGGATTCGGTTCAAATTTCAGATCCTTCGCAAGTGCTACAGATATTGCACCAGAACCACTTCCGAGCTCAAGCCATGGACCGTGTTTCAAAGCTCGCATTTCTTCGTCTTCATCGGATCTCTGGTACTTTTCATAAGCGTGCATAGCAAGTTCCACAAGTAATTCAGTTTCAGCACGAGGTATGAGTACCGCTGGGCTCACAAAGAGTACCAAATCTCGCCAGTGTGCTGTGTACGTAAGGTATTGAAGTGGAACACGCTCAACAAGCCGGCGCTTCCAGAGTATACTCAGCTGTTCCAGGGGCAGCCGTAAGGAAACAAGGGAAGAACCATCTATATTTCTACCATATCGAAACCATGAAGAGTTCATACAGTCGGAGCTGAGCTTGGAATATGAAGAAAGTGTGCTAGTGCCCGCATCAATATGCACTGCAATATTATCTTCAAGGAGCCAGTCTAATTCTGTCAGAAGATTTTCGAGAGAGGGATTGTCTACGTGTCGAGCCTGTGTTTTTAATTCTAACTCAGCCTCACGTCTCGCCCAAGCTCTCCACTTGATAACATTAATGCACTTTTCGAGGCAGCTATCAGGGAGACAAGTGAGCTGTGTAAGCTCTGTTGATATTTCTGTAGGCCGATTTGTCGAGTGAAGTCGTCGACGGCACATTTTCAATATAGGAATTTTGTGAACGTTCTGACAAAAAGCTTGCCGAAGGTCGGTGAAGACGGTAGCATACATTGAGTGTGCTTCTCTTCCTTGAGGTGATTTAAGCACCAAGCCAACCGACTGACCCTGCACACAGCTATTACGATGCCAGAAAAGCTATAAGATGGCAATCAAGCGAGTTATGGTGTCGAGGTCGTTGCACAACTCGTTCAAGCACAACCCAATGAGGTTTCCTGTTAGTTCACGTGTTGCCCAGAGTGTCTTTATGGCCGGTGTACAGATTTCTGGGTTATAACTCACATTCATGTCCAAGCCAAACTTCGCCTGAGCCAGCGCATCTCGCGGCTGTCGGACAGTTTCACCACACCCCAGGTGCGACTCTCGGAGTCCCTCCTCTTGAGTCATGACTCGACGTTTTGAGAAAAAACGCATCACGGGCATCTGGCGTCGAAAGCGCCCGACACTGAAACCCTGGAACATCGAACGTCGCGAGTCATTGGTGTACTCTCGGAGTCAGCCTTTGACGTGTGATATGATTAGTAATTGCCCTTCCTTGTTGAGGTAAATTGAGGTTCACAATGACAACGGGCTCTCTAACAACGTCGATAGAAACTTGGCTCGTCAATTAGTCACTCACGGACGAGTTGAGACTACTGTCGCACGAGCAAAAGATTTAAAAGCACTCGCAGATAAGATAGTGACGATAGGAAAACAGGTCTAATAACCTCATTGCATCTCTTTAATCAAATCTCAGATCTCGATAGGGCAATCCTAGTGCACGGCGACGGCTTGGAAGTTTTCTCCGCTCGAAGGATCTTGCTGAGAGACTTCAAAAAGATATCACATCACATAACCATGGGCGGGAAGGAGGCTATACACGATTACAAATCACGAGGGTTCGAAAAGGTGATTCCGCTCTAATGGCACAGGTACAGTACTTGGGCTGGAGCCGGGTACAGTCGTAGCTGAAAGAGAAGCAAGTGTTGTATAGAACTTGCCTAAGGTTTGGAGATATGTAGGTTGTTCCAATAAATCATTGTGACCCCCTCCAACGAACTGCACAAACTCTTTGTTCTTGCAGGCAACAGCTTCGTAGAGCCTGCGACCGAGAGAAAGAGGTACGATCGTGTCGTCAGAGCCATGCAAGCTTAAAAAGCAGGTTTCAACCTTGAGTTTGCTTGCCGCGGCACACGTGCCGCTCCACTTATCCAGCATGAGCACAGACAAAGGTAGAAAACGCAACCTATCTTCTATCACATCGATACAAGAACTCAGTCCGCCTTCGACGACGATGCCCACTATTTTAGTGCGACGCACAGGATCCAACCTCTGGAGTGCACAAATTCCAGCAACACTTCCAATACTCTCAAGGTGTAAGACTAACTTCGCGCCTTCGCCCCCGTTTGTATCACAATGCCATGTTATGGCTGCAATAGCATCTAAGACAAGACCAGCCTCAGAAGGGCTTCCCTTGTTTCCACCATATCCCCTGTAGTCGAAGAGTGTAATGGCACACCCATACCGTTGTCTAACAGCATAAGCCCAACCTAGTCGATGTTGTCGATGACCAGCATTCCCATGGAGGTGTAAGATCGAAATATTTCCATGTTTTCTATTCTTATCCGCTGGCCAGAACCAACCGTCGAGCCTCACATTATCGGTGGTCAGTACGAAAACATCTTCTACGGTTGCAAAGCAAGGAGAAAAGTGTGAAGGATGAGGCGGACGCTTCGCGAGAGGAAAATACTGCAATTTCCTTTGAAATATGAATATAATGCCAACAAGTGTGCCGTAGGAACAGGCAACCAACTTCGCAAGTCCTACAAACAACCTGACAACCATGTCCAGCTCTCTTCAACCCTCAGTTGCAGTTCAAGGACTCAGGTCTGAGAACAGATATCTTTTCCAACAGTTGGCGATACGGAGTGGAAAAAATTTAGGGCGAGTAAGGTCCAGTAACAGATAGAAATTCGGAAATACTATCCTCCAGCCCTTGGAAAGCTAGATAAATGCGTCGGTGTA
>TARA_B100000674_G_scaffold492304_1_pt1 | contig 11003 bp, 11 predicted proteins | sample TARA_B100000674 | Tara Oceans TARA_B100000674 (sample SAMEA2622759) | marine metagenome | biome: marine biome (ENVO:00000447); feature: surface water layer (ENVO:00002042); material: "saline water (ENVO:00002010), including plankton (ENVO:xxxxxxxx)" | depth 5 m
ATCGGCAGGGAACTCTTCAATCGACCCAATTCTTCACCACTGTAAATTGGTGTGCCGTTGTCTACCAGTGTGTTCATTATCAACCACAAAACTGCATTCCATGATTTTGATTTAGCAAATAGTTCAATGTATCCAGCATTGGCAGCATCAAGAAGTTGACCTTCTGAAGTATTTTCATCAAATAATGCTCGAATGAGGTTATTTGTGTCAAATAGGTATCCCTTTGGACGCCATTCCATCATGGTCTCACACCCTAAATGGCGAGAGGTTCAATCGGTCAACTAAATGTTCGACATCAACATCAGCAACAGCCTTCATACGTTCTCTGAGAGTTTCGATTTCACCATTCATTTTGGTTATCTTGTGAGCTCGAATCAAATCGTCAAGAAACTCATTTACGCTTTTGTAGCCACTTAATGTCCTAAGGGTGTTTAACTGCCTTCGAACTTCATAACTGACGCTAATTGAGGTCATACCTTCTGCCGTCATCACTTATCCCTATTGGGGTGCAATCAAAGGAATACTTAACCTACGCGAAAGAAATTAACTGCAATGAGACGTTTTCTTGAGTAAAATAAGCCAGCCGATTATCGGTTTCTGTCTAATAATAATCTTGGTTGTTCGTTTACGCCGAATTCTCTGCGCATAGCCAAAACCCGCTGATGGAATTCCTTTGCTAAAGTCCAATACTCCAAGGAGCCAGCCCCAGCACCAGAGTTTGTTGGTTTGTTGAGCAACACAGTCGGCGCCCCAGACCATGGTGCTTCGGCAACTTTCACCAGTCTTCTGATGGTAGTTTTGAATAGTTTTTTGGGCATTTTAGTGTTGACTTGATCACAAACATGACGGCTGAGTTTGGAGCGTGCATCGACCATTGTCATCGCAACTCCGAAGATTTTCAGATTACGATTAATTCTCCTTTGAATCATTTTTATTGAATTCATCAACATACTAAATCCTTCAAGGGCATAGTATTCTGCTTGCACCGGCACCATTACCCAATTTGCTGCACACATGGCATTAATCGATAATAATCCCAGTGAGGGTGGTGTGTCGATAATCACGTAGTCAAAACTATCAATTATTGGCGCTAGTGCTTCTCTAAGTCTGGTTTCTCGACCAATTTTATGGCTTAACTCGATTTCTGCTCCGGATAGATGGATGTCACTCGGGAGTAACCATAGATTCTCGACTGTGAGATTTTCCGGTGCGGCCTTACCTCCGTTCCTCATGCTCCAAGCCTCTTGCATGCTATCTGTCAAGGCGCGTGGCGAAATGAGATATTCTTCCATAAGCGGCAATTCTTCTCCACTATCATTGGTTAGCAAATCATAAGCGGTTCGCTTTACCTTTTTCTTTTCAACCCCAAATGAGGTGGCACAGTTGCCTTGTGGGTCTAAATCGATAAGCAAAACTTTGGCCGGTGGTAACTTTTGTCGCTTCGAACCCTTGGACAGTGCAGCTGCTAAATTAACCGCAGTAGTAGTCTTTGCACAGCCACCCTTTTGGTTGGCCACAGCAATTACCATCTTGTACGGATTCATGAATCACAACTCCCTGACAATACAAGCCACTGTTGAACTCCCCTTTCAATGCAAGGTTAGATTCACGGGGTTTCACATTGGTTGAATAACCGGGACTGGCACTTCGGAGAGAATTTTTCTAACGATGTGCATTCCAGTAATTCCACGGATTTTTGCTTCCGGTTTCATGTTGATTCTGTGTGAAATTATTTGCAGCGCAATACCCTTGATATCATCCGGTATGACGTAGTTTCGACCTGCGATTGCCGCTGCAGCACGGCCGGTCTTGAATAGGGATTGGCTGGCACGGGGCGAAGCACCATTGACAACTCTGTGATCTTCTCGGGTTCTTTGAACGATTTCAACGATGTAGGAGAGAATTGCTGGGTCTACATGAACGGTCTCCAATGCTTTTTGCATGGCAACGACCTTCTTTGGTGAGGTAACCTGTTCAACATCGTGGTTATCTTTACCTCTCAGTTTTCGTCTAGCGAGAATTGCTTTCTCTTCAGAACGGTCTGGATAACCCATTGACATCTTCATTAGGAAACGGTCCATTTGTGCTTCTGGCAGTGGATAAGTACCCTCTTGCTCGATTGGATTTTGAGTTGCTAATACCACGAATGGAGCAGGTAATTTATGAGTGATACCTTCGATAGTTACTTGCTTTTCTTCCATTGCTTCAAGCAGAGCAGCCTGTGTTTTTGGTGGTGCTCTGTTTATCTCATCAGCGAGCAATATGTTAGAGAATAATGGCCCCGCTCTGAGTTTGAATTCACCAGACTTTTGGTCATACATGTATGTACCCATAATATCGGATGGCAGTAAATCCGGAGTGAACTGGACACGCTTAAATTTACAACCAAGAGCACGAGCAAATGTGTTTGCAAGTAGCGTCTTTGCTAATCCTGGGAAATCTTCCAGTAGCATGTTGCCATTTGACAGAATACCAACGGTAACCCTGCGTAAATTCTCATTCTTACCGATAATTACCTTGCTTACTTCACCCATCAAACTGTTGGATATTGCAGATACGGTACCAATCAAGTCTTGTGAGCCAGCCGGTGCTGGCATGCCTGCATTAGGGGAGAATCCTGCTTCCATATTCACGACTCCTTACACAATGCAACCAAAACATTCCATATATGAATGTGAGGTTAAGTTATGTCATCATATATCATCGGTCTAGATAATTATCTGCCCCAGAAATGGTCTTCTTTCCGGTGCAATCTAATCAGTTCATCGAGGATTTCTTGCTCAATTGGGTCCAGTTTTAATTTTTTTAACCGTTTAGCATGTGACGCTGGGACATCTACATAGAACTCGTCTAACTCTTCGATGTGTCTGCCTACAGTTGGACCTTGAATCGCAACCGCCACTTCATCGCCTTGGTTTGCTTCTTTGACATCTTCTGAACTTCTTGTTCTAAGACTTTTAACTTGGCCGACGGGGGTGCCATCAAGTTTCATCAACCGCTGGCCAATGTGGATTCTGCCACCAACGACACGCATGCCGACGATTGCCGGATTTTTCGCCCTGAAAGTGTGATCTTTGAGGTATAATAGTCTGCCAGGATAGACTAAGGATTCGCGTTGAGCAGCCTCTATTTCTGCTTGTTTTTCAGTACGCCATTCTTCAAATGCATCTATGATGTGATAGATAATTGAGCCACTGAAGAAGGCAATTTCGGAATCATTGTCAGATAATTCATCAGCCACCTCATTATTGGCCTTGGTTGAAAATCCGAGAATCGCTTTATTCAGCGGGTCTTGAATAGACTTAGCCATTAGGATATCTTTCTTGTTCACTGGTCCGACCGTTGCTTGGCGAACGGGAATTTTTAGTTTAAATAACTCAAATGCTAGTGCTTCTAAGCCACCAACGGTATCGGCTTTGATAACCACACCATCTTTTTCTTCAACAGCGCCTTTGCATTTTCCATTTTGACAATTTGTGACGAATTCCAATCGTGGTGAAACTTCCTTACAAACAGAACACATAATCGGCATTTTGTCATATATTCCTCGCCATTCTTCTCTGATTAGCTGTTCAGCAGCGGTTTTTTGCTCGTCAGTATTGGCCAAGTGAAGCGTTGTTCCAGCGATAGCATTCTCTAGCTTCGGTGCAACTATTTTTACCCCACATGCTGCTTGAATCTCGGGGAAATTCACCCACCGCTTGCCCGCATCTCTCATTTCAGACATTCCCTTAGGCCGTTTCAAACCTTTGATGTGAGTAGTAAATGCTCCGTCACTCGAGGCAAGCATGATGTTGTCGCCGATTTTTAGGTTGCCGCGATAGAGGATTACATCTATCGTCTTACCCATGCCGACCTCATCACGCATTTCCAGTACTGTTCCCATTGCTGGTCCTATTGTGTCGGTTAGTCTGTCTTCTAAGAATCGTTCAGCAAGACCAACGCTTACAGCAAGTAAGTCTTGTAGACCCTCACCTTCTTTGGCAGACATCGGAACAAGTGCAACATTTTGACGAAAATCTTTGATTTTGTCATAGCGTTCGATATTGAAACCATGCTCTGAGAATTGTCCGAGAATCTTCCAATATCGGTCATCAAACAGTGATTTTACATCGTCCCTTTGAGCCGCCATGGATTCCATGAAGGAGCGGCCTGACTCACAGCGCCAACCGTGTATTCTGTCAACTTTATTGGCCGCAATAACAAATGGAGTCTTAGTTTCCTTGAGTGTGTTCAAACTCTCGATTGTTTGTGGTTGTAAACCTTCCATGATATCAACCACCAAGATAGCGATATCAGCAACTGAGCCGCCTCTATTCCGTAAACTAACGAAAGAGTGGTGGCCTGGTGTATCGATAAATAACAATCCAGGGGATTTGAATTCTTTGCCACCGAGCATTGCTTTGCAAGTTTCATTTAGAACATCTGCAGGAACTTCAGTTGCTCCGATGTGCTGGGTAATTCCGCCTGCTTCACGGTCCATTACGCTTGCCTGTCGCTCGCTACCAACCGACCTAACTAAATCAAGTACGCTGGTTTTGCCGTGATCAACGTGTCCTAAGACTGAGACAATTGGTTGCCTATTTTCTCCACGGATAACTTCCTCGGAGGTGTTTGCGTCATCAGACATTTCAAAACCTCCATTTCGCCGTGAGTTGGATTTACTCATTCATAGAACCATTTTGAAATGGTTTGATTCCAATCCATTACGCCCTCAGGGAACCATAATCCTAGTTCAAACTCAGCAGTCTCGGGGGCATCTGAACCGTGAATCATGTTGTATCCGATGTCCATTCCATAGTCGCCTCTGATTGTTCCCGGTGCGGCTTCTCTTCCATTGGTTGGTCCAATTAGATTCCTTGCTACACTGATTGCATCTCTTCCAGCCCAAGCCATACAAACAACTGGTCCGGAGGTAACGAATTTGATTAAACCAGGGAAGAATGGTCTTTCTGCATGCACAGCATAGTGCGCTCTTGCTATTTCTTCGCTTGGTACCATGGCTTTGAGGCCAACGAGTTTCAGTCCTTTCTGTTCAAATCTTCCAATAATTTCGCCTACAAGTCCTCTTTGAACTCCATCAGGCTTTACCATCACATAGGTTGTTTCCATAATGTTCACTACTTAGGCCCAAAAATCACCCCTTTATCAGGGATGCGGAAATAAGGTCGACGGCGTTATTGAATGCCGCCCTTGACAAAATGGCGGGTCCACTTGACCTTACGGGAATTTCGACCAAGTTTAATCAGGTTCTTGCGGGCCTTGGAATTTTTGAACCACATTATGCTACCATCACGCTTGACAAACATCATGCCGGTGCCTGGTTCGATTTCCTCTCCTGAGAAACTACAAATTCTTCTTTCTGGCATTTAGCTCACCTTGCATTCAACTTTCTTGCCTCACGACCTGTGTCGCGCAGCATTAGTATGTCACCTATTCTAATTGGACCTAGGACGTTACGTGTGATAATTCTACCAACGTCTCTTGGGTTTGGTGCATCATTGACTCTAACTTTAACTTGTGTCGCTTCACCAGTCATACCAGTTCTTCCGACAATTTCGACCACTTCTGCCGGCCATCCACCTAATTCTTCGCTCATTTAATCAACTCCGAATTATGTTCAAGCCTTTAAGCCATTAATCAGTTCAACAACTTCTTGGTACTTTTCTTGAGCACCTTTGTTGATTTCCATTATCGCTATTGAAGCAGTCTTGACACCGTTAGGTAGTCCAGCTTCGTTGGCTAGGAATTCTTGTGAAGGAACATATCCGTATGGAATGCCTTTTTCTTCACAAATTAGGGGAATGTGGGCAAGAAGTTCTGGCGGGTTAACATCCTCTGCCAAAACAATGAATTGAGCAGTGCCTCTTTCGGCAGTCTTAGTCACTTCATTACTTCCTTTCTTTATTCGTCCATTTGAATTGGACTGAATCATTTCATAAATCTTGTCTGATACTTCTGTTGGGGTTTCAAATCGCACGTGTACACTCATCGGAATCTCTCCATCCTCATGTTAAGGGCAACCATGCGCACAGCCTCGAGAATATAAACGCGTCGTAAGAAGGCTGTTGTGACATAGGTTCTATTTTTCTATTAAATTACCCGATAAATTACAGAAAAACGACCTACTGCTAGGCCTTAGTTCCAGTTTAGCGTATCGAGTAACTGATTTACACCTCTAGCCAATGCAGGTCCGCCGGGTATTACATCTCGAGGGTTGCTTAGCGAACTTGTTGCATGAACCCCGTCAACATAACGTATCAATCTAGCCACTGCACCGCCGGTAAACAATCCGTGGGAGCATGCAGCATGAACTTGCGTAGCGCCTTGATTGCGCAACGCATCAGCGGCGCGACAAATTGTCCCACCGGTAGCAATCATGTCGTCAACAATTGCAACAACCTTACCCTCAACATCGAGATCCTTTGCCTTGTGAATAATTGTATGGGCATCAATTCGGGTTTTTTCCAAATATGAAAATTGACAATCAATGGCGTTTGCCACTTCTGAGGCTCGCTCGATTGCGCCCTTGTCCGGTGATAGAATGAAGTCAGGTGATACCGTTTCTTGCAGATGTTTGGCTAATTCAGGCATTGCTGAGGTAAATGCGACCGGGACCGATAACCCTTCCAATACCTTTGGCGCATGTAAGTCAAAGACAATCATGCCATCACATCTCGATGCTAGTAGATTAGCGATGGCCCGTGCAGATACTGCTTCACCAGGCCGAAATCGTTTGTCTTGTCTTGAATATCCAAAGTATGGAATAGCCAACAGGATTCCAGGTCCGACGCTGTCCATAGTTTGAGGACCTATTTCTCTTAGATTAGCCAAGTTTCCATTTCTAACATCATTAATTGCTTCAAGCATTAGTAGAGTTTCGATTATTCCAGAGTCTGGGAAGGTATTCGATACTAAGACTACTGGTTCTCGTCGAATCGATTCAATTACTTCATCGGGGATTCTAATATAGCCTTCAGTGTCAGGGAATCTTCTTGTTTCAATAGAGTGGTGTTCCCAGCCGAGCTCTAACGCCAACTGCTCAGCCATTGGCCGAGCGTTGCTTCCGGATAGTACGACCATGGTCTCTCCCCTTGTGTCAATGTCGTAGGAGGTTGTTCATGTTCTTTGTGTGTAAAACATGAGTACTGGTGCGCGAGGCAGGACTCGAACCTGCGACCTCCCGGTTATCAGCCGGGTGCTCCAACCGACTAAGCTACCCGCGCAAAGGCAAGTCGCCGACTGACCTCCCAGTCATAATAGTGACGGAATACGGAATCTATTGATTCCTGTGCAAAATCACTCGTCTTCTAATTCGTTAATCGATATGTAAGAAGGCAACTGAAGCACTTTGTCGAAGTTTCTCGACAGAACTACTTCGTCCAATCTCTCTCTTGTTCGAGAGAATGCTGTAATTGGTATGCGGAGTGTTTCTCCAACTCCGAAGTCTTTCTGAATACCCAATCTTGTTTTGACAATAACGCCTTTGTAAGTTCTCTTAATCTTGAAAAGTTCGGTAATCACGCCAACTTCTCTGCCTTGGTTGTCAAGTACTGCACGATCAAGCATTTCATCTGGCGCATACAATTTTTCGTCTATTCTTACAGTGTTTCTCCACCTGCGTTGTAGTTCACGCATTGATTTTGATAATTTTACAGTACCATCGTTACGAATGCTGTGTACCAACTCTTTTGGCAAAGGAGCTAATTCTGCTGGTTTTCTCATGTACTCATCAGCAACGTCAGACTCTACCTGTATGCGCATAGATCTTACTCTTGCTTCGTTAGGGTGATGTCTCTCTCCTACTATTGTTCCTACTTTCTTATCATTCACGTAAACATCTCTTTGGAGTAACTCCTGGATGTTGTATTTTTCATTCTTCATTTTTCCCATCTCCTTGTCCGGCTTTCCTTCCCGGTTAAACAAACCTCTATCGTGGGGGGTTTTATACTATTTGGTAAAATAAACCGAAAATCCAATTGAATTTGTCGTATAATTATTAGTATTCTAATTGAAACCTCGAAAAAAAATCATTTTTTGCAGTGTCGTATAATCTTTTTTTTTATATAGTTATGAATAAGTTATTTTCTGATAATTATTGTATTCTTAATTGGGGTAAACAAATAATGCCGATTTTTGCTGAATAAGCCCGAAATATATTTTTTCAAGATCCATTAATCCAATAAATACAGTAATTTTTCAATTGATAATTTCAATTTTATATTGGAAAATTAATTTTTTATTTTCGCTGAATTAAAAAATTAAAAGAGATTGGCACCATCATGGGAGAGACAAAAATGGTACATTTCTTAGGAGATATACCAGGTTTGGCTGAAGAACTGATACGTAAAATGATTCTCAATAATTCGAAGTGTAGTATTACTGGTAGATGGTTCAAGCAGGTGAAATCACTGCTAGCGACCGAGCTCGAATTTATTGAGCAGCAACCAGTGCTTTTTGATGCGGAATTAGTTAGCCATCATGACATTGTGTTATACTTTCAATACTCAAGTGGAGGGTCTAGTGTAGTTGAAGAAATTAATTTTGGATGTGATGTAATATTGATAACCGACAAATTGGTCGAAACAGAACATTCAAGCGACGACGTGAAAGTTATCCAACTGCAAGATATGATCTCTTATTCCAGCATAGAATCAATTTCTAATGAACAATTAGACCATTATCTGCAAAGATGTTTGTCAAATAAAGGCTACAGCAAGTTTTCCGCAGAGAAATTTTGGTGGGTGTCCCAACAAGATGTTGCAGCATGCCTTGAAAAATTAGTAGCAAATGAATTAGATATCCCTAACCAATTATTCCTTTGTGGCCGTAGGGGTTGGACCGGACAGGACACTTTCCAACAGTTAGAAATGCTCTATCAACGTACTAAAGCAGGCGCCTCAGGAAGATTTGAAACTGACCACTTGGCGCCCAAGCCGGTGATTAATCCAGTGCTGCAAGATGTTTCATCAGTGAAACAAGCTATGCGGCCTGACCTATCAGCAATCAATGAAGCATTGGTGGCAATAGATGGTGAAGGTTGGCGCCCAATAACACCATTACGCACTTCACTAATGCACTATTTGGCAGCAAAAGAGGCTAATTATAGTGTTTGAGGGCCGCCCTCAGGGATTACGGAAAGTGCAGTTAAATTTCCGTAAAGCGTTGGGCCGTTGGTAAAAGTTCCGAAAATACCAGTGTCGCCATTTGGATTGTGCGCAAGGGCTAACCAAGGTCTTCCGTATGCATCAATTTGCATATCGATGAAGTCGCCAAATCCACCACATCGCTCATAGCCACAAGTAGGGCTTGCATTGTCCAGTGGGTCGTCATCGGCATTGACTTGGACAGTTGTAATAAGTGGTGTTTCATTGAATGCATCAGTCATGACTGAGATGTATCCATCCCACAATCCATCTCCATCTTCGCCAATGTAACCAAATGCTACTCTTCCCGGATCACCTGCAATTACTACGGGGAAGCCGGTTCCCTGTAAGTGAGACGGAGCCACCATAACCGCATCAGACCATGTTTCTGCATCGTCGGTTGAATAAGAGAAGTATGGTAGATTATCAATACCCATCCACATCGCATAGACATTGCTTTGCGTGTCAGTATCTACTTGGGCTTCTTCGGCATTCCAAGTGTCAGCAGTACCAGATTCCTCGGTCGGAAGTACGTGTTCAGTCCATGTAATAGCTCCATCTTCGGTTTTGTACATTGAATATCCAGTGCCGTCACAACCAATTTGCCCGCGGTAGAAATTACCATTCTCAGCACCGATAATGTGCGCAGATAAACCACCACTCTGACAGTCTACTGGTGCACCGGGTAATTCTGGGCCCCATGTGAATCCACCATCTTGGCTCGCAGAACATAACGGTGCGGGATAGTTGCCATTGATGCAAAATACCCACAATGTCTCGTGAAGCAGACCGCCATACGGCGAGGATGCAATAGTTTGGTGATCTTGTACAGAGTACCCAGTGGCAATAGATGGGCCAGTCCACGATTGCCCTTCATCATCCGACCATTCTACCGTCATGCCTCCCAATGCATGCATATCGAATTTCATTATTCTATCAGTCCACGGGTCAACGTAAACATATGGATCGTTCGAATTGGCTACGGGTGGAACAGCACCGTAAACGTCTTGACAAGTATAGTCCGTAATCGAGGTCATCTCTACCATGTTGCTGCATTGCACGATTGCTGTAGAACCGGCATTGCCATTGCCCCAACTAGTGATGTATAGATTGCCTGTGGATGTAATTCCCATGGTTGGTTCAAATGTTGACATACCGATGCTGTAATATGATGCAGTGGAGTAAAATGGAACGTTATCTCCGCCAATTGCGCTGGTATTATTCATGGCATCTACTCCCCCTGGGTAATGGTACCAAGTTCTGCCGTCAAGCATGTCGGCGAAGCCAAAAATTCCGTCGGTTTCCTCAGTAACTTCAACCTCCTGCTCTCCGAAGCAACCGGAAAGCGAGACGAATGTCATCATCAATACCATAAGTAAAGCGTTATACGTTTTTTTCATACTAATTACCTCCAAATAAATCGTATCCAATTAATGGTAACAAAACACTAGCATCCCCTTCAACACAAACATTTGGGGCTTCAGGGCGCATCTTGCCCCATGAGATGGCCTCTCTTAGTCGAGCGCCAGACAGACTTCCATCGTGTTCTGGAGCTGTAGTAATATATACTGCAGAATCTAAACCACCTCGATATTGGTTCCACCATATCACGTGGTGTTTGGAAATTCCGCCGCCGACCATCAAGGCATTTGACACTTCAACATCCCAAGTCAAATCACTCATAACTTGTTCATCAGCCAATGTGTCGATATGAAAATCACGGTGTTTCTGCCTGAACATAAACAATTGGGCGCCAATTGAACCATCAGTTATACCAGGAATGCAAACTGGGATTTGATTCTTCCAGGCCCAATAAATGAGTGAATCGGGTTTGCCAATACGCTTTCCTAATTCCCA
>TARA_B100000674_G_scaffold104674_2_pt1 | contig 10999 bp, 6 predicted proteins | sample TARA_B100000674 | Tara Oceans TARA_B100000674 (sample SAMEA2622759) | marine metagenome | biome: marine biome (ENVO:00000447); feature: surface water layer (ENVO:00002042); material: "saline water (ENVO:00002010), including plankton (ENVO:xxxxxxxx)" | depth 5 m
ATGGATCGGAAAAGGAATCGAAGCCTCAGTTAGTTCGGGTTCGATGAAAGTATCCAGCAGTCATCCTCAGTCCTTCCTCGCCAATGCCAATTTGAACATCGAAGGGCCCGTCCGAGTTAGCCTGAGAATCCGTAGCGGTCACGCAGGCAAAGGAAAACTGCAATGGCGAAGGACGAACCAGAAGGACTTCACCGCCAAGGGGCAGTCCAAGAACGTTTCGATCGAAGCTGGAAATTGGAAGGAACTGAGCGTACCCCTGCCAGTCAAGGGATCTCTAAGACATTTGCGCTTTTTCATCCCCGACGGGAAAGAGCCCTTGGAAATCGACTGGATTGAGATTCGTCCTTCGAAAGGAAGGTCCAAGCGATGGGATTTCGGGGTTGCCTCGAAGGCTAATCAAAAGACCAAGGGAAAGCCCAACGTTATACTGATCCTTGCCGATGACTTGGGTTACGGCGAGCTTGGTTGTTATGGGAGTACGGACATCAAGACACCGAACATGGATCGCTTGGCCAGGGAGGGGGTTCGTTGCACCGATGGCTACAGCGCCTTTCCGGTTTGCTCCCCCTCGAGGGCGGCCATCCTGACCGGGCGCTACCCGGCCCGCTACGGCCCTACCTACGAGGATTACTATGGCGGGGGCTCTCCCGAGCTTGATCCGATCAAGCATCCCACCATCGGAAAGTTAATGCAGGACGCTGGTTACCGCACGGCTTGTTTCGGCAAGTGGAACGTCTCCAACCTGAATCGACGGCGTGCGAATGACTTTGGGTTCGACCGCTGGGTCGGCCTGCACCTCAATCACGACTTTTACACGCACAAACTCGTACGAACCGGCGAACTTGACATGTATGTGGACGGCAAGCCCTACGCGGGCAAACAAGGTACTTGGTGCGACACCGTCTTTGCCGATGAGGCCATTTCCTTCATCCAGGCAAAGAGCGAAAAGCCTTTCTTCATATTCCTTCCCTTTCAGGCCCCGCACACCCCGATCCAGGATCCCGACGTTCCCATGGATAAGCCTCAGGACAAAAATCGTCCGACCCTCGTCAAGATGATCGAGCGGCTCGACCTGGAAATCGGTCGCGTCATGAAGGCCCTGAAAGAAAAAAAGGTGGCGGACAATACACTCGTCATAGTGACCAGCGACAACGGCGGCGAACAGAAGGTGAGTCGCAACCTTCCGCTTGGTGGCGCCAAGCAGATGCTCCTCGAGGGAGGGATTCGGGTACCCTTCATTCTCCACTGGCCTGACGTCCTTCCGAAAGGAAAGGAGTACGCGATCCCCGTCAATGCCTACGACCTCACCGCTACTGTGGCGGCCGCGGGTGGAGCCAAACCGCAAAAGGAGAAAGCCTTCGATGGGGTTGACCTGATACCGGTTCTGACTGGCAAAAGCGAACTTGCCTATGATCGACCCCAGTTCTTCCGTCGCCGTAATATCAGGGTAAGGGCAAACCAAAACCAAATTAGACAAGCAGCGGTCCGACAAGGCGACTGGAAGTATTTGCGCACCTACAAACCCGTTGGCAGCGACAAGTACCAAGTCGCCCTTTACAACTTGAAGGAAGATATTGGTGAGACGAAGAACCTGGCAACGGAGGTCCCCGCCAAGGTCAAGGCCTTGAGCAAGTTGCTGGATCAATGGGAGGCGGAGATGGACAAGACCGCCGAGCCTTTTGAGGAATTCGCTTCACCCGCCAAACCGAAGAACAGTAAAAAATGAAGCTTCTATCTACACTCACCCTCTTGTTTCCTTGCTTAATGGGAACTGGTCTCCACGCCAAGGACGCGGCCAAGCCGGACGTTGTGTTTATCGTTGTGGATGACCTGAACGACTGGATAGGCGTGATGGGCGGGCACCCCCAGAGCAAAACGCCGAACTTAGACGCGCTTGCGGCGCGGGGAGTCTTGTTTACCAACGCCCACTGCAATGCACCCCAGTGCGGTCCGTCGCGAACGAGCTTTTTGCATGGCCTCTATCCCAAAAGCACGGGCAGGTATTTCAACAGCACCCGGCGGCCGGCTTTTTTTGGAGACCAACCGATGCAGGGGGTCACTTCGAAAAACACTTCGAAGAATCCCGTGATCTTCCATCGGCACTTTAAGCAAAACGGCTACCGGGTGGTAAGCGGGGGTAAGGTAGCCCACGGAAACAGCGCCAAGTTGAAGGGACAAGTCGATGAGTACCTGAACCGGCCGCAGGACGTACGCGGTAACTTTACCGATGAGAAGGCCAACCTTTGGGGAGAAGGAGGGCCTCACAACCATGCGGACGAGAAAACCGGAGACTACAAGGTCGCCCAGTGGGCGATCAAAGAATGGAAGAAGGTTAGCGAAAAGCCCCTCCTAATGTCCATTGGCTTCTATCGTCCGCACCGGCCGTTCAATGCGCCCAAGGCCTACTTTGAAAAGTTTCCTTTGGAAAGCATTCAGTTGCCTCAGGTTCGGGCGGATGATCTCGATGACCTGCCACCCTACGGAAAGGCCTTGGCCCGATCCAATGCTCACAAGGATTTGTTCAAGCCTCGGACCTTGCATGAACAGATTCTGCACCTTGGGGGCGAGAAGGAATGGAAATACATGGTGCAGTCCTACCTGGCATGCATCAACTACGTGGATGCTCAGATTGGACGCCTGCTGGACGAGCTCAAAGACAACCCTCGCAAGCGGGATACGGTCATCGTGCTGACCAGTGATCATGGCTGGAACCTGGGCGAGAAGACGCATTGGTGCAAGGCGGCCCTCTGGAGAAACACGACACGGGTTCCGTTTATGGTCGTCTTGCCTGGGGTGAGCAAACCCGGGCTTCGCAACAACCAGCCGATCTCTCACGTCGACATCTATCCGAGCCTTTGTGATTTTGCGGGCATCCCAAAACCAGGTCATTTGGAGGGGCGTTCCATTCTCCCGCTCTTGGAAGACCAAGCGTCAACGCGAGAGGCGGCCTTTCTGAGTTATGGCCCGGAGAACACGGCGGTCCAATCCGAACGCTATCGCTACTTGCGCTACGAGGACGGCTCGGAAGAACTGTACGATCATAAAAAAGACCCTCACGAATGGACCAATCAAAGCAAAAACCCGAAGTACCAAGTGATCACAAAGAAGATGCGCGCCCAAGCCGTTGCATTCCAGGAGCGCTGACATCGCTCTTGCCACGCTTCTTCTTCGACTATAGTGACATCCGAGTACGATCCTTCCTCGTTGCGTTCCAGCAAACTGCAAACAAACGAAACCCAATTCAAATTCCGTCCAAAACAACGTGCTTCCCGAACTAACCCCAGGTCTCTTTCTCATGACTGCATCGACATCAACCTTACCCGAAAAACTTCACGAGTACCCCCAGCAAGACGTAATCGACGGATCCGGCGGAGAATCAGCTTCGATTCTGGATGACTGCCTGAACCATAACGACGGGGTACTCCAACTTTTGCACCGTTACGCCGGCCGGACTTTTTGCTCCCCGGGAAAACGCATTCGGCTCGACGAAGGATCGTACTATCCCGATTACATGGACGGTACGGGTCTCGATGAAATCTGGATGGGCTGCACCGTTCCCATCGTGACGGGGGTCATCGATACCCGCACGGGCAAGGCTCCGTTTCGCGAAGGCGAATCGCACGTTCTCACTCCCGGCGGGCAGGTCGTCTCTTTGCAGGATTTGATCCTCGCCAATCCGGAAGCGGTCATGGGTGAGAAAATAACGGCCTTTTCGAAATCGCTCTACGGTGATCCGACTTGGCCGATCGTTTCCAAGAAGTTCGACAACTTGAATCCAATCCCCCATCACCTTCACTGGTCGAAGTGGGAAGTCTACGACATCAATTCCTTTGATAACCCGGGTGTCAGTCCTTCACATTATCATACCACGGCCATGGGGCTTTACCCGTTTGTTACCAAGGACCAGTTTCTTGCCTGCATGAAGAGTTTCGGGCAAGGAGAGTACAACGGAGTCCGGCACTTGTCACCGCACGTAATGATGCAACTCGACAACGGCTTCGTTATGCCCAACGGCGTTCTGCACTCCCCGACGGACCTTTGCACGCACGAGGTACACGTCACGATGGATGAGCATTTTCTGGCCGAGGATCTTACCTTGGACGGAAGTATCGGAGCTGCGGATGCCTTCTATGCATGCCGGGAAGAGGACTACCCCAAGGACCGCCACGAAGACTGGGAATACCTAGTGGAAGAAAAGTTCGACTTCGAGGCGAATCAGGACCCTAATTTCGTCCTGAAGAATTCGCGTCCGGCGATCACCGCGGAAGAATTCGCAGGTGACGGAGTGGACGCAAAGTGGATTGTATACGGTGATGTTCTCGGCGACCAGAAGGTCTCGATTCTCCGTCTCACCGTCAGCCCCGGCGCCAAAACGACTTTTCGTCCGGACAGCCCCACCCTTTTCCACACTAATGGTGGAAGCGGTCAAGTTGGAAAGCTTGAAGTCCGGTATCATCAGAACATGAAGCTTGGCGAGATTTATCCCGAGATCGGATTCATCACGCAATCCGCGCTTTCGAATGGCGGTGTGGAAATCGAAAACACCGGCTCCGACCCGCTCGTGTTGACCTTCGACTTCCCGCAAAACGCCCATTCTCAAACACCGGGCTCTACCTCATATTAGTCGCTCGACGTCTCATACGTCACGACTTCGGAGTCAGGCCTAGTGAGTTCAGGCACGAAGGCTGAGAACACCGTCCATTACGGCCTAATCAGTTTGATGACCTCTGAAAGTCTTACCGGACCCGAGAAATAGAACTACGAGCCGCAAGCAAGGAATGATTGGATCTTTTACGGTGAGATGAGTTACTTCCCATTTATGAAACTCTCAATTCTTTTTCTCCCTTTCCTGGTCCTTGGAGCATTCGCTAAAGATGCCTCCAAGCCGAACGTTCTCTTCATCGCCATCGACGACCTGAACGACTGGGTGGGCTTTATGGGAGGACATCCGCAGGCCAAGACGCCTCATATGGACGCCTTGGCCAAGCGTGGTCGAATTTTTACCAACGCCCACTGCTCGGTACCCGTGTGCACTTCCTCCCGTAACTCCGTGATGTCGGGCATTGGTCCCATGACGCATGGCAGTTATGAAATCGGCCCGAAGTACGAGCAGTTGCCCGCTCTTGCCGACGCACCCACCATTCAGCGGTATTTCAAGGATCATGGCTATTACAGCCTGTCGGGAGGAAAAGTATTGCACCATAATTTTGGTGGTCGTTTGAATGAAGATATCGACCGCTCGCTAGGCCGCGCCCGCAGCCCGCGCCCCAGAAAGCCAATGAGCCGACCGGGAAGTTGGAGCGGAGCGTGGGATTGGGGAGCCTATCCTGAAACGGATGCCCAGATGGGGGACGTTCAACTGGCTGAAGCCGCGGCCAAAGCCCTCAAGGAGGACTTTGACGAACCCTTCTTCATGTCGGTCGGTTTCTTTCGCCCGCACGTTCCTCTTTTCGTACCACCCAAATGGTTCGAGCTTTATGAGGAGGACAAGATCATCCTGCCCAAGAACCCGAAAACCGACCTGGATGATCTGCCCAAGAATTTTCTCACCATTAATGACTATGCCGTGGCTCCCACTCACGCCGAGGTTGTGGGGGGTGGTAATCAGCGAAGCCTGACCCATGCCTACCTTGCCTCGGTCAGTTTCGTGGACCATTGCGTGGGCCTTGTCCTGAATGCCCTCGGGGACAGTTCCCATGCCGACAATACCATCATCGTCCTTTGGAGCGACCATGGGTTTCACCTCGGTGAAAAGCAACATTGGGCCAAGCGGACCCTTTGGGAGGAATCCACCCGGGTACCGTTGCTGTTCGTCGGCCCGGGAATCAACCCGGGCAAGGCATGCAAGGAACCCGCCAGTTTGCTGGACCTCTACCCCACCCTGGTCGAGTTATGCAACTTACCCAAGAACCCTCGCCTCGAGGGCCTTTCCCTCGTCCCGCAAATCAACGACCCGACTGCGGTCAGGGACCGTCCCGCGATCACTTCCTCTTATTTCGGAAACCATTCCATCCGATCGCGGGACTGGCGACTGATCTCCTATCAGGACGGAGCCAAGGAACTCTACGACCACCGGAACGATCCTGACGAGTTCCGCAACCTAGCCAAGGACCCTGGGCATCAGGCGGTGATCAAGCGTCTTTCCAAATGGCTGCCTAAAAAAGCCGCCCCAGAATTCAAGGCGAAGTCCGAGCGCTCCCGCGGACGCAGGAAATAAGCAGGGTTTTCATTTTCCCCCTTCCGCCCCGTAACCTTTGCTTGCCACTTCCCGTAATTATCAAACTCCATTCATGAAAGCATTGCGAACCCTCACTGTCTCATTGTCCTTTCTGCTGATCTTTTGCCTGGTGCCTGCCAGAGAGGCTCCCAACGTCATCCTATTCCTTGTCGACGACATGGGCCTGATGGACACCTCCGTTCCCATGCTCGCCGACAAGAACGGAAAGCCGAAACGCCATCCGCTCAATAATTGGTACCGCACCCCGAACATGGAACGGTTGGCCAAGCAGGGAATCCGCTTTTCCCAGTTTTACGCCCAGTCGGTCTGCTCACCGACCAGAGCATCCATCATGACCGGACAAAATTCCGCCCGCCACCGGGTCACTCAGTTCATTGCCCCCGAGAAGCGCAACGGCGGGCCCAAAGGCTGGCGCTGGGAAGGCTTGACCCCAAAGGACGTCACCCTGCCCTCCAACCTCAAGAAAGCAGGCTATCATACCATTTTCGCCGGCAAGGCTCACTTCGCTCCTACCGGAAAAGTTGGCGAAGACCCGACTAAGCTTGGCTTCGACGTCAACATTGCAGGATGTTCGTTCGGGCGGCCGGGAAGTTATTTTGGGGAAGACGGGTATGGGAACCTGAACCCAAAACAAAAAAAGCGGGCCGTCCCCGGACTCGAGAAATACCACAAGACCGACGTCTTTCTATCGGAAGCGATCACTCTCGAGGCCAAGGCCGCCATCGACCAATCCCTGAAAAAGGAAAATCCTTTCTTTCTCTACATGTCCCACTATGCCGTTCATTCGCCCTTCAATTCGGACCCCCGTTTTGCCGATAACTACAAGGACTCGAACAAACCGAAAAACGCTCAGGCCTACGCCACCCTGATCGAAGGCATCGACAAGTCGCTCGGTGACCTGATGGATCACGTCGCAAAGAAAGGCGTGGCGGAAAACACCCTGATTCTTTTCGTGGGGGACAACGGATCGGACGCCCCCTTGGGCCCGGTCCACGGTTACTCCAGTTCGGCTCCTCTACGAGGAAAGAAGGGAACCTACTACGAGGGAGGGATGCGCGTTCCCTTCATCGCCGGGTGGGCCAAACCCGGGAAGAAAAATGCCTTTCCCGTTGCCCAAGGCGCCATTCACGACGAGCAGATCGGAACGGTTATGGATCTCTACTCGACCATTCTCGAAACCACGGGGGCAAAGAATCCCGAAGGGCACGTCGTGGACGGAGTCAGCTTGATCAAACAATTCTCAGGCAAGCAAAACCCCGAGCGGCCCGATCATTTCATGTGTCACTTCCCTCACTCTCACCGCAGTTCGAATTTCACCGCCTTTCGCAAGGGGGACTGGAAGTTGATCTACCGCTACAAGGGAAAAACCAAGCACGAACTGTACGATTTGCAAAATGATCCGTTCGAGAAGACCAATTTGGCCGGGAGCGAGACCGCTAAACTGAAGGAAATGACCCAAGCCATGATCGACCGGCTCGAAAAGGAGGACGCGCTCTATCCGGTTGACGGCGAGAAGACGCTCAAGCCCCATTTGCCCTAAGGACCCCATCGGGACTATGCGGATCAGCTGAGTTTGATGGTCAAAAGGACCCGGGAGAAAGGAACAATTGGACCTAGCTACCTCCCGAACTGGACGCCTCGCAAAAGAAGACCAAGGCTCCCATTCCCGAGTTGCCCAATCCGGAGTGCGTGCTAAGGTAGTGGTCCGTAACCACATGAAGAAAAAACCAATCCTTCTGTTTCTTTCCCTTGCGGGCTTGGTTCTTCTTGGATTTTTTCTTCTTCCCGGCTCATTTACTTCTCCCACCCCAACCATCGAGGATCCCGGAGGTTCGTTGAAGAGCTCCAGGATAACGACCGAAAAGCTCGAAACGCGACCGAAACCGGAATCCGAGTCCACCGAGTGGTGGATTTCCGAGCCTACCGCCCACCCTGGGCAAAAGGAATACGCAGAGGCGCATCCGGAGGAAGAGGCAAAAGAGAGAGTGGAAGCGGAGCAAGAGGCTCGTGAGGAAGCTGAGGAAACGGCCGAGGAGCAGGAAAAAGAGCCGACGGAAGAGAGGGCGCTGACCGAGGCCGAAAAAGATGCGGTAAATCAGTTTCTGACCCAGATGACCGCCGAAAACTGGAGAGAGGTAAGGACCGTCCTCCTTTCTTCCTACAAGGATGGAACCATCCCCCGGCATCCTTTCGTAGAAAACACGTTCTGGAGCAAGGTCGGCGAGGTAGGGGGAGAAAAGGCCGCGGACGAGCTACTGGCTGATTCGGACCCGGCCTTTCCCAAGATCCTGGAAGGTTGGGGAAAAAAGAATCCCCAAGGACTGTTCGAGTACCTATGGAACCTTAAAATCAATGACCCCAAGGTCCAAAAATACCTTGCAGAAACCAACAACCGCGAGCTTCCCTTGCTCGACCAATTCTCGAATGGGATCATCGAGGGACTCCTCCGTGCCGATTCCAGTGAGGCCATTAACGATGCTCACGTGGAGCAAATAAGCGGGATCATCGACCGGTTCATGGAAAATGATCCGCAAAAGGCCGATTCCCTGATGCGTGAATTCAGCAGCCGCGTAGTGAAGGGTCAAAACCCCGAGGCCCTCAAGGAATGGGTGTCCTATTACGAAAAGCCCAACCTGCAGGCGGCCGCCGTCCAGAGGGTCATCGAAAGCGGCGCCTTTGACGAGAACCCTGCTGATGCCGCCGAGTTCGCCTGGTCCCTGGAGAAGGACCAGCCAAGAAGAACCGCCCTGTCGGCCGCTTACGCCAGGCTTGCCAACGATACCAAAGGTCACGATCCCTTCGTCACGGCGGCTCAGCTTAATGAAATGAACAAGGGAGCCGACCGGGACTTTGCCCTCAACGGATTTGCCCACGGACTGGTGCATCAGGATCCCGAGGCAGCCTTGGAATGGGCAAGGGAAATAAGCAACGAGGGCTTTCGCAAGGTGGTTGTGGAAAACATTTCCAGACGGATCAAAAAAGAAAGACCAAAAGCCCGGCAACCTACGGAATAGGAATATTCCTTAAACCCACCCCTTCGAAAAATGAAAAATGAAAAGTACGAGCCCCGGGGATCGAAAGGCCTTTCGATTCTGGGATTGCTTCTCCTTTGCCCTGCCCTTCAGGCGGCCAAGCCCAACATCGTGTTCATCTTCTCGGACGATCATGCGACCCAAGCCATCTCGGCTTATGGATCCAAGATCAACCAGACCCCGAACATCGACCGGATTGCCGAGCAAGGAGCCCTCTTTGAGGCGAACTTCTGCACCAACTCCATTTGCGGGCCAAGCCGGGCCAGCATCCTGACGGGCAAGCACAGCCACAAGAACGGCTTCAAGAGAAACGGCAACCGTTTCGACCCCGGGCAAATGACTTTTCCCAAGCTCCTGCAAAAGGTCGGCTATCGGACTGCGGTTTTCGGAAAATGGCACCTGGGAACCAACCCGACCGGATTCGATCAATGGATGGTCTATCCGGGCCAAGGTAGTTATTACCGGCCCGATTACATTACGCCCGAGGGCAGAAAAGCGATCCCCGGGTACTCGGTCGAAGTCACCACGGACCTGGCGCTCGACTTTCTTGCCAAGCAGAACGAGGACAAACCCTTCCTTCTCATGTGCCAGTACAAGGCCCCCCACCGCAACTGGATGCCCGGCCCGAAATACCTGACCAAGTACGACGGCGTTTCCATCCCCGAACCCGAGACCCTCTTCGACGACTACTCGAACCGGGCATCCGTACTGGGTCAGCACAAGATGGGCATCGATGCCCATATGTCCTTCTTCTACGACCTGAAGGTCCAAGGTCACGAGGACAAGCGTTATGCAAAATTCATGAACTCCTTCCTCGGGCGGATGAGCAAGGAACAAAGACAAGCCTGGGACGCCGCGTACGGCCCGAAGAACGAAGCCTTCCTCAAGTCGAACCTGCAAGGCGAGGAGCTCGTCCGTTGGAAGTACCAGCGCTACGTGAAGGATTACCTCCGCTGCGTGGCCGCGGTGGACGATGGAGTGGGCCGTATTCTGGAGTCTCTGGACAAGCTGGGCTTGAGCGAGAACAGCATCGTGATCTACTCCTCCGACCAGGGATTCTATTTGGGCGAGCACGGCTGGTACGACAAGCGCTGGATTTACGAGGAGTCCCTCAAGATGCCTCTGGTCATGCGTTGGCCCGAAAAAATCAAGCCCGGCACCAAGATCGCAAAACTTACCCAGAACATTGACTTCGCCCCCTTTTTCCTCGAGGCCGCCGGAGCCGAGGTTCCTCAGGAAATTCAAGGCGCGAGCCTTATGCCGCTCTTCAGGCAACAGGACGCGCCTTGGCGCAAAGCCATTTACTATCATTACTATGAGGCTGGAGGGCACGGGGTGCCCGCTCATTTCGGGGTGCGCGACGAGCGCTACAAACTCATGCATTTTCCGAGGACCAAGGAATGGAACCTCGTCGACTTGAAGGAGGATCCTCAGGAAATGCAAAGCTTCCACGACGATCCTGCCTACAAGGAGACGCTCGATCAAATGCGCTCCAAACTAAGCGATCTGCAAAAGAAGTATGGCGTGGAGACCTCCCTTTGAAGCTTTTCCAGAGCAAAATAATGAAGAAGAAAATGACCTTGCCAAGGCGTGACTTCCTTCACGCCACCGGCGTGCTGGGAACCTCCATCCTGTTGCCCCGGCAGGTCATGGCCACGCTGTCGAAAATCAAAAGTTCCATCAAGCTCGGCATGATCGCCGATTTGCATCAGGACGTGATGCACGATGG
>TARA_B100000674_G_scaffold126622_1_pt1 | contig 10980 bp, 9 predicted proteins | sample TARA_B100000674 | Tara Oceans TARA_B100000674 (sample SAMEA2622759) | marine metagenome | biome: marine biome (ENVO:00000447); feature: surface water layer (ENVO:00002042); material: "saline water (ENVO:00002010), including plankton (ENVO:xxxxxxxx)" | depth 5 m
GATGTTATTTACGTCACAGATGATCACGTGCCACCTCACCATGCTGGAATTCCGGTGATGAACATTATTGATGTGAAATACGGAAGTGATGAAGTACTGTCTGGACATTGGCACACTGAAAATGACACAATAGACAAAGTGAGTGCTGAAAGTCTTGAAAAAATTGGCAAACTTGTGGAATTAGGACTCAGGCTTGGCTTGTGGAGTGGGAGCAATTCAACATCAAATGATTCGGCCTCAAATTCGAACATATCAACAAATGATTCTATCTCAGATGTATCGATAGAAAGCGAAGAAAACTCATATCGTTTGATGATTGGATTATTCGTTTTCCTCTTTATTCTCATCTCAAGTCTTGCTGGAGCTTGGGTTATATTCGCGGAGAAACAAGGTTAAGAGTGAAATCCGCGCACGTATTGGACTCAAGGGAGGGGCGACATGTCTAAGGACAGAAACAAGCGAATTGAAGCCCTTCGTTCGAGAGTTCGTTCAAAACTTGCCGCATCAAAGAAAACATCTCGGGATTTACCGGAAATAAACGAAGAAGAAGAGGTGATTGTCAAAGTTGAACCTCAAAAGTTACTGGAAACCAACATCCTCTTTGAAGATGATGATAGCCTCAGAATTCGTCGTCTGGCCTCAACTTTGATACTCATTGGCTCCATCATGGGTATGATAACTGGCGGCTTGATTTTACAAGGGAATCCAAATGACTTACTGACTTCATCTGTGTTCAACACTGCGGACTCAATTACACTTATTGGCTCTGTTTTGGATGAAAATGGATCAGACTTAGAAAACGTCACCATAGAATTGATTGATCCAGAATCTGGGATAATTATTCAAGAAACAGTTACCGATCGATATGGCATGTTTACTTTTCAAAATGTCATAGTAAAAAATTCAATGATCAAAGCATCAAAAACAGGCCATATTACAGTTGAACGCATTTTCATACCCCATGAAGTTGGCTCAGACCCAATCACATTGAACAGCGGAGACGGATTGAGGAAAGAGGTTCAAGATGAAGAGAATACGGGCTGGACGTTAGAAAATGCGGTTTCTCTCTCAATCATTATTGGTTTTGTCACAATCGTTGCTTCCTTAATCGGCATCCACGCTTCTGTAGAAGCCCGGAGAGGTTCTAGATACCGCCGAACTCAGTACCTTGCAGGTTTCGCAATGTTTGGAAGGGGATTAATCATATTTGGACCAATATTAATTCTTGCTGGGATGGGACTATTGATGATGGCGAAAGAGCATTTTGAAGACCAACAGGTGGACTGATGTATCTTATTTCGGTTGAAGGAGGAGATGGTTCCGGCAAAGGTGAGGCTGTGAGAATTCTTTCTGAAATCGCCAGTGAATTTCCTTTCCCCAATATCGTTGTCACACATGAGCCAAGAAGACATTCTGAATTAGGGAAGTTGGCCTTACAATCTGTGAAAGAGGGTAAAACTACACCTCTGAACGAAGCAGGATTATTTGCTGCCGATAGGCTTGACCATTCACATACTTGGATAAAACCTAGATTACAGCAGGGAACTCTTGTAATCTCTGATAGGAACATACATTCATCTCTTGTATACCAGGGTTACGTTGGTAAACTCGGTATTGAAAGGGTTGCGAAAATGAATGCTGCTGCTTTGATTCCAGATTTGGTTTTTTGGATTGACTGTGATCCCAAAAAAGCAATGAAAAGAATTCAAACAGGAACCTTGAGAATGTCAAGTTCTGGAAAACAAGAATATTTTGAAACCACAGACATACAAAAATTAGTGAGACAAGGATTTTCAAAACTTTTTACAAAAAAATTAAACGTTCCAAAGCCATTTCACAAATCCACAATCGTAGGGCCGATTCTCAATGAGGGTGGATTAGACGAACTAGAACGTCAATTAAGGAATGAAATGAGGGGATTTTTTAATCGAAAACCAGTTCCACTTAATTGCACTGTTGATGAAGTAGACATACACTTACTAAAGTCACTGGCAGGAGGAGTGTCGGCACAAAAGAGATTACCAGGCGGTCCGCCAACAAATAGTTCACTGCTTGAAAATTGGCTAAAAGGTAAAACGCCATCCGAATGGATGAAGCTTGCAGAAGAGTGGTGGCCAATTGAACGAGCAAAAGCAGCAGATGTGCCTCAGGTGGCTACTTCAAGAGCGGCATGGTCAGTAATTGGGACCCTATCGGTAATGGATACAACGGATGTTCCAACCCTTCATCGGAGATTAGGGCCCGCTCGAATGATTACAAAAAGACATACACAGCGCATGGTTAGGTGGTTGGAAGAAGAAAGGTGGATTCACAAGCAACAAAATCATGTTCCATTTAGAGAAGCACAACTCTTCAAGCTGAGAAATGAGAGATTGGGATATGGTCGGCTTTGTCTCGCTTTGTGGCCATTAAGAAGTGAATTCTCAACTTGGAGGAGGATGAATCCTGATAGTGAGTGGGATAATGCTTTGCGAGAGATATCTGGAAATACAAAATCAGACAAACCCTCGGCTAATTTTTTAGAAAAATTATCTTCTGTATATCAACGTCTTGAGATGCTTACATCTGGACATGAAGGTTGCCCCGTGCCATCTAACTTTGAAGAATTGGCCTTATGGTGGAGTACGCCACCCCCTCAAAATCACTCATCTTGAGTAGAGGGTTGTGCAAATCTTGCCCCACCAGGCAGCCGCACAAGACTTGCATCTCCTGTGAAAGCATTTGGCCTTGCTGAGAATGAGGAACACAAATACAGTCCGATAATGAAACCAAAGGGTAAGCCGGTTACTAATCGCATGATGCTTGTTGATTCATACGGTGTAAGCAATTGAAGAAAGCCGTCAAACACCAAGGGAACAATTGAGAAAAATGAAAGGAGAAGAACACTTTGCCATCGCTTATTTTGCTGATAGATCTTTGTAAGATACTTATCCGGGAATATGGATAACATCGTATCTTTTATTGTCCATCGATTAAATCCTTTCAAATAAAACAATAGCGAACCAATGACCAATCCAAAAAATATACCTATATCTCTCACACAAACTGGCATTTGGTTTCCATTTATCTCCCATGAACGTTGAAACTTTTGATGACAGTTAAAGTCGCCAAAGGCATAAGTAAATGCGGCATAGAAATTGATATCTGACCAAGAAAATAAACCATATTCTGACTGATTATGACCAATTTTGGCATCATCAGCATGGTTTTGGTTACCCCAACTTTGATTTGTAACATAATCAAATGCATTGGCTCTGCCAGATAGAGGTGGTATGGTATTTTTTTCAACTGTGAGTGGAGCTATGAAAAAAGACGAAAGAAAAAAGAAAAAGATTCCAAGGATGATAATCCCCACCTTCTTTTCCCGCTTACGGTCGAGCAATCCGTTAATCTCCACGATTCTTCGTAGAAACAATTGTCATATACGTTTTGTCATCGCAGCATATGGAGAGAGTGGGTTGGAAACGGAGCTTTTCAGCTTCCCTCGTCCTTGGCGTTTACATGGGATTTATGATTTCCATCCTTTTCTTCTGGATGGCGAATCAATCGTTAAGATCTGCTGGCAAAGCATGGATTTCTACGATAATCATCGGCACAATCGTACTTACTCCAATCCTTGCTAGAAGGGAAAGAAGAGTTCTAGCAAACCCAATGGATTTTTTGCCACTCATCCAAGATAGCATGAAACAATTTGATGAAGGGGTCAACAGATGGAGAGCGCTTTCACATGTAAGAAATGCTGGCACATCCATTTCAATCAAGTTACGTAACTCTCAAAATCCCATGAAGCTGGTTGAACATGGATTACAATTTACAGATCAATGTCAGATCAAATTCAATACTCGAGATACAAATGAAGCGGCACTCAGAGCTCATATTCTTCGATATTTACACAATAGCATAAATACATCAAGGATAGTCAAAAAAAGCCATTCAATCACTGTTCGATTACCTCATGAAATGGATAAGAAAAGCGTCATGATGCAAGCCATTATTTTCTTGCCAATGTTGTCTATTCTTGGTGCCTTTGCTTTTGATGAATTTGCGCCAGGGAATATTTACGTTAGAATTGGTGGAATTATTGCTGGATTGTTCTTAGGCATCATGATTATTACAAATCGAGGAAGATAATTCCTATGCACAGCCTTACAAATGAGTACCTTGTTTCACCAATATGGACGAGATGGTAGAACTTGTGGCTCGTCTGCGCTCGGCAGGGGTCGAAGTCACCCCTGAAATAGAAGATGTGATGCTTGAGACCCCTATTTGTGAATTTGTAGACAAAGGAATCAAGGCATTTTATCATGACCGTCCCGTCGTTTTTTTGAAGACAAAAGAGGGAGGAACCAAGACAATATCTGCACCTCATATGATCGTCACATTACTCCATCAGATGGAACTAACACCCCGAAGGAATGTTGTAATCATCGGAGCCAAGGGAGGATATCTTGCCAGTCTCGTTTCAAAGTTGATTGGCCGAGAAGGGCAGGTATTGGTATTTGATCCATCGGAAGATGTCATCGACTACGTAGAAAAAAAGACAGAAGAAATCACCAATATATCGTGCCATCTTCTGAAGGATTTTTTCCGTGAGCCCATTTCATTTGGATTCCCCCTCCATAGAGTCCTTATCACTGGTCAAATCCCATTTATTCCTGAATGGATTCAATCTAAAATCGAAGAGGGTGGATTTATCACAGCCCCGATTGGTGATGAATTTGAACAAAACCTGACCAAATTTGAAAAGCAAAGCGGCGAGTTACTTGAGACCTCTCTTGGACCGGTAATGTTTGGTCCTGTGGATATCAAAGATTCGGAACCAGAACCTATTTCTGCATCTGAAATGGCTGATGTACTTAACTCATTAATCAGTCCGCTTATAGAATATGAATTACTCGACAAATCTCAAATCGAATCCATCCAACGACTTGTCGAAGATTTGATGGGCACAAAGGATAACATGAATTATGCCTATTCAGACGAAGACCATCCCATGCGAGACCTAATTCAAGAAAATGAAGAAGTATTTCATGAATTATGGTCGAAACTCGAATTTGTTTTCGAATCACACCTCTCTTCTCCCGGTGCTCCGGATCATGTTTCTTACAAACAACACGAAGATTTCATTCCTTGAGGGAATTTCATGGAATCTAAGAGTAAACTGAAAAGAGACCTATCGAGCAAGGATATCCGCATAAAACGCAAAGCTGTTAGGCAATTATTTGAAATTGGAGAGGTTTGGATTTTAGAATTATTCAAAACACTGTTGTCAGATAACGATATTTGGTTTCAATCTAAAGCTTTGAATGCCTACAAAGAATATGCAACTCACAAGGAGCATCTCCACGACCTTATTCAAACCAAGAATGAATCTTGTCAGCGAGTTGCTGCTGACTTATTACAAAGAATACCTGATGAATCTGCGGCTGAAATATTAATTAAATCACAAGATTCTCAAACGAAAAAAAATGCTGCAAAAAGTTTAGCTAAGGATGTAAAATGGCGACAAATCTTTTTGGAAGATGAATCACCTGTAATTCGTGCAGTAGCTATTGAGCATACTGAAGATGATGATATTTTAATCGAAACCCTTGATGACGAACACCCGCTCCCAGTAATCAGTTCTATTGGAGAAATCAAACGAAAAAATCTCGAAATTAATGAATCTACGGTCAAAAGACTTCTTCAAAAAGACCACGAACGAATTACTGCTTCAATAAGTGACATAATCTTGGATTCATTTCCCCATTTATTCCGGGAATTGATCCAAAGTTCAAATGAAAGAATTTTATCTGATATTGCAACCAACATTCATGGAAATAGCGAATTTTATTCGAAAGTTAAGGAGCATGCTCCACTTTTGTTGCCACGTGTTCTGAGAAATCAAAATGATACTAACGCTCTTGATTTTCGATTGAAATGCATCTTTGATGAAAAAATAGACCCGTTTATTCGAGCAAAACTAATTGAACAATTTCCACATAAGAAACACGAATATTCAGAAAAAATTGAACCATTATCAACCCATGATGACGATTTAATCCGCATAACAACAAATAACTTACTCGATTCATTCAAAACTACATCGGGGTGAGTTTTTGAGTTCTGGTATCACTTTTTCTGCAGATGCTACCCAGCCATCATCAAGATACTTGCACATAGACATTACCGTTTCGGCACCATTCACTGCAAAAAAAATGATCATGAGGTTTCCAAGATGGGTACCTGGCTCCTACTTCATGAGAGAACCATTACAATATGTAGACTCTATTGAGGTTAAAGATCATCAAAAAACATCCCTTCATTGGAATCGTATCGACGTAGATGGATTGGAGATTCAAATTCCAAAGGATTGTAAAGAAATCTCAATTCAATACAGAGTTTTGTGTTTTGAAATGACTGTTCGGTCAAATCATATGGATGAGTCCCATCTTCATTTAATGCCACCATTCACGTGGTGGTTACCTGAATCGGGCATTGATGTACAACGGATGGATGAAATACATACTGTGAAATTGTCTGTCCCAAAAGACTGGAGTATTTCTACTCAAATTCCGGGGGAAAATGGAGAATATTTTGCTGACGGAAGAGATGAGTTATTGGATGGTATTATGGAAGCAAATCCAAACAGAGAGTTATCTTGGATTGTAAATGGTTGCAATCATCGAATGAAATGGTGGGATGCTGGTGGATTCAAAATAGAGGAAGATAGATTAAATTTGCTCATTGAAGATTTAACGAAAATTATCGAAGAACATCATGCATTATTTGGAATTCCTGAATGGAAAGATTACCTTACAGTATTCCATTTCACTGAAAATAATCGAGGAGGTCTTGAGCACTTAAGGAGCCAAACCTCTATGATGCCAAGAAAATGTCTTCAACAAGGTTATGAAGATGACTATAACCAATTACTTAGCTTGTTTAGTCACGAATATTTACACCAGTGGAATGTGAAAAGGCTCAAACCTAAGGAATTCATTCCTTATGATTTACAAAAAGAAGTACATACCGATTTGTTATGGTGGTTTGAGGGCGGAACTTCTTGGCTTGGTGACATGATTTGTTTACGCAGCGGCGCATGGGATTTTGAAGTTTGGTGCAAAGATTGGAAAAAGAAATTGGAAAGACATTTCAGCGGAAATGGTATGCATAAGGAATCACTTTGTGCTTCATCTCATGATGCATGGATTCACCTCTATCGCCCAAATCCATATGCGCGAGAGTCTCGGATTAGTTATTATCTTGAAGGTGAATTGGTTTTGTTCTGCCTGGATGCTGAACTTAGATATCGATCGAAAGGATTGCATGGTGTCGATGACCTGATGGTTGAACTCTACAAAGAGCATGGAACCATAGGCAATAGAGATGGGATAGATTACAAGGACATTCGTGCAAAATTGACCTCCATGAAAGGGGGACGATTGCTTGGAAAATGGCTTGATCGTGCTGTTCGAGAACAAATACCTCCAGATATTAGCCGTGCCATGACTTTGTTTGGCCTAAAAATCCACGCAAATGAAGAAAAGAAGGTGGGTTGGTTTGGCTTGAGAACTACAAAAAAAGAGGGGAGAATCATGGTCAGTTCATTTGAAGATGGTTCTCCTGCTAGGGCAGAACTTATGCCTCAAGATGAAATTATTGCCGTAGACGGTTCAAGAATACTAGAAACTAAACAACTACAAGCCTATGCAAAGAATCACATTGGAGGAAAAGCAAATTTCATAATTTCTAGGCAAGGCGTTATTCAATCAAAAACCGTAGAAATCTTGGAAAAACCGCAAAACCCAACCGTTGTAAGCAATGATGGGAACAAACTTTGGAAAAGAGCAATCGCCTCCAAAATTTAACTTAACTGCTCTATAGAATAGAATATTGGAGGTAAGTCTCCAAAAAATACGTGTTTGCTTGTTTTGGGAGGAAATAAATTACCACTAAGTCCCATCTCAACGACTTCTTCCTTTGTAATCGAATCCGATTCAGCATTGGGCCAGGTCATAACCTGAATCCTGTCATCAACCAAATAATCAATCAGAATTGCAGGTAAAAATTTCAAACCCAAAGCCTCACCAATTCTATATCGATGATGGCCATCAAGAATAACTTTAGATTTGACATCAACCAATAAAGGCTTGTTATAACCTCCCCATTTGATGGTCATTTGTTGAAGTTTTTGTTGATTTTTAATCTTGGTTTCTTCATGAGGAAGTAACTCATGAATTGGAACTAACTCAACATCATCAGTCTCCCAAGTCATGTTTCCTGCTCCAACCTTTGTGAGATAACTCTTTGCCATTTTTGCGTGTGGAAGTTATATGTCTGACCCTTTTTGTGGCCGTGAGGCCGATTTAAAGGGCGTACATACTCCCAATTTAATTGATTTAAGTGACAATCTCAGGTTTGTGCTAAATAAAATCGCTGAACAGGGTGCAGGAGTTTGGATTGTAGGAGGGGCAATAAGAGATGCACTTGCATCAGTACCAATTGGAGATATCGATCTTGCAGTAGATATACCGCCACAGGAAATCCTGTCGATATTTGAATCTGCAATTCCTACTGGAATAGATTATGGAACAGTTACAATTCGGGCTGGAGATTCATTTTTTGAATGTACAACAACAAGGATCGAATCAGATTACAGCGATGGACGGAGACCAAAAGTTGTCAAATGGGGTCAATCCTTATCTGAAGACCTTTCAAGACGTGATTTTACAATAAATGCGATGGCATGGGACCCATTCAGAGAAATCCTATATGACCCGTACAAGGGTAGAAATGATTTAGAATCTGGAATTATTCAAACAGTCGGAAAAGCTGAATCAAGAATCTTAGAGGATGCTCTGCGAATACTAAGAGCATATCGATTGATGAGCCACCACACCAAATCCGTACGCAGATTCAGCACCAAATTGAGTCAAGCGATCAAAGAAAATAAATCAGCATTATCGCGTATTTCGTCTGAAAGAATATGGCAAGAATTTTCCCAAATTCTGCGAAGTGAATTTGTCAATGCAAGTTTAAACAAGATGAAAAATGATCAAATATTGAATACCTTAATTCCAGAAATCAATGAAGTACCACCCTCTCTTGATTCGGTTCAGCCTGTCATTTCGGTTAGGCTTGCACTGTTGTTCAGGCAAAATCACATCAATGATTTGAAAAAATTCCTAAATGAAATGAAGGTATCCAACACAATCAAGCAAAATAGCATGACACTTCATGATAAAGCGAAACAACTTCCTCGTGAGATGGATTTGAGATTGTATGCAGAAATCATCGGTGATTTAAGGGAAAATCACCTTTCATTATTGGAATATGAATACGGAGAGGATATCGTGATAGATTTACGTCAAAAATTGAAAAATATCCCCCAAAATACACCTCCTCTGGCCTCTGGAGACTGGATTATGCAGGCCACTGGTCTTCAGCCAGGGGAAAAATTGGGTCGGCTAAAAAATTGGCTTCACCGGATCCAGCTTGAGCGAAATATAACTCACCTCGATGGCATTGAGAGCGTTTTGTGTACCATCCCATGGACCAGTTCAAATTTTGAAGATTGGCCGACATTGTCATGGCCTTGAACATCAATCTATTCAAGTTTCAACGTCTCGGACAGACAATGGCCGACATGGAGGAAGTAGTTCCTGAGGAACAAATTAACTTTCTAAAACTAGGAACAAATGGAATTTTTGTTTCGATGTTTATCTTTTTCTTCGGTGAAGAATTAGCTGGTTTAGGATTCGCATGCTGCTTTTCGAGTGTGATTTTACTTATGGTTGGTGGATTCCAATCCGCAAATAAATCAATCACCCAATATTCCACGTCCATGCTTCAATCAGTCGAACAGAAGGATATACCGAATGAAATTCCCGTTAACTTGTCTGGAGAAGTATTAGAAAATACAACATTAAATCCTGAACAATTCCTCACACCAGATATTCTCAGCCACTTTGAAAATAAAGGCACCATCGAAAATTTATCCACAGAAGATTTACGATTGGTTGCACAAGCATCTGGAATAAGTAAAGTCGAGGCGAGAAATTCGAACCGTGAGACAATTATGTCTCAATTACAAAACTCAGAAACTGCTAGGAAAACACTTGATGCTTCGCTCATTGCCTTAGGAGTTGGTGGAGCCATTGGTGCTGCGGGGATCTTGAATTTAACTCGGAAAGAATTAGCCAAAAAAGCACTAAACGAAGTTAAACTGAGAATTGAAAGTTCTGATGATTTCGTTCAATGGATTCAATCTGCTGGACTCGACATTGACCAAACACTCGATTTACTAGATCCAGATAATTCAAACACCATTACTCCCATCGAACTCGCAGGCTTCGTGCATCGTTATTCAGGTGTCGTCATGCCATCTTGGATGGCACAACAAATCATCAAATCACTTTCTCCTACAGGCCAAGATGAAGTCCCGATAGATGTAATGAGAAAGTTACTTGAAGACGCTGGAATCGAAAAAATTGCTGAAGAAAACATCGACGATTCTGCACAAAGTGACTTGGATGCTATCAAACTTGGAGATAAACTGGAAGCAGTTGTAAAAGATAACCCGAGTATTGTAGCAGTGGCTACTGTGACTGCAGTAAACGGTCGAGAAGTAAGTGTCCATTTTGATGGCTGGAACAAAGACCATGATTATACTGCATCTCTTGATAGTGGTATGTTGATGCCATCTGGAACCCAAGCCTCTCTTGGAAAAGAACTTCATCCACCTTATCAGCATGAAGGTGAATTCGATTGGCAAGATTATCTAAACTCAACTGGCTCTCGTGCAGCTCCTGCTGCTGCTTTCGGATTACAAAAAATAACTGAAGATGACGATTTTGAAGAACGATTGTTCAACGAGGTTGAGGAAATAGAACAACAAAGAAATGATTCCACTGAAGAGGTTGAGTCAGACGTTAGTGAAAATGTTGAAATTGATTCGGAACCGATTGATGATGACGATGATGATGACGATGATGATGA
>TARA_B100000674_G_scaffold466403_1_pt1 | contig 10977 bp, 8 predicted proteins | sample TARA_B100000674 | Tara Oceans TARA_B100000674 (sample SAMEA2622759) | marine metagenome | biome: marine biome (ENVO:00000447); feature: surface water layer (ENVO:00002042); material: "saline water (ENVO:00002010), including plankton (ENVO:xxxxxxxx)" | depth 5 m
ATCAAGAGCCGCCTGTTCGCCGCCCGCACCATAAATCGCCAATTCATCCTCATCTGCCTCGCCCAGCGGTCGAATGGTTGGAAGCAGGGTTACGGCACCTTGCGATTGCCGCAAGAAGGCATCGCGCATCACCTTGGCGGAACGCCGGTTAGGCACCATCAGGACATAGTCAGGCAGCGCATCTGGCTGATCAGCGGTCTCAGTGATCAGCTGTTTGGCAATCAGATCGGCAAAGGCAACTCCGGGCGGGATGAAAAACAGGTTTGAGGGTGGCGTGACCTCGCCGGCGAAGGAGGCTTCGTCATAGTCGGGCGCGTCCATGTAATCAAACAGGTCGGCCATCAAACTCCCCCGGATGCAGCTTTCTTGGCGCGCTCAGTCTCAAGCGCCTTGGCGATGACAGGCTCGGAATCCTTAAGCGCCTCTGGCGTACCGATATGGAAATATCCACCATCATGCACCAGACCATAACACCGACCAGCCGCAAGCGCCTTGTCATAAACGACATTGAGCGACCAGGCGCCATCGGGTGTGCTTTCAAACAGGTGCGGTGCCAATACCTGCACACCGGTAAAGAAATAAGGGGCTGACGGCGCATCACCGCGCCGTTTGAGCCGCCCATCCACCTGCCAGAAGAAATCGCCTGCCCCGTCATAACCATAGCCATCTGCAACCGGATAAAGAGCCAGAAGCGCGTCCATATGTTCCGGGTCAAAGGCATTGATCAGGCGATCAAACAGTGGCTCGGAACCCTCGGTCCAGAAGACATCGGCATTGGCAACCAAGACCGCATCGTCATTAAGCTTCGAGAGCGCATTTTTAACCCCGCCGCCGGTTTCAAGTAGATCCACCTCGGGCGAGGTGACAATGGCGGGCGCGGTTCTGTCGGCAACATGATCAATGATCTGCTGACCAAGATAGTGCGAATTAACCACGGCCTGCGTGACACCGGAATTTGCCAGTTTATCAAGCACGTGATCGAGCATCGGCTTGCCCGCGACCGATATCAGCGGCTTTGGCATTGTATCGGTGATCGGGCGCATGCGCTTGCCAAGGCCCGCCGCCAGAACCATGGCCTGTGCCTTTGTTTCTGGTGCGCTCATGAGTTTGCCTCTTTGCCGGATGGGGTTTGGTTTTTCACAAGTGCCGGGGGCGGTGCGCGCATCGGTCGGGATATGGGCATCCACCCAATCCTGAAGGGCTGGCAAGTGATCAGAAGCCCCACGCAGGATCATGTCCCAACAACGCGGGATAAAGTCGAAATAGCGGGTTTTGCCAGCCTTGATCGCAAGCCAGCCAAACCGGCCAAGGATGCGGAAATTGCGCACCATCGATGTCGCGATATAAGCCGTTTCGAAATCAGAACGATCAACATCCGGGAACGCGGCGAGATAGTATTCCTTCATTCGCGTTTCAAGATCCGGGCCGATATCATAGCGCACATCGCGCAGGAGCGAAGCCAGATCATAGGGCCTTGGCGCAATGGCGGCGTCCTGAAAATCAATGATGCCGCAATCATCGCCGCCCTCGCCATTTTCGACCAGCATCAGGTTATCAACATGATAATCGCGGTGAATGATCACTTCCCCCACCTGCCAGCAGAGCGGCAAGACGGTTTCAAGAAGCTGATCAAAAGCGGTACTTGCCGCCTCGCGCTTGGCCGCATCCGGGATGATCAATGGCAGATAATCGGTCTTGAAGCTTGCCAGCATCCGGCGCAGGTTTTCCGGGCCATAGCGCACCAGACGGCAATCATTCATCCCGCCCGCGTCGCAGAAGCGATGCAGGGTGATCAGTTGTACGACGGCACGCAGATAAAGCGCATCCTCAGTTGTGCTATCAAGCATCGCGCTTCCTTGAAGCGCCTCGGCAAAGGTGATGTCACCGAAATCCTCGATCAGGACCAGCCCGCGCTTTTCATCCGCCGCGTAGATTTCCGGCACCCGCCAACCGGCCTTTTGAAACAGGCTGGTGGTTTGCAAAACCGGGCTTACCGAGGCCGGGCGTTCGGGACTGTCATGAATACCATGCGGATCGACATGAATGGCCGAGGGCGGAAAATCCATCAGAAGCGCGGTGTCATGACGCCGTTCAAGGCGGAAATATTTCCGGGCCGAGGCATCATCAACCAACGGCATGACCTGCGCGGTCTGCCAGCCACACGTGACCAGAAAATCATGGCGTTCGGCGTTGCGGCGTTCCTGATCGGGGCTTGCGCGGTTCATGACGGGCTTACCACCAGATCATTGATCCGCGCGGTCCAATCCTCACCATGCGGTTCAAGGTTAAACACACGCCCATCGGGGGTCGATCCGGGTTCGATATGAATATCAAGTCGGTTTTCCGGAGTAAGATATTCCAACCGATCCGGCCATTCGATCAGACTGATGGCATCGGAAAAGGCATCCTCGATATCCAATTCATGGACTTCTTCGGGATCGGACAAACGATAGAGGTCAAAATGCCAGACCGGCACACGATCAAGCTCATAGATCTGCACAAGTGTGAAAGTCGGACTGGGGACTTCTTCATGCGGGTTATCGGCCACGGCCCGGATGAAGGCCCGGCAAAAGGCACTTTTGCCCATGCCCAATGTGCCATGCATCAAGATCACATCGCCTGCCCTGGCAACAGCGGCAAGCTTGGCGGCAAGGGCTTCGGTCCCGTTCTGATCGCTGACAGTGACTGTCCTGGTCATGATGTCCGTCTTTTGAATGGCTCTTGCACTCTGTTTTAGGGGGTTGATGCGGCCTTTCGCAATGAGTTTTGACCCATGTGCTGCAATTCACGACGCAAAGCCGGAAAAAGGCCGGTTTACATTGCGATATCGTGCCCCAGATGCTATCTGGCTGCATAAGAAATCCCGCACACCGCCGGGCTTGGGGTCAGCACCCTACCCAAATTCGATTTTATTTGGATGGAAGAAGTATGTCAGACGCATCGCATAGCACAGATATTGCCATTATTGGCGCAGGCCCCGTCGGGCTTTTTGCGGTTTTCGAAGCCGGTATGCTGGGGCTTAAATCCCATGTGATTGACGCGCTTGATATGGTCGGCGGCCAGTGCAGCGCGCTGTATCCGGAAAAGCCGATTTTTGACATTCCGGCCCACCCGCAGATTGCCGGTCAGGACCTTATTCATCAGCTTGCCAAACAGGCCGATCCGTTTGAGCCGACCTATCATCTGGGTCAGCAGGTCACCAAGCTTGAGAAACGCGACGATGGTCGTTTCACGCTGGAAACCACCAAGGGCACCGTGATTGACGCCGGTGCGGTTGTGATTGCAGCCGGTTGCGGTGCATTCGGCCCGAACAAGCCGCCGATGGATGGTCTTGAGGATTACGAAGGATCGGGTGGCGTTCAGTATTACGTCAAACGTCGTGCCGACTTTGCCGGCAAGAACGTCGTGATTGCCGGTGGCGGTGATTCAGCTGTCGACTGGGCCCTTTCGCTGCATGACATTGCGGCCAAGGTGATGGTTGTCCATCGTCGTCCGAAATTCCGTGCCGCCCCTGACAGCAGTGCGAAGCTGCAGGCGCTGGCCGAAGCCGGCAAGATCGAGATGGTCATTCCCTATCAGCTGAAAGGCCTTAAGGGTGAAAACGGCATCCTGTCACACGTGGTTGTCGCGACGCTCAAGGGTGAAGAGCGCGAGCTTGAAGCCGATCATCTTCTGCCGTTCTTTGGTCTTGCCATGGAACTTGGCCCGATTGCCGATTGGGGTCTTAATCTTGAGAAGAACCATATCGGCGTCAAACAGGCGACCATGGAAACATCGGTCCCGGGCATCTTTGCCATCGGCGATATCGCGACCTATGAGCACAAGCTCAAACTGATCCTGTCGGGCTTTGCCGAAGGTGCAAGTGCGATCCACGCCGCGCGCTCATACCTGTTCCCGGACAAGGAATTCCACTTCGAATATTCGACCACGACGGGTGTTCCGAACGAATAACCCGACATTTGGTCAAAGTTTTCAAGGAAGCGCACCATGACCACAAAACATCCCGAACATCATGGGGGTTGTCTTTGTGGCGCGGTGCGCTTTGTTGCATCCGGGGAGCCGATTGGCGGCAATCATTGCCATTGTGGCATGTGTCGAAAGGATAGTGGTTCAGGTGTCTCGACCTTTGTCAGCTTCCCGGCCAGCGCCGTTTTGTGGGACGGCAAACCGACCGATTATGAAAGCTCGCCCGGCAAGTATCGCGGCTTTTGCCCGAAATGCGGATCAAGCATCACCTGGCGCAAGGACGATGACGACAGTTTCATCGATTTCCGCCTTGGAAGCTTTGACGATCCAAGCCCGTTCAAGGCAAAGAAGCATCTTTGGATGCGCACAGCCCTGACAAGCTTTGCCGGCGTTGATCCCGATATCGAGCATTTCGACTGAGTTATCTCAGATCGAAACACCAAGATGCTCAGCCAGAACATCAACAATCATGCCGTGATCTTCGTGCGATGCGAGACCCGAAACCGTAATCGCGCCAATCACACCCACACTGGCAACGCGGATCGGGAAGCTGCCGCCGTGATCGGCATAGTCGGCAAAATCAATACCGTGATCGGCCAATGTTTTACCCTTGGCTTTCAGTTCCGCACCAAAACGCATTGAGCTTTGATGTTCGCGCAGCACCAGATTGCTTTTGCGGCGCGCCCACGCATCATTTGCCGGTTTCGCACCGGCAAGGGATGCATGAAACAGGGTGCGGTCCGGGGTGCGGATATTAACCGCGACCGGGGCATTTTTCGCCTGCGCAACCCCCACCAGTTTGGAGCCGATTGACCAGGCGGTGTCTTCGTCAAAGCGGTCAAACACCAGAATGTCTTCCTGTCTGGCAAGCTGGTCCAAATCCATCGGGGGCTCCTTGGTCAAATAGCGGGTTGGTCTGGCCATCCATAACGCAGTAAGGGGGCTATGGGAAACCACAAAGAAAAAAGGCTGCATCCGCGAGGGAATACAGCCTTTGTTTCGATATCGTAATTTCGACTTACTTGTCGTCGCCCATCTTGAGCGCGTTGATAAAGGCCGATTGCGGAATTTCGACCTTGCCGAACTGACGCATCTTTTTCTTACCGGCCTTCTGTTTTTCAAGAAGCTTACGTTTACGCGAAACGTCACCGCCGTAACATTTCGCCGTCACGTCCTTACGGAGTGCGGATACGGTTTCACGGGCAATCACCTTGCCACCGATGGCGGCCTGAATGGCGATGCGGAACATTTGGCGCGGGATCAGGTCCTTAAGACGCTTACAGATCTCGCGACCACGATATTCGGCGGCCGAACGGTGAACCATGAGCGCCAGTGCATCAACCGGTTCTTCATTGACCAGGATGGAAACCTTGACCAGATCGCTTTCATCGTAGCCGGCGATCTCGTAATCGAAGCTGGCATAGCCACGCGAGATCGATTTCAGACGGTCATAGAAGTCAAAGACGACTTCGTTGAGCGGCAGTTTGTAAACTGCCATTGCCCGGTTACCGACATAGGTAAGGTCAAGCTGAACACCACGGCGTTCGGTGCAAAGGGTCAGGATGCCGCCAAGATATTCGTCCGGCACCATGATCGATGCCTTGATCCAAGGCTCTTCGATCGCCTTGATCTTGGTGACGTCAGGGAAATCTGCCGGGTTATGCAGCATGATTTCTTCGCCCTTGCTCAGCGTGATCTTATAAGACACCGACGGGGCGGTGGTGATCAGATCAAGCTCGAACTCGCGTTCCAGACGTTCCTGAATGATTTCAAGGTGAAGCAGACCAAGGAAGCCACAACGGAAGCCAAGACCAAGAGCAGTCGAGTTTTCCGGTTCGAACTGGAAGGATGCATCATTGAGATGCAGCTTTTCGAGCGCATCCCGCAGCACTTCATATTCGCTGGTATCGACCGGGAAGATGCCACAGAACACAACCGGGATGGACGGCTTGAAACCGGCCAGTGGCTTGGCGCAGGGGCGTTTTTCCTCGGTAATCGTGTCACCGACTTCACATTCAGCAACGGTTTTCATACCGCAGTTGATAAAGCCGACCTCACCCGGGCCGAGTTCATCAAGAGCAAGCGGTTTTGGCGTAAAGACGCCAACACGTTCGATCTGATGGGTGACCTTGGCGTTCATGAAGCGGACTTTCTGACCCTTTTTCAGGGTACCTTCCTTCACGCGCACCAGAATCATCACACCAAGATAGGTGTCATACCAGCTATCGACCAGAAGCACTTCAAGCGGCGCGTCCGCATCCCCGGTCGGGGCCGGAAGACGATGAACAAGGGCCTCAAGCACGTCAGGCACACCCAGGCCGGTCTTGGCCGAAATCATCACCGCGTCAGAGGCATCAATGCCAATCACTTCCTCGATCTGTTCCTTGACCTGATCGGGTTCGGCGGCCGGAAGGTCGACCTTGTTCAGGACCGGGACGATTTCGTGGTTGTTTTCGATCGCCTGATAGACGTTGGCAAGGGTCTGTGCTTCAACACCCTGGGCGGCATCAACAACCAGAAGCGATCCTTCGCACGCAGCAAGCGAGCGCGACACTTCATAGGCAAAGTCAACGTGGCCCGGCGTATCCATCAGGTTGAGGGTATATTCCTGCCCGTCCTTGGCAGTGTATTTCAACCGAACGGCTTGGGATTTGATGGTGATGCCACGTTCGCGTTCGATATCCATCGAATCGAGAACCTGATCGGCCATTTCACGTTCGGTCAGGCCACCGGTCAACTGGATCAGGCGGTCGGCCAGGGTAGATTTACCGTGGTCGATATGGGCGATGATCGAAAAGTTACGAATGTTCTTAAGGTCAGTCATTTTTGGCTGCTTCTGGCACTAAAATTGGCTGGCATTTCGCCGCGTGGCACATTGTTTCGAAACGGTGTGATCACCCGATACCCGGTTGAGCAACAACGCGCAAATCGCAAGTCTTTGCAATATCCCCTGCCCCGTCAGCCAGCCGTTTTTGGCAGCGACGTCAGGCCGCATCACATGTTGGATGCAAAAGGGCATGATCTAAAAAACCAGCATTACGCGATCATTGCATCGTTCGGGAAATCGGTTTTGTCATTTCCCGGATCAATCACCAGCGGGTTTATAGGGGTTTTTGCACGGAATTAGAAGCGTTGTGTTATGTTCCAGCCATACACAAATTGCCTGCGGGTGACTTGCACTGCCATGACCGTTGCGCGGATGTCGCGATTGTTCGGGTTTTTGCCTGATCCCAAGCGGCACAATCGCGGGCTGCGATGGCGTCAAACGCATGAATTCATTTGTTTGCATCCTTTTCAACCGGGTGAAAAGGTCTTAGATTTCAACCTGAAGGAAACGTTTTTTCTGTCGGCAGGACCTCGCCAAAAACATGTTCATAACATCCATCGAGCCATCCCTGTCCCGACGCAGCCTCGTGAAGCTGCGCAAACGACTTGCGGCCCTGACTATGACGGGTGTTTTTGTCCTGCTGTTTTCCTTCTTCTTTATCCAGAAAACGCTTTATGACAGCGCGGTCGAACATGCCAGTGCCCAGCTTGAAGCGACCGCGTTCCGGCTTGGGTCGATGCTGTTGCTTCATGATGATGTCGATCTGCAAAAGATCGTCTCAGACAATTCAGATATCATTGTCGGCCTGCTTGATAATGACCTGAACCAGATCAAGGGATTTATCCCGCCGCATTTGCTGGGCGATCTTGGCGAATATATCAGCACCCAGGACACCGACCGTGATTCGCTTCTGTGCGTTCATGGCAGCGAGGTCATGGTGCTGGCCTATAGCAAACTGCCCGACATCAACCGGATTGTGGTCACCTACACACCGCGAAGCACGCTGTTACATAACTGGCGCGATGCCTTCATCTTGCATGCCCTGATGTTTGTCATGGCGATGACCATCCTGTGCGGGCTTGCGATCTGGTTGTGGCAGCGCCTTAAACGCCAGCACATGCGTGCAGCCCACCTTGCCGAACATTTCAGCGATACGGAAAATACCCTTTCGGAATGTGGTTGTGCGGTGATCAGCTGGCCGGTCGACACAAGCGACGGCAAACTGACAACCCAGTTGAACTGGCCGGAAATTCTGGGATCAAGTTCCGAAAATCTGGCCCCGACCATGACCGATTTCCTTGATCGGCTGGCACCGGCATCGCGCACCAAATTGCGCGGCCCGTTGATCGAGAATGTCTGGCCCGATGCGCGGGTTGGCACGATGGTTGATATCCGCACGGCCAAAAACCTGATGCAGCGTTTTTACCTGATGGCGCATCGCTATACCGAACAGGATGAGCAATTCATTTCGGTGCTGCTGCTTGAAACCGCATCCCAACAGGAACTGTGCCATCCGTTCGAGACCTATTTGCGCCATACGCCGGAACCGGCAATCGCGATTGATAGCGAGGGCGTTCTGCGTGGCTTCAGCCCGGCGCTGGAAGAACTGATGGGGCTGCCGGTGCATGACATCGTCAACAAGCAGTTCTTCAAACTGTTCGTGCCGGAAGACCAGCAAACGGCAATGACCGCCATGCGCCAGAAAAGCGGGACAGCGATGCTGGGTGATGGCAAATCCATCCTGCGTGTTCTGGACCGCAAGGGAAATACCCACTGGCTGGCCTGGCATTGTGTTGGCCCATTTGACGACATGATCTTTTGCAGTGCGCGCGACGTGACCGAGTTCGTTGAAAACGCCAACAAGCTGCGCGACACGCTTGATCAGCTCAAACGCAGTAACGAAGACCTTGAACAGTTCGCCTATGTGGCATCGCACGATTTGCAGCAGCCGCTGCGCATGGTGGCAAGCTATACCCAGCTTCTCAAACAGCGCTACAGCGGCACCCTTGATCAGGAAGCCGACGAATATATCGACTTTGCCGTCGATGGCGCCAAGCGCATGCACAAGCTGATCAGCCACCTGCTTGAATATGCCAAAACCGGCACCAGCGAGGAATTCAGCGTCATTGACTGTAATCAGGTTCTGAACGAGGCGCAGGCGGACCTCAAGGACGTGATCGGACGCGAACATGCCACCATCACCCATGATGACCTTCCAACCATCAAGGGCGACCGCATAGCACTTTCGCGGCTGTTCCAGAACCTGTTGTCCAACGCGATAAAGTATCGTCGTCCGGGTGTACCGCCGCATATTTCCATCACGGTCGAACCCGATCCGGTAATGCGCGATTACTGGCGTTTTTCGGTCCGCGATAATGGCATTGGCATTCATCCCGAACATGCACAGCGGATTTTCCGCCTGTTCCAGCGCCTGCATAAGGACGAGTTTTCCGGAACGGGACTTGGGCTTTCGCTTTGTCGCAAGATCGTTGAACAACATGGGGGTCGCATCTGGCTTGATACCAGCCGCCCTGTCAGTGATCCGGGCACGACCATCATCTTTACCCTGCGGGTCCATCACCCTGATCAACGCGAAAGCCGGTAAGCTTATCTGCTGACCGTTTTTGCCCGGGCCTCACACGCCCGGATGGCAAGTATCTTGCTTCGTCTTTTGCATGAGACGGGCAGACAGGTAAAAGCTGCCCTGTGCCTGTTATGGAGCGTTAAATGTTCAAGACCGTGATCCTGCCCCGCCCGATCCTTAAACCCATTCTGGCGATGCTCGGCCTTTTGGCACTCAGCGCATGCGGCTCGGACATGCGCACCATGAATGACAGCCACATGCAGACACTGGCCTATTACTTTGCCGAACATGAACCGGGCGAGCCATTGCCGCGCGGCTGGCGGCGGTTGGATGGCGCAGAAATCAATTACCGTTTTGCAAACGAAACGTATGCGGTCTATTCAATTGACGAGGACGAGCAGCTTCTGGTCATGCATCTCTATGACGATGGCACCGGCCGCTTGGAGGCCGATGACGATCGCGAACGGTGTGAATGGAACAGCATGGTCGATCAGCTGACCATCGAATGCGATGACACCGATATGGAATGGCATATTTTCACCAATGGCCCGGATCTGATCGCGCTTGATTTGGATGAGGACGAATATGCCATCTTGCGCAAACGTCCCGGTCGGTAATTTTGACCGGTTTGCCGCAAACAAAACGGGCTGCCCCACAAGGAGCAGCCCGTTTTTATTGAGATATTCAGTGCAACCTTAAGCGCGCAGTGAACCGCCGGTGGCCTTTTCGACCGCCTCGACAACCTTTTTGCAGACCGCTTCGATTTCTTCTTCGGTCAGGGTTGCCTTGGTCGGCTGCAACGTGATCGAGAAGGCGAGTGATTTTTTACCATCCTCAATCCCCTTGCCAGCATAAAGGTCAAAGATCGTCACATCCGTAATCAGATTGCGATCAGCGCCCTTGGCGGCCTTGATGATTGCTTCGGCCTTCACGCCTTCATCAAGAAGGAAGGCAAAGTCACGCTCGACCGACTGGAAGCTTGAAGCATTCAATGCCGGACGGGCCGTACCCTTTTTCTTGGGCATTGGCACGTTTTCAACAAACAGTTCAAACGCCACAACGCGGCCTTTGACACCAAGCGCCTTAAGCACCTTCGGATGCAGTTCACCAAAATAGCCCAGAACGTTTTTCGGACCCAGCTGCAGGGCAGCTGAACGACCCGGGTGATACCATTCCGGCGCACCGTCGGTATTGACCTGAACATTGGCGGCATTGGTGCCAAGTGCTTCGATCAGGGCTTCGGCATCGGCCTTGACGTCAAAGACATCAACATCACGGCGCGAACCGGTCCAGCTGCGAGGGGTCGTCGCACCGGCGCGCAGACCAGCAGCCACCAGACGCTGATCACCCGGCTGATCGCCAAAGAATTCCGGACCGACTTCAAACAGGGCAAGGTCAGAAAAACCACGTGCCTGGTTACGACCGGCAGCCGCGATCATGTTGATCAGGGCGTTCGGGCGCATGATATCAAGATCTGAGCTGATCGGGTTGGCCAGATACAGACCTTCTTTAAGCTCGCCAAACAGCTTGGCCCAACGCGAGTCCGTAAAGGACCAGGTCACGGTTTCATAAAGACCTCGCGACGCAAGTACACGGCGGG
>TARA_B100000674_G_scaffold258134_1_pt1 | contig 10976 bp, 10 predicted proteins | sample TARA_B100000674 | Tara Oceans TARA_B100000674 (sample SAMEA2622759) | marine metagenome | biome: marine biome (ENVO:00000447); feature: surface water layer (ENVO:00002042); material: "saline water (ENVO:00002010), including plankton (ENVO:xxxxxxxx)" | depth 5 m
AATGACCTGCTCGGCAAACACACCCCCGGTGCGCTCCATTTCCCAGTTGCCCGGTGTTGCGGAAACAAACACGCTTTGCGGGCGCATTGCTTCCCATTCCTCGAACTTCAGCGGCCGGTTATCAACGCAACTCGGCAGACGGAAGCCATGCTCGGCCAATGTCGCTTTGCGATTATAGTCCCCTCGGAACATGCCACCGATCTGCGGCACGGCCACGTGGCTTTCATCAACAAACAAAAGCGCGTTTTCCGGCAGATACTCAAACAGGGTCGGTGGCGGCTCCCCCGGATTACGGCCCGAAAGCCAGCGGGAATAGTTTTCAATCCCCTTGCAGTGCCCGACCGTTTCCATCATTTCCAGATCAAAGGTCGTGCGCTGCTCGATCCGTTCAGCCGCCAGCAACTTGCCTTCGGCCTGGAACTGCGCCAGTCGATCTTTAAGCTCCTGCTTGATGCCGGCCATGGCCTGCACCAGTGTCGGGCGCGGGGTGACGTGGTGCGAATTGGCATAAACGGTGACCGAGTCCATCGTTGCAAACTTGTGCCCGGTCAGCGGGTCGAACTCTGCCAGTTCCTCGATCTCGTCACCAAACATCGACACACGCCAGGCGCGGTCTTCGGCGTGGGCCGGGAAAATCTCAAGCACATCGCCGCGCACCCGGAATGTACCGCGCGAAAAGGCCGCGTCATTACGCGTGTACTGCAATTCCACCAGACGCTTCATGATGTCGTTGCGATCAACCTCGTCGCCCACCGAAATGCGCTGGGTCATCTCAAGATAGGTTTCCACCGCCCCGATACCGTAAATGCACGACACCGATGCCACGATGATACAGTCATTGCGCTCCAAAATCGCACGCGTGGCGGCGTGGCGCATCCGGTCGATCTGTTCGTTGATCGAACTGTCTTTCTCGATATAGGTGTCCGAACGCGGGATATAGGCTTCCGGCTGGTAATAGTCGTAATAGGAAACGAAATACTCGACCGCATTGTCCGGGAAGAAATGCTTCATTTCGGCATAAAGCTGGGCGGCCAAAGTCTTGTTCGGCGCAAGAACCAGCGCCGGTCGCTGGGTATTGGCAATGATATTGGCCATGGTGAACGTCTTGCCCGACCCCGTCACACCCAGCAGAACCTGATCACGCTCATCATCATTGATGCCAGCCATCAGCTCGGCAATCGCCTGCGGCTGGTCGCCAGCAGGCTCATATTCCGTCACCAGTTTGAATTCCCGTGATCCTTCAACAGGCGGGCGACGTTTGGTCAGAAATTCCGGCAGCGCATTCATCGGGCAGGTCCCTTTTTATTCCAACCCTAGTTATAGGTCAGATACACCCAATCGCAAGCCCTGCCCCTGACAGTTCCTGTCAGTAAATGTCAGGAGACGTCAGTACGGAAATTCCGGAACAACCGATGTTTTAACGCGTTTGCAGATCAGTTCTTTCCGCTCGGACTTCGTAAAGGGCACAAAATTGGATAAAATCATCCCAAAGAACCCGCAAAAGCCGCTAAACAGCCTTGAATTGGAATAAAGGCAGGCGTAGGGTCCGAACCGAAAGAACGAGATTCTTTTCACTCTCATAAATTCCAGGGAAACAGACCAATGGCGTTCATTGCCGACCGTTTGAGCCGTATCAAACCCTCCCCCACCATTGCTGTCACCACCAAGGCTGCCGAACTTAAGGCTGCTGGCGTTGATGTGATCGGTCTTGGCGCAGGTGAGCCGGATTTCGATACCCCCGACAACATCAAAGAAGCCGCCAAGGCTGCGCTCGATGCTGGCAAGACCAAATACACTCCGGTCGCCGGTACTCCTGAGCTGCGCAAGGCGATTGTCGAAAAGTTCAAGCGTGAAAACGATCTGGAATACACCATCGACGAAATCACCGTCGGTTGCGGTGGCAAGCAGACCCTGTTCAACGCGTTCTTCGCGACCCTGAACCCGGGCGACGAAGTCGTCATCCCGGCACCGTACTGGGTATCCTATCCGGACATGGCGCTGATGGCCGAAGGCACCCCGGTCATTGTCGAATGCCAGGAAGAAAACGACTTCAAAATCACCGCTGCCGAACTTGAAGCCGCAATCACGCCGAAAACCAAATGGGTTGTTCTGAACTCACCGTCGAACCCGACCGGTGCGGCTTACTCGCGCGAAGAACTGCGTGCGATTGCTGACGTTCTTCTGAAACACGAAAACGTCTATGTCATGTCTGACGACATGTATGAGCACCTCGTCTATGACGGGTTCGAGTTCACCACCATCGCCCAGGTCGAGCCGAAGCTCAAAGAGCGTACGCTCACCTGTAACGGTGTGTCGAAATCCTATGCCATGACCGGCTGGCGCCTTGGTTATGCCGCAGGTCCGAAAGACCTGATCAAGGCGATCAACAAGGTACAGTCGCAGTCAAGCACGCATACCTCCTCAATCAGCCAGGCTGCTTCAATCGAAGCACTCAACGGCCCGCAGGACTTCCTGGCCGAGCGCGCTGAAGTCTTCAAAAAGCGTCGTGACCTTGTCGTCGCAGCACTCAACGAATGCGAAGGCCTGTCCTGCAAGACGCCTGAAGGTGCGTTCTATGTCTATCCGTCCTGCGCGGGCGCGATTGGCAAAACCACCCCGGATGGCAAGAAAATCGAAACCGATACCGACTTCGTCACCTACCTGCTCGAAGCAGAAGGCGTTGCTGCGGTTCAGGGTTCGGCATTCGGTCTGGCTCCGTATTTCCGCATTTCCTATGCGACTTCGGACGATGCCCTGATCGAAGCTTGCAAACGCATCAAACGGGCTTGCGCAGCCCTGAAATAAGGTCTGCATTCCCGAACTTCGGGATTAAAACGCATCAAACAGGGTCCGGCACTTGCCGGGCCCTGTTTTTTTGTCCATGATTGAAATTAAATAATTACGCACCGAAATACCGATAAATAATCCGGTCAAAGCCCGAACAAAGATTGCCCCTGATATGAAGCCTGAAAATTTCTATGCCACCGTCAATGGCATCAGCCTGTCCTGCCAGCGGATCATTCCCGAAGGTGTCCGCGCCGATGCGCCGACCATCCTGATGCTGCACGAGGCACTTGGCACCATCCGCATGTGGCGCGATTTTCCTGAAAAGCTGGCGAATGCAACTGGCCATCCGGTGATTGTCTATGAACGGCGCGGCCACGGCAGGTCCGATCCGCATGCCGAGGGCGACATTCCGCGGGCGATTGATTTCCACAACACCGAAAGTGATGTCTATCTGCATGGTCTGATCAACGAGCTTGGCCTGACCAAACCGATCCTGTTTGGCCACAGCGACGGGGCGACCATCGCGCTCAAATATGCTGCGCGCTTCCCGGATAATGTAACAGCCGTCATTTCCGAAGCCGCCCACGTCTTTGTCGAGGATGTCACCGTTTCTGGCATTACCGAGGCGGCAAAAATCTATGCCGACACCGACTGGAAAACCAAACTGCAACGTCATCACTTCGCCCAGACCGATGATGTCTTCCGCGCCTGGGTCGATACCTGGCGGCAGCCGGACTTCCTGAACTGGAATATGGTCGATGAACTCGCCAACATCACCTGCCCGCTTCTGGTTATTCAGGGCGATGATGATCAGTTTGGCAGTGATGAGCAGGTCCACACCATCTGTGCCAATACCGGCGGCCCTGCTACCAAGATGCTGATCGAGGATTGCGGCCATATCCCGCATTTTGATCAACCCGATCAGGTGATCACGGCAACGCTCAAACATCTCGGCATCACCGAACCCGCAGCTGCCTGATCACATCTACGCAAAACAAAAGCCCCGGCACCGTCAGGTAACCGGGGCTTTCTTTTGGGCAATTGCCCGAATTTTGTGACGCGGCTTAGTCAGCCAGTGCGTCTTCAGCGTCAATCACGACGGCAACCGCATGAATGACCGATGCGATGCGGATGGCGTTCTGGATGGTTTCCTTTTTAACGCCAGCGTTTTTCAGCACCTTGTCATGGCTATCGATGCACATGCCGCAACCATTGATCGCCGAAACAGCAATCGAAAACAGTTCGAAATCGGCCTTGTCGATGCCCGGCTTGCCGATGATGTTCATGCGCAGGCGTGCCGGCATGGTGCTGTATTCTTCATCCGATACCAAGTGGTTGAACCGGTAATAGATGTTGTTCATGCCCATGATGGCCGCCGCACCCTTGGCAGCTTCAATAGCTTCCGGGGTCAGTTTTTCTTTTGCTTCGGCGGCAACAGCCTTGGTCAGTTTGGCGTTGCGCGATGCAAATGCACAGGCAAGTGCGGTACCGTAAACCTGCTGGTCGGTCATGCCCGGATTGTTGGCCATGCTCGAAAGGTTCAGCTTAAGGTCCTTGGCATAGGCCGGCATGGAGTCCTTGATTTCAACGATCGACGTCATGGGGAAAATCCTCTGAAACTGTCTGAAGCGATAAACGCGTAATTCAAAAACGAATTGAAAATCAGCCGTGTCGGTGTCGCACCCGGTGGGCGCGGACAATGCAAAAGGCAGCAATATTCACAGGCTGGGAAAGCGGGACCGGGCAACTGCCCGATCCCAAAGTCACATCCGGACCGGACTTAGAGGGTTTCGTCACCCTGGTTCCAGTTGCACGGGCAAAGTTCGTCGGTCTGCAGGGCGTCGAGAATACGAAGCGCTTCCTGCGGGTTACGACCAACGTTCAGGTCGTTGACCTGTACGTGGCGGATGATGTTGTCCGGGTCGACGATGAAGGTCGCACGAAGGGCAACACCGGCGTCTTTGGCCAGAACACCAAGGGCGGTCGAGAGTTCTTTTTTCTCGTCAGCCAGCCATACGAACGGGCTGTCACCCAGGTCTTCGTGGTGGGTACGCCATGCAGCGTGCACGAAGTCGGTGTCGGTCGAGCAACCCAGAAGAACCGCGTCACGGTCTTCGAAGTCACCGTTCAGTTCGCCGTAACCAACGATCTCGGTCGGGCAAACAAAGGTGAAGTCTTTCGGCCAGAAGAACAGGATCTTCCATTTGCCTTCATAGGACTTGTCGGTAACCGGAGCGAAGCTGTCCGGGCCTTTGCCCGAAACGCCGGTCAGATTGAATTCAGGAAGCGTATCACCAACGGTAAGCATTATGGTTTCTCCTAACCCAGTTTTAAAAACACAGAACGGCCCCCGACAGGCCGTAGAAACTTTTGTGAGCAGGTGCAAAAAATGCACTGCTTGCTAGCGATTTGTAGAGAAATGCATTACCTAAGACAAATAGATAAAACTTCGAGTTTTGATAGGAAAAATTTATGGCTGCCCAACCGAGCATCAAGCAGCTCAAATACCTTGTTGCCCTGTCCGAGACCGGACATTTTGGCCGCGCTGCAGAGGCTTGCTTCATTACGCAGCCAAGTTTGTCGGCTGCGATCAGCGAGCTTGAGAACCTTTTGGGTGCGCAGCTGGTCGAACGCAACAAGCGTCAGGTCCTGATGACCCCGCTGGGTGAAGAGGTCGTTTCGCGGGCGCGAAATATCCTGCAAGAAGTCGATGAATTGACCACCATGGCGCAGGCCGCCGCCGACCCGCTTTCAGGCCCGATCCATATCGGCGTCATACCGACCATCGGCCCCTATCTTTTGCCGGATGTCATGGCGTCGCTTAAATCCGGCTTCCCGAAGCTTCAGCCGCTTCTGCGCGAAGACCAGACAGCCAAGCTGATCGAACTTCTGATGGCCGGCAAGCTCGACCTTGCCCTGATTGCCCTGCCGATTGATGAAAACTGGCTCGAAGAGTTTGAGCTGTTTGAAGACCGCTTTGTCTTTGCCTGCGCGCCGAACAATCCGCTGACGCATAAAAAGCATCTCGAGATTGGCGACATCAAGGATGAAAAGCTTTTGCTGCTCGAAGACGGGCACTGCCTGCGCGATCAGGCGCTTGAAGTCTGCCAGAAAGCAGGCTGGAGCAAGTCAGCCGATTTCCAGGCCAATAGTCTTTCTACCCTGGTTCAGATGGTCGGTGCGGGCATCGGTGCCACACTGTTGCCTGAAATGTCGCTAGAAGTCGAAGCACGTCGGCCGGATTTGCTCAAGATCATCCCGTTTGAGAATCCGGTTCCGATCCGGCGCATCGGCATGGTCTGGCGGCGCAGCTCGGCACGTAAACGCGAATATCGCCAACTGGCGGCCTATTTGCGCGATCGCCTTGCCCCGCGCGACGAGGCCGTGGTTGCCTGATCGGGGGCCGTTGGCCCGCCGTAGGAATTAGGGCGACGTTTAAGACACAGACAACGGGCATAGCCAATGCTGCCGATCAAGGACAACAACCCGACCACGATCACGCCATGGGTCACCTACGCGATCATTGCGATCAATGTCGTGGTGTTTCTGGGCACCGTCACCCTTGATCCGCGCGCCGCTGTTCTGATGAACCTGCAATATGGTGCGATCCCGGCCGTGCTGTTTGGTCATGCCGAACTGCCACCGGGCTTTTCACCCTTCCCGGATGGCTTCGGCTTCCTGTCGATCTTTTCGGCCATGTTCATGCATGGCGGCTGGATGCATCTCGGCGGCAATATGCTGTACCTCTGGATCTTCGGGAATAATGTCGAAGACTCGATGGGGCATTTCCGCTTTCTGATCTTCTACCTCGCCTGCGGAGTTGTAGCCGCCCTTGGCCATGGCCTGCTTGATACCCAGTCAGAAATTCCGATGATTGGTGCATCCGGCGCGCTGGCCGGTGTGCTGGGCGCCTATTTCCTGCTTTATCCCAAGGCGCGCGTGCTGGTGTGGTTCTTCTGGGTGTTTATCTTCTATGTCCCGGCCGTGGTCGTTCTTGGCTTCTGGTTTGTCAGCCAGGTGATCAATTTCGGCAGTGGTGCCGGCGGCGGCATTGCATGGGTTGCCCATATCGCGGGCTTCCTGGCCGGCCTTGCCCTGATCCCGCTATTCAAGCATCGAAATGTGCCGCTTTGGCATGACGGATCACCCGCCCCGGCCTTTGGCATCTATCGCCCCGGTCGCAAGACGCGCGGTGCGACGTCAAACATCCCGCCCTGGGCCGCGGCCTATGAGGCGGAGCGCGCCGCCAAGCATGCCAATATGCGCCGTGATCAACGGGGTCCCTGGGGCAAAGAGGGTAAGGACGGCGAAGAACGCGACACATCCCCCTGGGGTCGCTATCAGCCAGATGCTTCGCCAAAACCGAAGCCAAAACCAAAATCCAAGCCTTCGGTTGGCGTTCCGAAAGTTGTTCGCTTGCATCCGGACCGCGACAAGGATGATACTTAGGCCAAAGTAAAAAGATCGTCCTTGGAGGAGTTCCGAAAATGCGCGCCGCCTACTTCACCGAATATCAAGGCCCCATCGAGGTCCAGAAACTCCCCGACCCGACCCCGGAAAACGGTGGCGTGGTCATCAAGGTTGGCGCGACCGGCCTGTGTCGAAGTGACTGGCATGGCTGGATGGGCCACGATTCCGATGTGCAACTGCCGCACGTTCCCGGCCATGAATTTGCCGGCACTGTCGTTGCCGTCGGCAAGGACATCAAACGCTGGCAGGAAGGCGACCGCGTAACCGTGCCCTTCGTATCGGGCTGCGGCCATTGCCCGGAATGTCATAGCGGCAATCATCAGGTCTGTGATCAGCAATTCCAGCCGGGCTTTACCCATTGGGGCAGCTTTGCCGAATATGTCGCGATTGATTACGCCGACACCAATCTGGTCCGCCTGCCCGATGAAATGGATTTCGCCACGGCCGCAAGCCTCGGCTGTCGCTTTGCCACAAGCTTCCGCGGCGTGATTGATCAGGGCAAGGTATCAGCCGGTCAAATCATTGCCGTCCATGGCGCGGGTGGTGTTGGCCTGTCCGCCATCATGATTTCCGCCGCTGCCGGTGCCTATGTCATCGCGGTTGATATTGATGACGCCAAGCTTGAGTACGCCAAGGAACTCGGTGCCAACGCGGTGCTCAATGCCGCCACCATTGATGACATCCCGGCGGCCATCAAGGACATCACACGGGGTGGCGCGCATGTGTCAGTTGATGCCTTGGGCAGCGCTGTGACCTGCTTTAACTCGGTCGCGTGCCTGCGGAAACGCGGCAAACACATCCAAATCGGCCTCATGACCGGTGATCATGCCCATGCAAGGGTGCCGATGGACCGCGTGGTCGCCCATGAACTTGAAATCCTTGGCAGCCACGGCATGCAGGCGTTTCGCTATGACGCGATGCTCGACATGATCCAGTCGGGCAAACTGGCACCGCAAAAGCTGATCGGTGATCGTGTGACACTGGCCGAAGGTGCCACGGCACTGATGAGCATGGACAGCTTTGCTGCCACCGGCGTTACCGTGATTGATCGGTTCTGATCCATGCTGGCAGGTATTGCATTTCACCCCAAAGACCCGATTGACGATCTTCTCGCCGCGATTGCCGAGGGAATGCTGGCCAACGGCAAATCGGTTGCCGGTTACGTGCAAAAGCGCCGCAAGGATGCCGATTGCGGGACGCTGGTTCATGTCCGGAACTTGCGCAGCGGCGATGAAATGCCGATCACCAAGAATCGCGGCAAAATGGCCAAGGGCTGCAAGCTTGATGGCGATGCGCTTTCGACCCTGGCATCCCAGCTGTCGCGTGATGTCGAAGCCGGAAGCGATGTGCTGATCATCGCACGCTTTGGCCGGAGCGAGGCCGAAGGCCGTGGCCTGCGTGATGTGATTTCACGCGCGATGGATCTGGAAATCCCGGTACTGGTCGGGGTGCGCGATGAATATCGCGATGCGTGGGATGAATTCCATGGCGGCTATGCCAACGCGCTCGCCTTTGACGAAACCGCTATCGAAGACTGGCTCGCACAAGCACCGGCAAACATGGTCTCGGCTTAGGGGAAACGAAGCAATTAGCGCTTAGCTGCTTTGTCCGACATCGCTTGGCATGCGGTTCTTGACCAGAACCTTCTCGGCGAAGCGTTCGAACCACGCGCCAAATGCCGCATCATATTTCGCCCGTCCCGCGCGCTGGGTATCGGGGCATTGGCCGTTCGGGCGATCGGTCTTGTCACCGGCATTGGAAAGCCAGCGCTCATGGCTTTCATCATCGACTTCCGGATGGAACTGAAGACCCCAGATACGTTCGTCAACGTGATAGGCCTGATGGGGGAATGTCGGGCCGGTCGCAACCAGCTCCGCCCCGTCGGGAATGCCAAATCCTTCGCTGTGCCAGTGATAGACCATCATTTCATCGGGAAACAGATGCTCTCCGGCCGGGGTCGGCTGCACCGGGTAATAGCCGATTTCGGTCATGCCTTCGGGATGGGGTTCGACTTGCGCACCAAGGCATCTCGCCATCATCTGCGCGCCCAGGCAAATGCCCAGATACATCGCATCACTCGACACCACATTGGGCAACCAGTTCATGATCGCGCTGACATTATCAAGATGATCATCATTGGCACTCATCGGCCCGCCAAACACGACAACCAGATGATATTTGCAAAGATCGGTCGGCAGTTCGTCGCCTTCACCAGGACGGCGAATATCGAACTCGAACCCGTAGCGGCGCATGACTGTTCCCAACCGTCCCGGCTGTCCGGTGGCGGAGTTGAAAACAAGCAAAATGCGGTTTTTCGGGCTCAGGTCGTTCATGCGTTCCTCTTTGCTGCAATAGCGAAGGTAGACTGCGTTTCACCTTTTTGACAAGCCCTGCGTCGGGAAAACGACACACCCAAAAGCCAAAGGCCACCGCGCATTGCACGGTGGCCTTTAGAATCATTACGAAAAAGCCGGGGCTTAGACGTTGAATTTGAAGTGGAAGATATCGCCATCCTTGACGATGTAGGTCTTGCCTTCCTGACGCAGCTTGCCGGCATCGCGTGCACCCGATTCACCATTGAATTCGATGAAATCGTCATAGGCAATGGTTTCGGCCTTAATAAAGCCGCGCTCGAAATCGGTGTGAATGACACCGGCTGCATTTGGCGCAGTCGCACCGGTAAAGACGGTCCATGCACGCGCTTCTTTCGGACCCACCGTAAAGAAGGTGAGCAGGTTCAGAAGCTTGTAGCCTTCGCGAATGATGCGGGCGAGGCCGGTTTCCGAAAGACCAAGACCTTCAAGGAATTCCTGCTTGTCTTCGGCACTTTCAAGCAGGGCCACTTCGGCCTCAATCGCTGCTGAAATCACCACCGAACGCGCACCCTGTGCTTCGGCCATGGCGGCAACCTTGGCGGAAAGTTCGTTGCCTTCAGCCGCGCTGTCTTCATCAACGTTGCAGACATAAAGGATCGGCTTGCTGGTCAGAAGCTGCAGCATACGAAACGCCTTGGCTTCGTCTTCGCCATCAATCTCGACAACACGGGCTGGCTTGCCTTCGCGCAGCACTTCAAGTGCGCGCTCGATCATGTCCATGGTCAGCTTGGCGTCCTTGTCATTCGAACGCGCCTTTTTCTGCAGACCCGGAATACGCTTTTCAAGGCTTTCCATGTCCGCAAGCATCAGCTCGGTCTCGATGGTTTCCGCATCACGGACCGGATCGACCGAGTTATCGACATGGGTGATGTCGTCATCTTCAAAGCAACGCAGCACATGAACGATGGCATCGGTTTCACGGATGTTGGCAAGGAACTGGTTACCCAGGCCTTCACCTTTGGACGCGCCACGAACCAGACCGGCAATATCCACAAATTCCAGCTGGGTCGGAATGATGTTGGCCGAACCTGCAATGGCAGCGATTTTATCAAGGCGCTCATCAGGAACACTGACACGACCGGTATTGGGCTCAATCGTACAGAACGGGAAGTTTGCTGCCTCGGCCGCTGCCGTCTGGGTCAGGGCGTTAAAAAGGGTCGATTTACCGACGTTGGGCAGACCGACAATACCGCATTTGAATCCCATCTTTCCGGGCTCCGTAACTTGAATTTCTGTTTATCAGGATCGGTTTGCGTGCGCGCAAACCAGACTATTTCTTTTTGCCAAATGCCTTGGCAAGGGCCTCGGCCATGGCCGAGGCTGCATTGCTGACCGGGGTATCGG
>TARA_B100000674_G_scaffold499376_1_pt1 | contig 10969 bp, 6 predicted proteins | sample TARA_B100000674 | Tara Oceans TARA_B100000674 (sample SAMEA2622759) | marine metagenome | biome: marine biome (ENVO:00000447); feature: surface water layer (ENVO:00002042); material: "saline water (ENVO:00002010), including plankton (ENVO:xxxxxxxx)" | depth 5 m
ACTTCCATTAAAAAGAGATTTGATCGAAGAAGATTTTTTGGGACTGACAGATTGGGATTTAGAAGTTTATAAGCCATTGGAAAATTGGCAAGGTCAGTTTTTAGATTATGAGCATATTGTTCTATTTCAAGAATTTCAAAAACAGCTCGTTTTAATTTTGAAGCAAAACAAACGTCATCGATTGAGTCAACTTCTCTTAGTTGGTAACGAACTTGCAGTCAGTAAAAACCCAATCATAAAGAAGAAGGTCCTAAATAAATTGTTGTTGAATAAACACCATGTACTAAATCCTCAATATTTCTCTGCTTTATTACCCGTCCGCACGGAGTTAGGAGTAGAACGTCTTCTTTTTGTAGATGATGTAAAAGGCGATGCATTGGGAAGTCTAGTAAGGGTGCTCCAGAGTATAGGTTTTTCAGATTTTTTATATGCAGGAGCAGCTTTTTCAGGCGATAAGAAACTTAAAATTGGTGAAGTTGTGTCACCCGGTAAAGTGACTCTACAATCTCGTACTTTGAAGAATAAATTGTTATCAAACCCAAGCTTGTTAAGAAAAGAACTCAGTTTAGAACAATCTTACTTACCGTTTAACTATCCAAGTCAAAAGGGTGATTTGATTAACCAGGAAGCCTTTCATTTTACGAATGTTTGCCAGGATATGGACGTGGCGCATGGTTTACTATTAGTCACCAGTAATGAAAGCCAAGTTCAAGAGTTGAAAAAGCTAATTATAAATCGTGAGGTCCTTTCGAAGCTTGTAGACCCTATTTTTAATTATTTTGGAATCAAAGATATTTTATTGGAAGCTGATAATTCTGAGTTTGGTTTTGGCTCGCTGAAAGAGAAATTAGAGCACTTTAATTTCAGACATGGAATTAGTAATGATCGTTCAATACTATTTCAGTACGCTCTAGATGCTTTTCTAGATCGTTATTTACCTAATGAAGAGGCAAGACAAGCCTATATGCGGAGTCCTAGTTTAGTTCCATCTAATGTTCATTTGAGCACATTGAATCCATTAAACTACTATCTTGATAAACCTTTTGAAGACCAAGATGTAATTGCTCATTTGATTCAAGTAGAGAAGGCCCTTGAAGAAATGACAGTTTTTCTTAGTTTATTGGGTGAAGATTCATATAAAATTTTGGTACATGGTGATTTTTTACAGGCAATGTTTACACCACTGAGTCCTTTGCATTTGTCCGTTACTGGGATCACTCAAAAATCATTATATGAACTTATGAATAGTCCATTTGGCAAGCAGGACCATCCGCGTCGGTTTCTTATTAAAGTTGTTCCAGAAGGTACGGATTATGGGTCTGATTTAGAAATTACTCACCCACTCGAAAAAGGGCAAATAGAAGAAATATATCTAAAAATACTTGAAAAGTCGGGAATTAGACGTAGTGATTCGGGTTTGTTTGTATTTTCCTCAGATAAGAATTCTGATTCCGAAATGAGGCTGAAAACTAAGGTTAACCGCTATTTGCAGGGTTGTGATGCTTTTATGAGTTTAGGTAGATCCGATTTTTTGCGAGAAAAAAGTCAGGTTTTTTCTGTAGCACCTTGGTCTAATGAAAGAGTACAGGAGCTAACAAGAAACCTTAGGGAGGGAGTGGCTAAACTGACTTCTGAAGGATTGAAAATCAAGGAAAATCTACGAAAATCCAGCCTTAGTAATGTACAATCTGAAAGGTATATGAATCAGTTAAATCGTAAAATTTCATCCATGGATAAATTTGTACAGATTTTCGTAAATTATTAAGTTGCTACTAATACTTACTCAAACTTGACTTTAATTCGGATTTAGGAGTTTGGGGCTGGCATTTATACTAATCCCTTGTTGAGTCGCAGGAATCCAAAGATTTGTTAACAAAAATTAGGTGATTCCCGATAACTTTGTCAATCATGCGATATAAACAGAGCCTTCTTTTGGATGTGCTGACTGTGGCACTGTCTGTATTTTTTTTAATTCACGCCATTCTTTTTTGGCGTGACGTTTACTTTATTGAAGATGAAAAGATGGTAGATGAGGCACGAGTTACACAGTCGAGCGAAAGTGGGCCTGTTAATGAAGGCAGCATTATTGCTTGGGACCCCTTTAAAGTGAAGCCGCCAGATAAACCAAAGGTAGCCCCCAAGAAGTCCAAGCCTGTTAAAAAAGTTATTCCAAAGACTAAAAAGGTTAATACTAATAACCCTGTTAAAACGAAGCTTCAACTGCAACTATTAGGGACTATTCTAGATGAGAAAAATTCGGTTGCTTTTATAACCAAGAATAAACGTGAAACTGATGTATATAGCGTAGGCGATACTATTTTACCTGGCGTAAAACTTGTAGAAATTCAATTACATAAGGTTATTGTTAACAATAAAGGTCGGTCCGAGGTTATTCAGGAGGCCGGCTATAATTCAGCATTAGAGCAGCTTCTTAGTACTGGAGCTAAATTTGAAGGCTCTTCCAATAAAGTTGATTCAGGACAAAATACATCTAAGCAGAAGTTCGAAATTACACCTGCAGGAAATAATGTTTATGTAACTCAGAAAGAAGTTCGTAAACAAGTGAAAAATCTATCTGGACTATTATCGCAAGTAAGGGTTCAGCCAGTGTTTTCTCGCAATAATAGATCGCAAGGGTTCAAGATTTTACACGTTAACAAAGGCTCCTTCATTGAAGCGTTAGGCTTGAGGTCGGGAGATACAATACGAGCCATTAATGGAACCGTTGTTGACTCCATGCAAAAAGGATATGAACTGTTCAATAAATTGCAGGCCGAAACAAGCGTGGATGTAGAAATTGTACGCAATAATCAAAATCAGAAAATTCACTTTGAAATGAGGAACTGATCATGTACGGCAGAAAATATTTTGTATGGCTAGCTACCCTGGTGCTCAGCGTTTTTATACTAAGCCCAGTATATGCTAAGACCAAGAATAGCAAGAGTCAAATCATTGATCGTGGTGACAAAGTACAGCTGAATCTTAAAAATGTTGATATTGATGTAATTATTCAGTATTTAGCCAAGTTCTCAGGCGAACACTATCTAAAAGATCCTACTGCGAAGGCTAAAATTAGCATAATGGCCAATAAACCAGTAACTCGCAGAGAGGCCGTAATAATTCTCGAAGAAGCCCTTATTTTTAATAATTTTACGATTATGAAACATGGTTTGGCTAAGTATGTGGTTCCAACAAGATTTGCTAAGCAATATGGTATCGATGTAAAGATTGGTAAAGCTGGAGTAGATAAAATTAATACAGCCAATCTACAGATGCGTTTTTTCAAGGTTGAGTACATTGGTGTCCGTAAAATGCAAACGATTCTGCAGACTATTTTGGGTAAAAATGGTCAGATAATTCCACATCCACAGGAAATGATGTTGCAGGTGATTGATACAACCTTCAGTCTAAAGCGAATGAGCGACTTAATAGATAAGATGGATGTCCCAGATTCGCTCTTAGAAATGTACGTGGTCCATCTAGAGAATACGACTGCTGCAAAGATGATCAATCAATTAAAAGCTATTTTTGTAAAAAACTTGGTACTGAAAGGAAGTCCCAATGTAGTGGAGGCTGAGCAGGATAAAATAAATTTTATTGCTGATGATAGAACTAATAAAATCATAGTAATCTGTCATAACAAATACATAGCTCAGATTCGCGAAACAGCTAGAATACTTGATCAAGAACTCGGTAATATCAAACAGGTTCAAGTTTACAAAGTTCAGTATGCAGAACCCGAGGCCCTAGCTAAGCAGCTAACCGAGTTATTTCCTAAAGATTCACTGAAAATGTTACCCGATGAGCGTTTGAATTCAATTTTAGTAATTTCGCCTTCAGATCGCATGATTAGAGCGGTTCTAGATATGGCTAGTAAGCTAGATATGAAAGGTGCTGCAGCAGATGGTGATGTTCGGGTTTACTACCTTGAGCATTCTGATGCTAAAGATATGGCTGATATATTGACTAAACTATTTGATAAAAAGAAAGGTAACCAAAAGAAGCCAGTGAGTATTGTTCCTGATGAATCAACTAATGCCTTAGTTATAACAGGTTCAAAGGCACAGTTTGACGAGGTGGTTGCGATTCTTCAAAAACTAGATATTTTTAGAGCACAGGTTCTAGTTGAAGCGGTAATCGTTGAAGTCAAGATGAGCTATGTAAAATCTTTGGGAATAAATCTATCGGCTTTTGGTGGTAATGTTGGTGATAATAATGCTTTTGGTGCAGTAAGCAATATGGGAGTTATTCCAGGGCCAGGATTAAATTTAGGCGTAGTAGAAAATGATGCAGAAATAGCGGATTTACTAGCAGGTCAGAAGATTAAAGCTTTGTTAAGGGCATTTAAGAATTCTAATCAGGCGAATGTTCTATCAGCCCCTCAAATTCTAACGATGGATAATGAGGAAGCAAAAATTGTTGTAGGTGAAGTGGTACCGTTACCTACTGGAGTAAATACTGCATTAAATACTGGGAATCAAACGATCAGTAATTTTAGATTTGAAGATGTTGGACTTGATTTAAATATCAAGCCTCGTATTACCCAAAAAGAGACTATTAGTTTGGATGTAAAACTAGAAATAAAGGCTAGAAGTTCAGACGCGTTATTTGAATTTCAGGTGCCTATTATTACCCGTCGAAGCATTGACACCACTGTGAACACACGCGATGGTGACACAGTCGTCATTGGTGGTTTGATGCGAGATCAAAAGGATAAGGTGGTTGAAAAAATACCATTGCTTTCTAGGATTCCTCTGTTAGGTAAATTGTTTAGGAATAAGGAGAGTAGAAATCAAAAAACCAATCTTTTTGTATTTTTGACCCCTTACGTACTGAGTGATGAGGAAGAATTACAACAAATGACTAAACGTGTCAATACGACAATGAGCTCATCAATGAATAAGACAGAGTTTAGTCCTCTTTCGTACAATGAGGGTCAAGGCATTGTTGCTGCTGTAGAGGACGATAAGCAGCTAATTAAACCTATTAAGGTTGATAGAATTAGTATGGATGGTGTTTCAGAATCTTTGGAAAATAAAGATATAGAAACTATCAAGCTAGAGAAGGTAATTAGTGAGGATACTGAGGTAGCTCTTCCCAAAAATCCTCAAGCTAAACCAAAGGTTAAGAAATCAAAATCGATTCAAGAAAAGCGGACTTCAAAAGTGCAACAAAAATCTGAACTGAAAAAAGTTGAGAAAAGCAAAGTGGATACTAATCCAGATAAGATAAGTGCTAGTGAAGCAGCTAAATTCTTACAAATGCTGGATTTGAACTCTGAGGAAGAAACTGGTTCTGTTGCTCCCGCTACGATGGAATCAGTTAGAGCTAAAACATTAAAGCTAGCCGGAGATATTCAAGAGCCTACTGAAGCTGTAAAAGTAGCTAAATCTAAGGATTCAAAGAAACTTGCGGAATCAGATAACCCAAATAAATCTAATAAAGCAGAAAGTTCTTTAGACTCTTCTGAGTCGGAAGAATCTGTCAAACTGAAGGAGAATATTACAACAGCAGGGACTATTAAACTGCAAAATTCTACCCAGTTGTCTCAAACAACAGAAATACCCGAAAAATCGACTGAAGAAAGGCCTGAACTGTCAAAGGCGAAAAAGTCCAAAACGGTTGTAAAAGTGGTTTCGTCTAACGAACTGGATAATTCTAGTGTAAATCCAGTTCCCGAGAAATTAGTTAAAGACATTATTAAGCCTGAAGTTAAGATCTCTAGCGTTAAGCCAGTACGTAAAAAGATTCGCCCTAGTTTGATAAGTTCTATTCGAAAAAAAATAAAAAAATTAACTCGTGATATTGGTCGTAGAAAATCCAAGAGCAAGGTCGAAATTGAGCCGCAAATTGGGCCATCAAAAAAACCTGAGAAGAAGTTAGAACAGGTTCTAAAGTCGAAAAGTAATGAAACTTTAAAGCATATTACAATAGAACCTAAGAAGCAGGTTAATGCTGTATCGAATAATGTGTTAACTGGAAACGAAAATAACACATTGAATAAAGCTATTGAAGAAAAAGGAAATCACAAAGGTACCAGGGCTTCTAGCCAACTAGAAAGTCTCAAAAAAATGGATGTTTCAAAATCATCCCCCAAGATTTCTAAGGCTAAAAATACGTTTGTAGGAGAGACCATTGATCAGGAGAATAGACCGCCCCTATTGAATGCTGTTAATACGGGAGAAAAGAAGATTGAACGATCAGGCTCGAAGTCAGAAAGACAGGAGTTAGGCCTGGGAATCAAGAACGTGAAAATGGCCTTAAAGGATATGCGTAATAAATTGCATAAAGCTGATGCAACAAAAGTACATAAAAATAACACGGGTGATGACAAGTTCGACTCTTTAATGATTAAAGTAAGAAATCAGCGACAAACGGCCCATTTAAAGGCTTCTAGAAATAGAAATCTATTGTATCCAGCTAGGAAAAATTTAAAGAAAAGCAATAAACCTCAAGAATCTTTTGATCAGCTCGTTGGCAATCTTGAGCAAAGTATTTCGAAGCGAACAAGTTATCACTCGGAACGTTTATCGGAAGTAGATAAAATTGCGCGTGAAAAAGATGAGGAATTCAATCAGTTGGTTGAGAAGCTAGAGAAAAACTTGTCAAGGAACTGAGGTTTACCATGATAGATTTATTTGGTGGTCGGGATTTAATCGGTCAAATTCTTCTTGAAAAGGGGCATATCGATGATCAGCAGCTTCAAATAGCTTTGGATAAGCAGGATTCGGAAGATGGAGCTCGGCGTCTCGGTCAGATTCTTATTCAAGATCAGATGATTAGTGAAGATCAGCTTTTAGAGGGTCTTTCGGAACAATATGATATTCCTTATGTAAAGAAGATAGATCGTCTAGATAATGATGCCTCGATGATGGGTAAATTGCCGATTGACTTTGCTAAACAGCATCAATTTTGTCCCTGCTATACTTCAATGGATGAACTGGTTGTGGCTATTAACGACCCTCTTAAAGTGCATCTCTTGGATGACCTGAGACAGCTGCTTGGTCTGACGATTAAACCAGTTTTGACTACTCAGGAGGAGATCGAGCTAGCAATAAATGAATGTTACGGATCTCAGAAAGATCTCACGTCCCAGGTGATTAAAGATCTCGAGGAGGCTGACTATACAATCAATCTAGAGGATCTGGAGGGCGCTGAAGATCTTCTTGATATGGCGAATAAAGCTCCTGTAATTCGATTTGTAAACTCGATTATTTACCATGCTGTAAATGATGGGGCTTCAGATATTCATATTGAGCCGTATGAGAAAGATATTAAGATTCGCTATCGAATCGATGGAGTATTATATGACACACCATCACCGCCAAAAGTTGTTCAAAGAGCTATCGCTTCTAGAATAAAAATCATGGCGAGTTTGGATATTGCCGAGACTAGATTACCGCAAGATGGTCGTCTTAAGATCTCATTGGGAGAAAAGGTTGTAGATTTAAGAATCTCTGTTTTACCCACTAGTCATGGTGAACGGATTGTGATGAGGCTTTTGGATACTCGAGCCGACCTACTAGATGTTACTAACATAGGCTTTCCTGAGGATATTGATAAGGCTTTTCAGAAGCAGTACACCAGGCCAAATGGAATATTGTTGGTGACGGGGCCGACAGGTTCTGGGAAATCTACCACTCTATATTCTGTCCTGAACACCATCAAGTCTCGAGAAAAGAATATAATCACTATTGAAGACCCTGTTGAAATCCAGATCGAAGGTATTTCTCAGATTCAAGTAAAACCAAAAATTGATTTTACTTTTGCTGCAGGTTTAAGGTCTATTTTACGTCAAGATCCCGATATTGTTATGGTTGGTGAGATACGAGATCAAGAAACTGCAGAAATTGCTGTTCAAGGTTCTCAAACTGGTCATTTAGTTTTATCGACTCTGCATACAAATGACACTCCAGGTTCGATTACCAGATTACTTGATATGGGTGTGGAGCCTTACCTAATAAGTTCTTCTCTGATTGGTGTACTAGCACAGCGCTTGGTGCGCTTGAATTGTAATTACTGCAAAATAGAATATTCGCCTGATCCCATTGGATTGCAAACTCTTGGATTATCAGCAGAAGATACGTACTTGCGAGGTAAAGGCTGCATGCGCTGCAATCATATTGGATATAAAGGTCGTCGTGGTATTTTCGAATTCTTAGAAATTGATGAAGAGGTGCAGAATCTCATTGGTCAAAGGGCTAGCTCAGCTGAAATTCGGAGAAACTATTTTATAAAAAGGAAAGCGGGACTTTTATTGCGTGATGATGGTATCCGACGAATTAAAGAGGGGATTACTACAGTTGCTGAGGTTCTTAGGGTAGCTTAATCATGCCTAATTTCCATTATACAGCGTTAGATCGTAATGGTAAAAAAGTTCGATCAGAAATACAGGCGAGCTCGGAGGCTTTAGCACGAAAGCAAGCTAAAGATCGCGGTCATTTCATAATAAAGATGGGGATAGACTCTGGGAAGATGAAATTCAATTTTCTCAGAGCGTCGCAAACATCCTCGGTAAAGGTTCCCGGTAAGGAACTAGTGTTTTTTACGCGTCAACTGGGTACTCTTTTACGTTCAGGTTTTACACTTGACGGTGCTTTGGCTGCAATTAGTGAACAAATTACTCACTCGGGTTTTCACAGTGCTATCTTAGCCGTAGACCGAGCTGTTAAAGAAGGTAAGACACTTCACGAGTCATTGAGTAAATACCCTTACATTTTCGATGAAACTTTTCGATCTCTGGTTAGAGCTGGCGAGGCATCTGGTGAATTGCCAGCGATTCTTTCAAAACTTGCTTTATATTTGGAAGAGCAAGCGAAACTCAAAAATAAAATGTTAGCTACGTTAACCTACCCTGCGGTGATGGTTATAGCCTCTGTAGGTGTCATAATAATATTGATGACTCAAGTAGTCCCTAATATTACATCGGTTCTGTTGGAACAGGGTAAAGAACTACCCGCAGCAACAGCTTTTCTTATAAAAAGTTCAAACTTTTTATCTAATTGGTGGTGGTTGTTAATTTTTCTGTTTTTTCTTTCTCTAGTCTTTCTGAAACAATATTACCGCAGTAAGATTGGTCGCTATAGAATAGATGCATTGTTGTTAAAACTACCGCTTTTGGGGGCTTTATTTCAGAAGATAGCAATATCAAGATTCGCCTCTACGTTTGCAGTCTTGCTTCGCTCCGGAGTGGATATTCTTAAGTCAATGTCAATTGTTAAACAGGTTGTAGGGAATGTGGTATTACAAGAGGCAATCTCTCATGCAGCTGAAAATGTGGGCGAGGGTAATAGTATTGCGGAGCCATTACAAGCGAGTGGAGTGTTTCCACCAATCGTCATAAAAATGATAGATACTGGTCAGCGCTCTGGTAATTTAGAAATGATGCTAGAAACAGTCTCTTCTGATTACGACAACGAAGTAGAAAATACAATTCTGGGTCTGACATCGATCATTGAGCCCTTGATTATACTTGTGATGGGAGGATTTGTTTGCTTCATCGTGGTAGCTATCTTGGTGCCCATGCAAGACATGGCCAATCTATAAGACAAAAAGGCTTCACTCTATTAGAGTTAACATTGTCACTGCTGATTATATCGGCTGCAGTGGTTACAGTTTTACCTAACTTGAGTCAGTCAGCTCGAATGTCTAGTCAAGCAAAAACGACGGTAAGCGCTATCCAGTTGGCACGGAATCTATTAAATGAAATTCAATTAGATTCAAAAAAAATTTCAGAAGGGAAGCAGGACGGAAAGTTTGATGATTTTGAAAGTTATCGATATGAGTATGAGATAGAGAAGGTGAAACTGGAAGATATTATGTTGGTTCCACAGGATGAAAATGGTTCCTTCGGCGATATGGGAGTTAAAAAAGATTTGAACGTGGAGCGCTTGTTTAAGATACAGTTGCATGTCTATTGGGGATCAGGTAATCGTACATATCGATACGAGACTCACTCGTTCATCTACAAGGATGAAAAGAGATGAATTTGTTGGATGCCAAAGTTTACAGGCGATCAAGTCAGTCCAGTGGTTTCACCTTAATCGAATTGCTATTCGCGTTTATGATAATGGCTGTAATGTTATCGATGTTATATAACGCAGTTTTTACGGCTATAAAAGGCGTTAAAATTGTTGATCGAGTCTTCGAAACACCTTCTAAGGCTCTAGTGCTTTCTAAAATTTTTGAGAGAGAGTTGACTGGAATTTATCTGCCCGAAGTGATCCCTTTGGCAATCCCAAAAGACAAAAAAGGTAATGCTCTTAAAAGTTTTATTAAAGAGCAGATGGTATTTGGTTTGAAAGGTCGTAATCGAGAAATCCATTTTACAAGCTTAACTCCTCTCAGAGAAATGCAGGAGGCTAAATTGGGAGATGTCATAGAATTGGGTTATAGTTTTGATAGGAGTGACAAAGTATTGACACGTCGCAAGGACCCCATCCCTGATGACCGCATAGATAAGGGTGGCGAAACCCAAGATCTTAAAATTGATCTCTCGGATGTTAAATTCGAATATTTTGGCAAAAAATGGGAAGACCGTTGGGATAGTGCTAAGGTTAAAAAGTTACCTAGGGCTGTAAGAGTTACTTTTAAGATTATTCCAGCGGGGCATAATACAGAGCATCTTGATGAAAAAGAAATTGAGAACCTATCAATAGAGCATCGTGTCGTCGTTCTTTTACCAAACGCAGTTGATAATAAGAGATTATGATATTGCGTAATAGATATCATGTAAGACAGAAAGGCTTTGGCTTAGTTATAAGCCTTTTGCTGGTAACTTTGTTGGCGGGATTAGCTAGTAATTCTTTTAAAAGATCTCAGAATCATTTATTTGTTGTGCGTTCTCAAGCTCAGCATATGCAGGCACTGACATTAGCAAAAGCAGGTGTCAATATTGCTCGTGCAGGCTTATTGATGGATAGCAATGATACTGATGATCTTGAAGAGGATTGGCATAAACTCTCGCTGG
>TARA_B100000674_G_scaffold499058_1_pt1 | contig 10968 bp, 7 predicted proteins | sample TARA_B100000674 | Tara Oceans TARA_B100000674 (sample SAMEA2622759) | marine metagenome | biome: marine biome (ENVO:00000447); feature: surface water layer (ENVO:00002042); material: "saline water (ENVO:00002010), including plankton (ENVO:xxxxxxxx)" | depth 5 m
CATTATTTTTAATAATTACTTCTTAGTTAATATTAACCCAATGAACATAAATCTTATTTTCACATATGGTGTTTCTTTGAAAGATTGGAAATTATCTGGAATTTTAGATAGAGAACTTGAAATATATAGAAGAATGGTTGTTAATTATGGATATGAAATAAATTTGATTACTTTTGGAGATAATGAAGATGAAAATATTTTATTTGATGAAAAAAATATTAATATTTACCCTGTTTATAAATATATAAAGAAAACTAAATCTTCAATATTAAATTTTATTTTTTCTTTTTTTATACCTTTCAAACTTAAAAGAGAGCTAAAAGATACAGATTTAATAAAAACAAATCAATTAAATGGGTCTTGGATTGGAATAATTTTAAAATACATACTGAAGAAGCCTTTAATTGTTAGAACGGGCTACAACGTATATGAATTTTCTAAAAATGAAGGAAAATCAAAGATAAAGCAACTTTTTTACTTTCTTCTGACTAAATATTCAATTATATTTTCAGACAAATACTTTGTTTCATCTGAATCTGATTTAAATTTTTTAATAAAAAATTTTAAAAATACAGAAAATATAGTTTTATTTCCAAATTGGGTTGATTCGCTAAGGTATCAAGATTTCAAAGATAGACACTCTAATAAAATTCTATCAGTTGGAAGACTTGAAGATCAGAAAAATTATCAATTTTTGATAAAGAAACTATCTAAATCAAATATTGAAATAGATATTGTTGGGGAGGGTAATAAAAAAGAAGAGTTGAAAAAATTAGCTATGGAATATCAAGTAAAGATAAACTTCTTAGGTAAAATGAATTTTTTTGAATTACAAGAAATATACAAAAATTATCGTGTTTTTGTTATGCCTTCATTGTATGAAGGGAATCCAAAAGCGCTTCTGGAAGCGCTTGCTAGTGGGTGTTTAGTTGCTGCTCTTAGAAATAAGAATATTTCAGAAATTATTATCCACAAGAAAAATGGAATAATTTTTAATACTAAAACAGATCTTTCTAAAGAATTAAAAAAATGTCTATCTTCCGAAAGTGTATTTAATGAATTGACAGAAGAAGGGTATTCCTACATAAAGAAAAATAATTTAATTGATTTGTTACTAGAAAAAGAAATTGAAGTTCATCAAAATTTATAAGTTAATAATTTCTCTTTTTTCCCCAACATAATTAATTCTTATATGATTGTCATATTCAAAATCTTCTTTATTATGCGTTGAATTTAAAATAGTAATATCTTTGTTTTTCAAAATTGTAAATATTAACTCTTTTGTTTCAATATCTAAATTAGATGTTGATTCATCAAGTAATAATAATTTAGTTTCAGCTAACAAAGACCTGATAAATGAAATTTTTTGCATTTGACCTGATGATAGAGATTTTCTATCAATTATTGAATCTAACCCTCTCTCTTCATTATTAAATAATTCAAATTCTTTAATCAATTTAATTATTTCTTGATCCGTTTTTAATGAACTGTTTCCGTAAAGCAAGTTTTCTTTTAAGCTGCCTTCGATTATTAATGGAGTAACTCCTACGTACCCAATATCATCAGTATTTAAATGAATTTCACCTTCTTCCGGGTAAAATACTTTTGAGATTAAACCAAGTAAGGTACTCTTTCCTGAGCCATTTGGACCAGTAATAATTGTATGTTTATTTTTTTCGATTTCTAGATCTAAATTATTAAAAATATATTCCTCAGAATTGAAATACTTAAACTTTACACCCTTCATGATTATGCTTTTTGGAAGACTATCGTCAACTGTAAAATAACCTGGTCTTTCTATAAGTTTATTATTCTCAAGTTCAATAAATTTAGATAAATGGACTTGAGAATTTATCATCATGTTAAGGGAAGTATTGAGAGCTCCAAGTGTTTGAACAAGTCTTAAGGTAACTCCAAGAAATTCTAACGTAATTGTTTTTGTTAAATTTGTAAAAATAAATAACATTGAAATTGTAAAAACTGTAATAAAATTAGGCATCAAAGAATTAATCGTTCCAAAAATTTGATTTTTTAGTTGAGATTCTTGTAGTTTTTTAGTTGTTAAATCGTACCTCTCAATTTCTTCATTGCTTGTTCCTAAAATTTTTATCAAAAATATATTTTCTACAACTCTCTGAACATCTCGTCCTGTCTCCTGTGCATTCAACCACGACTCATGCATATATTTTCTACCAAGTCTAAGAAGTGTTCTAGTAGGAAAGAATAAAACTAGCCCACCAAGAGCAAAAATTCCTATGGTTTCAAGATTTGTACTAAGTAAAAAAGTAGAATAAATTAAAATTTGAACACAACTATTCAAAAAAGAAGTTAATGCTCCGTAAAAATACCCAACGTGACCACTCAATGTATTTATATAAAAAGTTGCATCAGCAACTGAGTAATTTCCTTTTTTATAAACTTCTTTAATTAAATACACTCGAAGGTTTTTTTCAACTTGCAATTGTAGAGATAATATATTTCCTTTCTCAACAAAGTTAGAAGCAAACCTAAGTACAACTAATATTGGTAAAAAATAAATTCTCTCCAAAAAATATATAATTATTGGAATATCTGTTGACTCACCTGTCAATATATATGCGAAAAATACAATAATCCCAATATCAAGTAAAACTGTTATATTTGACAAAAGAACAGACAGAAATATTCTTAGTCTTTTTTTTGTTACCTGAGTGATTCTTGAAATATAAATTATATCTTTAAAATTTGATTTAATCTTTTCCATTCATAGTCAACATTAATAATGAAATATTTTTTAATTACATTTTTTATACAGATTTCTGTAAAATTACTAATTGTTAATGACTAAATCAATTTTAAACGTTGTAATTTTGACTGGATTAAATTTTATAATCTTCATAAACAGTGAGTCAATAGATATTGATCAAATCTATTATGACTTTGAAAGCCTCGGATTAAATACTGAACTTACTACTTATCAAATGTTTTTATTTATTGGAATATCTGTTTCAATTCTCACAATTCTTTTAATTGTTTTCTTTAAACCATTTATAGAGATTTATTTATTGCATTATTTAAGATATAGTTTTTATTTGTTAATAAATCTGCTTTCGATTTCATCCGTATTTATTACATTAAGAGTTTATGGATATTCTCGACTTTATTTATTTATGTATCTTCTAATAAGTTCATTTATTTTTATTCTTTCTGATAAAAACTATTTTGTGAAAAATTAGTATTTTAAAAATAAGTGACAAAGAATAACTTAACAAAATATGAAATATCTAAAACTGATCAGTTTACTTTAATTTAATAAATTTACTTTTTGGAAAAATATCTTTATTTGTTCTGACTATATCATCAAAAAAATTCCAAGCTAAAACAACTACGTAATCTACATTATCAATAATTTTGTTGTTATTATTGAGAATTTTTAAATTAACACCTGGAATATATTTATTGTGTTTTATCTCACTGTCATCAATAACATATTTGATATAGCGTTCGTCAATTCCAAAATAATTTAATACAGTTGTTGCTTTGGCTGGAGCTCCATAGCCTATGATTGTTTTTCCATCTTTAACTAATTTATTAATTTTATTTAATGACAGGGATTTTACTTTTTCTACTTCTTTTGCAAATTTGTAGTAAGTTTCAATTTTGTCTAATTTATTTTTCTTTTCATATTCAATATATTTACTAACACTTTTATCAACTTTTTTATTTTTATCTTTTGAAGTGTAAATTCTAAGAGAGCCTCCATGTGTATCTACTTCTTGTACCTTATAAACTTTTAATAAAGAATTTTCAAAAAAATTTAATATAGATAATAGACACCAGTAATTCACATGTTCGTGATATATATTGTCAAATGTTAAGTCCTTAATTGTCTTGAGCATATATTGAATTTCAAATATAAATTCTCCATCTTTATTTAACAATTTCTCTACATTTTTCAAAATTCCATTTAAGTCATCGCTATGAGCAAAAACATTAAATGCAGTAATCACTGTAGCTTTTCCGTATTTTTTATAAATTTTTTCTACTGTTTTGTTATCAAAATATTCTGATAGAGTTTCGAATCCATTCGAATTAGCAATTTTTGCTACATTTTTTGCAGGCTCAACCCCAACAGCTTTAATTCCTAATTTTTTAAGTGGTTCAATAAATATGCCATCATTGCTACCAACATCGATAACTAATGTTTTCCCACTTAATTTAAGATCAGCTTTTAATTCCTTTGCTATTTGTGCAAAATGGTTTCTAAATAAATTAGAAGTCGATGATAAATAAAAATAGTTTGAAAACATTTTTTCTGGAGGAACAACAATACTTAGTTGTGAATTTGAACATTTCTTACAAAAATTTAAATCAAGTGGATAGAGTTCACTTTTTGTATCTTTTTTACTATTAAGATTATTGGCTAAAGGAGATAAACCCAGAGAAAGATAGTGTTTTAAACCTCCTCCACATACTCGACATTCAGTTTTATAATTTTTCAATAAAAAGTCTCCTAAATTTTTATCGACCAAATCAAATTTTATGGTGTGTGTCATTCCATAATTTTTGTGCTCTCTTTCCCCATTTACCAAATTTAAGAATGTGGAATCTTCCAAAAATATCATTGTATGTGCAACATGAGGAGGAATTGTTGATAGTTCACCTTCATTAATAAGTCTTGTCTCAACAACTGAATTATTTTTAAGTAAGTCTTTTGTGACGCTAATATATTTTCCCTTGATCAACAAACATTTTTGTGTTTGAACTGGATGATAATGATTGCCTCTTATTGATCCAGCCCTAGATTCTACATATCCAATCATATTTAATGAATCCGGAAAATAATAGTTTGAAATTTTACCTCTATCATCAATAAAATCATCCATTCCGATCTCTAAAATTTCATTAACGTCAAAATCTTTTGGACTTTCTAGATAATTTATAAACTCGCTCACTGAATTTTCGAAATTATACAAAAATTTAAAACCAAACAATTTTATTTTTTTATTAGAAAGACTATATCCAGCATTCGGAACAGGGTCAGATGTATGGATTATCTCTAACTTTTTGTTATTTTTTTTACATATATTAGCTACTTCAAGGACGGTTAAATTTTCGTTTACAACATTAAAAATTTCATTTTTAATACTTTCATTTTCTCCAGTAAACATCATGCATCTTGCTACATCTTTTACAGAAACTAAGCTTTTTAATTGTTTTCCTTTTGAAAAAAGTTTTAATGTTCCGTTTTCCGAAGTTATCTTTGAAAAAAGATTTGGCATTATATTAATTCTTGTAGAATCACCATTTAATCCATACACTGAACCAAGCCTTAGTATTACATATTTTTTATCTGAATTGATTATGTCCTGCTCAGATTGATATTTTCCTTTTGAGTATTCTAAAACTGGTAAAGGTTCTAATTTTTCGCTAATATTCTTTTTCTGGTTACTTAATCCTTCAAATATTACGTGTGTTGATGGAAAAACAATTTTTGATTCTAAATTTAAATGTTTGATAATATTTTTTGTTCCTCTAACACCAACCTTTTTTACTTCAGTGTCTCTTTTTTTATTTTTGTCATTTAAAGTAGTTCCAACATCAGTTATTCCTGCTAAATGATAAACAATATCAACGTCATTTAATGTTTCAGAAATAAATTCCTCATCTAGTATGTCTCCTTGTTCAAATGATATTCCCCACCTTTTCAATTGTGATACGCGATCTAAATGAAAGCTATTATCTATTACATGAACTTGATTTATTCTTGATTTTCCAGAATATAAACGACAAAGTTCCATACCTATGTACCCAAGACCTCCTGTGATCAAAATTTTTTGTTTATTAATTACTCAGCTCCTACTAATTTTTATATTTTAATAATCATGAATTATTTTAATTTATATATAAAACGATGTTCAAATTAATTACACCCATTAACAAATCTTAAATGATTAATATAGTTTCATGACATCATTTGATATATTTCAAACTGTAGGTCCAAATGATTCCTCAATTATTAAATCGACTTTAAAAAATAATAAAGAAAATATAATCGGATATGATGAAATATTTTACATTTCAGAAGACAATAAGTTGAAATTAGACGGTGCATCATTTGTTGATGCTTCAATTTTTCCATTTACGTTAGATTATGTGACAGAAAATATTAAAAACAAAAAAAGGGCTGGTTGGATTTATGCCCAGCTCATAAAGCTTTATTATCCTAAATTACAAAATAATAAAGAATTTGTTTTAGTAATCGATAGTGATGTCTTTTTCACAAAAAAAATTAAATTTTTTGATGAATCAAATAAACCATTCTTTACAGTTTCTGATGAATATCACAAACCTTATTTCTCTCACATGAAAAGGGTTCATCCAGAACTAACAAGGGAATATGACAAAAGTGGAATTTCCCATCATATGATGTTTAATAAAAATAAACTAACATCTTTATTTGAAATGGTAGAAAAATATTATGAGAAAAGTTTTTATGATATATATTTAGATATGCTTGATCCAAAAGAAGAGAGCCCTTCTGCTGATTATGAAATATATTTCCATTATGTCCTTAAATATTTTCCAAATGAATACTTAATTAGAGAATTGGATTGGGCAAATGTATCAAGGTTAAGTGAAGAGAATTTTAGTAACCATGACATGATTTCGCTTCCACATTATTCAGGATCTAGGCCAGAGGATATGTATAAGAATATAAAAAAAATAAAGATGAATAGACTTTTCAACTCTGTTATCAATTATTTCTTTTTAAAAAAACACAGGCTTAGGTGAAATAAAAAATATGAGATATGTTCTTATAGCACTTGGCTATCTTCCTGAATATATAAAATTTACAATTAACACAATAAATTCTGTCGATAAAAATGCACAAATTTTTATTTGCTCAGATAAAAAAGCAGAATTTAAAAATACAACATTTATAAATCTTATGGATATGTCATCCCAACATATTCAAGAATTAAATGAAATCTCAATATATAAAGATACTATTTTTGAAAATAACCCATTGTGGAAAACTTCACTAGAGCGTATTTTTTATCTTAATGAGGTTAAAAAAAATTTAAAGCTTACAAATTTTGTGCATTTTGATAATGACGTTTTAATTTATAAACCTTTTGAAGAATTAACAAAATTTTTTGATGAGGAAAAATTAAATATTACACAATCTAATTTTAAGAAAATAATCTTTGGATACTCATATGTTGAGAGCAACCAGGTTTTAAACGATATATCCGACTTAATTATTGACACATGTAAGTTTGGGGAAGAACATAGCTGGGAGTTTAATGGGGGTAAACCATTTAATGAAATGCAAATTCTTGGCTATATAAATTCTAAAAACCCTGAATTATTTAATACGCTACCAACTCTTCCTACTGAATCTATGAAATTGCAATCAAATACCCTTTTTGATCCAGCTGGGTTCGGGCAATATCTTGATGGAACACATGTTTCTCCTAAAAAATGGGGAAGAAAAGGCTACTCAAGTCAAAATGATTTTATAGGAACTGAATTTATCTCCGGACGAATAAAATCGAATTTCAAAAATGTTCCAATTGTTAAGTGGGAAAAGAAAAAATATTATCTTGCAAATTTACACGTTCACTCTAAGAGACTAAAGAAGTTTTTGCCAAATAATTACAAAGAATATTAAAGTTTTTTAGATTCTATTAAATCTTTCCAAAACTTCCAAGTCGAAAATTTACGGTAATCTTTATTTTCATTAACCTGATTTAAATTAACCAAATCTTCGAATGTTAAATCGTCTAAATATGACCAATCATCAATAATCAGCAAAGGTACACCGAGGTTAAAAAAGTTATTATTTACATTGTTTGACCTGACAACTGGAGTACAGTTGAAAATTAATGACTCCCATATTCTGTGTGATTCATAATTGTTTCCCTCTGGACACAAAATAAATTTATACTTTGACAACTCCGTTAAATATTCATAGTTTGATGTAAACTTTCTTATATCGTATAAACTATTTTTTTTGACCTTTTCTATCAAAGATTTTCTTTCATTAAAATTTGTGTGAACATTAAACGAGCAAAGGATTTTATTATTATATTTTTCAGAACGCAGTCGATTTTCTTTTTCAACCAGTTTAAAGTTTTTTGTTTTTCCATTTGTTAAGAATCTTTTATTTTCTAACCCGCTAGGAATGGGAGAAATTTTTTCATTTGATGGAAAATTTAATTTCATTGCAAACCAATGAATTATCTTTTCATCAAGATATTTTGTTTCAGCATTTGTAACTGCAGAATCAGAATTATGGGAAACTAATATATATTCAGAATTAATTTGTTTATGATAATAATTAAAAAAAATATCTAGTAAGTCTGTTTTAACAAAAATAACATCATTTTTTTTTACTTTTGATGGCTTAAAGGATTGAGTCTCATCAAAGATAAAGTGCGCATATTTTCTTAAAGTGTCACCAGAAAAATACGGACTACTTCCTGGTCTATAAAGCCACGGATACTTATCGATACTTATATTTCTATATTTACCTTTATACCAACTTTTTTTAAAATATTTTTTCATCCTAGATTATTACTATGATTTTATTATTAGATTTAAGTTAATAAGTAAATAAATATGATTGTAGTTAAATCAAAAACTCAAAGTAAATTCGACCAAGAATATATAGAAAAATTAATACTTTCAAAGCAAAAAAATACAGTCGTTGTTAACCCAGAGGAGTTTGAACTCTTATCAAATAGTGAAAAAACAGATAATAATATATTAGTAATCTATTCAAATGATGTAGATATATCAACAGAGATAAAAAATTTTACAAATAAATTAGAATATCCATACTATCTATTGCACTTATCAGATGAAACACTAGATATTGACAATGATTTATACAAGAAGTCAAAAATCGTAATTAGAAGCTATTACAGTCCATTTATCAAAAAAAAAGAGTGCTACACAATTCCAGTAGGTTTCCAAAATGGTTTTTTAGGATTTGAAAAATTTAATTACGAAACTATGAAACGAGAAAATATATGGTCTTTTTTTGGTCAAATTTACAAATTAAGAGAAGACATGATCAACAACTTAAGCGATATCGGACCATATGAATTATTTAAAACAGAGAGTTTCTTTTCTAAACATTCTTTAACCAGTAATAATATGCGGAAAATATATAGTAATACAATTTTTGCACCTTGCCCATTTGGTTATGTTAATCCAGATACATTTCGTATAATGGAGTCCTTAGAATCTGGATGCATACCAATAGTTTTAAAATTTCGCTCTTTAGATTATTATCAAAACATATTTGGTGATCACCCATTTATTATTGTTAACGATTGGACGGAAGCAAAATCAAGAATGAAGAACCTTTTAGATAATCCAGAATTGTTAATAAATACTCAGAAACAAATCAATCAATGGTACATAGATTACAAAGAAAATCTTACAAATGATATTTATAAAATTTTGAACAATAAAAAAGATTTCATTGTATCTTCACAATTTAAATATCAACAAAAAAATAAAAAAAGTATACGTCTTAAAATGATTTTTTACTACTGGTTCAAGCTTAGAAATTTAACATTCATAATATCAATTAGAAGAATTTTGAATAAGTATAAATGAATAATTCTTACCTCTAAGTTTATAATCTAATAATGTGCGGAATTATAGGGTTCATTTCAAAGGAACCAAATGAAGATAAGATAAAAAAAGCTACGGAGCTTATATCTCATCGCGGCCCCGATTACCAAAATTATTCAATTGTTAAAATGAATAATAGATTTTTACACTTAGGATCTTCTAGATTATCAATCAGAGGTAGTGAATCTGAAAATATGCCAATGATAGATGAGGAAGGTAATCAAATTGTTTATAACGGTGAGATTTTTGATATGGAAAAGATTTATAAAATACTTGGAATCAATAAACCTTTTCAAAGTGATACAAGATTACTATTTGAATATTTAAAAAGAATGAAATCTTACAGTGAGATAAAAAACTTAAACGCAATGTTTTCATTCGCATTTTATGATCAAATGAATGAAGAACTAATAATTTCAATTGATAAATTAGGCATAAAACCACTTTTTTATAAATTTGAAAATGATAACTTTTTCTTTAGTTCAGAAATGAAATCGTTAGTCTCAATTACAAAACAAAACAATACTTCAAAAGAAGCTATATCGAAACTAATTTACCTAGGTGGGAATCATTATGATGATGAATTTATTGAGAATATGCATCCAATCAAACCTGGTGAATTTATAAAAATTGACAGTAATTTAAAAATTAAAAAAGAAAAGTATTTTGAAAAATTTAATCCAAATCCACAAAACAATATTAACTTTTTTGAAGAAGTTTTCCCAAAAATAGTTGATGATCATTTACAAGCAGACCTACCTGTAAGTTTATTTTTGAGTGGAGGTATAGACTCCTCACTTTTAGCATATTACACAAAAATGAAATTAGGGAAAAATCTAAACCATTTTTCAGTTGGCTTTAGTGAGTCTTCTTTTGATGAGTCTAATTCATTTAATAAGGTTTCAAAAACACTTAATCTAAATAAAGAAGAGTTTGTATTTCCTTCTAGTGAAATTGATAGCTTAATAGAAGATTCTATCAATAATATGAATAATATTGTTTTAGATTCGAGTTTTGTTCCAACATATTATTTATGTAAAAAAACTTCCGATCATACTAAAGCTGTAATATCAGGTGATGGTGCTGATGAGCTTTTTGGAGGTTATGAATGGTACCGAGGATTGAAATACTGGAAGATTATTCCATTACCTATAAAGAAAGTAATATCAGATTTTTTATCAAAAATAAACTTCGGTGGATCAAATTCATATTTAAATTTTCGAAATAAACTAAGCTTCTTTTTTAAATTCATTGTAAGTGATCCATACATCCAAATGTTGATTTGGCAATCACCAAGTGTAAAATTTGATAATAAGTCAATAGATTTACTTTCAA
>TARA_B100000674_G_scaffold456326_1_pt1 | contig 10947 bp, 7 predicted proteins | sample TARA_B100000674 | Tara Oceans TARA_B100000674 (sample SAMEA2622759) | marine metagenome | biome: marine biome (ENVO:00000447); feature: surface water layer (ENVO:00002042); material: "saline water (ENVO:00002010), including plankton (ENVO:xxxxxxxx)" | depth 5 m
TTAAGGATAGTATTATTAGTATTCTAAAGATTAAGAATAAACAAAAACCTCTAGAAAAAGTAAAAATTTTAGATATAGGATGTGGTGGTGGTTTGTTATCTGAACCAATGAGAAGGCTTGGAGCAGATGTAGTTGGTATAGACGCTTCCATTAAAAATATTAAAGTAGCAAAATTACATGCAAAAAAAAATAAATTAAATATTGATTATATTTGTGCATCACCAGAGACTTTTGATACTAGCAATAAATTTGACGTGATTTTAAATATGGAAATTATTGAACATGTGGAAGACGTAGATTTTTTTTTAAAATCATGTTCAAACCTTTTAAAAAAAAATGGAATTATGTTTGTTGCTACTCTTAATAAAACTTTAAAATCATATCTTTTTGCAATTATTGGAGCAGAATATATAATGCGTTGGCTTCCAATTGGAACACATGATTGGCAAAAGTTTATTAAACCAAATAATTTAGTAGAGGCACTTAAAAAGTATAATTTTAAGGTAGACAGCATTGATGGTATGAAATTTAATTTAATTAAAGATGAGTGGTCAGTTAGCTCAGATAAATCTGTAAACTATATAGGAAGATTCATAAAATATTAGTTTTTTTTTTCCTCTATCCAGGGAAAAATTTCAGCATCAATACCTTCTTCTCTGAGCTCTTTAATTTCATCCGTTGATGCGGTACCATAAATTCCTTTATCTTTAATTTTATCATTATAGTGGATAGATCTTGCCTCATAAGCAAAATTTTTACCTACATATTCAAAATTGTTTTTAATAAATTTTTGATAATTTTTTATCTTTTTGCTTATTCTTTTAAAATTTAAATTTTTTTGTTTATCTTTTTGCAATTTAGTTCTATTTAATAATTTTGGTGCCATTAAAGATTTTTCGATTTTAATAGAATTACAGCTGTGACAATTTAAGAGATTTTTTTTCTTAAGTTTTTCGAATTCATTCGATGAGGCAAACCAACTATCAAACAATAAATCACATTCTTTACATACGAGTTTATATTTAATCATGGGTTATAATTAGTAATTATTATTCAGATTGCAATAGTTCTTAGCTTCTATAATCAGCATTTATTTCGATATATTTTTTTGTGAGATCCATTGTATAGACTGTAAAATTTTTAGATCCATTTGCAATATCAATTTCAAGATTTATGTTATTACTCTTCATATAATCAGAGACAATACTTTCATCATAATTTGAATTGATTTTTCCATTTTGAATAATGAATGAGTTGCCGAATTTAATAGATAATCTATCTATGTTAATTGTAATACCAGCTTTACCTATTGCCATGACAATTCTTCCCCAATTTGGATCTTCACCTGCTATAGCGCTTTTTACCAAAGGAGAATTAGCAATAGAGAAACCAATTTTTTTTGCTTCACTTTCTTTTTTACAATTCTTAACTTGAATTGATATAAATTTTGAAGCGCCTTCACCATCAGCAACCACTCTTTTAGCTAGGTTTAATAAAACTTTATTCAATGATGAGTCAAACTCACTTATTTTTTCATCGTTTATATTTTTAATTTTTGAATGTTTAATTTTGCCTGTTGAAAAAATTGAGACCATATCATTAGTGCTAGTGTCACCATCACAAGTAATAGCGTTAAAAGTATTTGATATATTTTTTTTTAAAAGTTTTTTTAACAAATCATTGGGTATATCAGCATCAGTGAATATATAACCTAATGTTGTTGCCATATTTGGCTGGATCATACCTGAACCTTTTGCAACTCCAAAAATTTTGACTAAGCTGTTTCCAATATGACATTCTTCCATTGCCATTTTAGGTTGTGTATCGGTAGTCATAATACCCAGTGCAGCTTTCATCCATATGTATTTATTTTGTGTATATTTTATTTTTTCAACTATTTCGGAAATTTTAGACAATATCTTCTCGTCTGGAAATACTTCACCAATAGTTCCGGTACATCCAAACATTATCTCTCTAGATTTAATTTTTTTCGGTAGATCTTCATCGATTTTTTGTTTTTCTGTTAGTTGTTGTGATAATGCAGAAGCAATTTTCTCTAAACTTTTATAGCCCTGAACTCCAGTAAAACAATTAGCATTTCTAGTATTTACCAATAGCGAAAAGATCCTCCTACATTTATGATTTAAGTTCCACTTTATATTTTCAGATATAATTTTAGATTGTGTGTAAACTGATGCATAATTAGCTCCATCTCTAAAATAAAACATTACCAGGTCATCTCTTGGGTTTTGATATAAATCAGCACTCACGGTAGAAATAGACACCCCATCTATGTGATCTAGATCTTGAAATTCTGTCATTCTCTTATTTTTTGATTTTGATGACAAAAAATTACTTAAATTAATACCCATACTATTTAAAAAAATTATTTAATAATTATATTAAAGGTTATAAGTAAATAATAAATCAAAAACTAATGCTAAATCCTTTAAGCTTTCTCTCAAAATTCATAAAATCTACTAATCAAAAAGAATTAGATAGGATATCAAAAATTGTCACTAATATTAACAATCTAGAGGAAAAATTTGTAAATCTTAAAAGCACCGATTTTCCAGATAAAACATCAGAATTAAAGGAAAAAATCAAAAAAGGAAAAACTTTAGATGAAATACTTCCAGAGGCTTTTGCACTAGTTAGGGAAGCCTCTAAAAGAACAAGAAATGAGCGTCATTTTGATGTTCAGTTAATTGGGGGGATTGTATTACATGAGGGAAAAATTTCTGAAATGAGAACTGGAGAAGGAAAAACTTTAACAATTACTCTAGCTGCATATCTAAATGCTTTAAATGAAAAAGGTGTTCACATAGTCACTGTTAATGATTATTTGGCAAAGAGAGACTCTGAAGAAATGGGTGCTATATACAATTTTTTAGGTCTTACATCTGGCTTTATAAATAATTATCAAAATGACATTGAAAGAAAAAAAAACTATGACTGTGATATAACATATGCAACCAATAGTGAGCTAGGATTTGATTATCTAAGAGATAATATGAAATTATCTGAAAAAGAAATGGTTCAAAGAAATCATTTTTTCTCAATTGTAGATGAAATAGATTCATGTTTAATTGATGAAGCAAGGACACCACTAGTTATCTCAGGAGCAGCTGAAGATAAAACAAGCAAGTATCTTGCGATAGATAGATTAATAAAAAATTTAGATGATAAAGATTATGAAATTGATGAAAAAGAAAAGAATATTCTTCTTACCAATGAGGGAATAAACAATGTAGAAAAGATTTTTTCAAATGCAGGAATATTGAAGAATAATAATTTCTATGATCCAGAAAATTTAAGTTTAGTACATCATGTAAATCAAGCATTAAGAGCTAACCATTTATTCGAAAAAGGTAAAGATTACATTATACAAAATGAAAGCTTAAAAATCATAGATGAACTAACTGGCAGAATTTTAGAGGGTAGACGATTTGGTGACGGACTACATCAAGCTTTAGAGGCTAAAGAAAAAATTGAAATCCAACCTGAAAATCAAACTTTAGCATCAATTACTTATCAGAACTATTTTAGATTGTATGAAAAGATCTCAGGTTGTACTGGTACAGCTGTAACTGAGTCTGAGGAGTTTTTTGAAATATATAATTTACAAGTCGTTGTTGTGCCAACGAATAAAAAAATGATTAGGAAAGATTTTAATGATCAAATTTTTAGAACTGAAAATGAAAAAAATGAGGCAATAATTAATAAAATAAGGAATACTCATGCAAAGGGTCAGCCATTACTTATTTTTACATCAAGTATTAATAAGTCTGAAATTTACTCTAAACTTTTGAAAAAAATAAATATCGATCACAAAGTTTTAAATGCAAAAAACCATGAAAATGAGGCCGAGATTATTGCAAATGCGGGAAAAGAAGGCTCAGTAATTATTACAACCAGTATATCTGGTCGAGGTGTTGATATTCAACTTGGAGGTAAAAGGGGGTCAGTTCCAGAAAAAGAACTCATGAATAATAAGGAAAAAATTAAATCTCTAGGTGGTTTATTTGTAATTGGAACCGAAAGAATGGAGTCAAGAAGAGTTGATAATCAAGCTCGTGGTAGGTCGGGTCGTCAAGGGGACGAAGGAAGTTCAATTTTTTACGTTAGTCTTGAAGATGATCTTATGAGAATTTTCGGATCAGAGTCAATGAATAATATATTAGAGAAATTAGGTCTAAAGGATGGAGAAAGTATTGATCATCCATGGATAAATAAAGCTCTAGAAAGAGCTCAGCAAAAAGTTGAAGCTAGAAACTTTGATATTAGAAAAACACTCATTAAATTCGATAATGTGCTCAACGATCAAAGACATGTAATTTTTTCTCAAAGAAAGAATGCGATGAATAGTGATGAAATTTTTCAATACTCTGACGATTTTTTAAATGAAATAAATGAAGAATTATTGAGACTTAAAACTGAAAAAAAATCCAACCCCAGAAATAATGATTTCGATAATAAACTTAAATCGATTTTAGGTAAAAATGTAAATGAAGACGAATTTAAAAAGCTTCTTTCTTTGAATGATAAAGAATTTAAATCTGAATTAATTAATATTTTTGTAACAAGTAGAGACAATCGAACAAAATTATTAGGAATAGATCATTCAAAAGAAATTGAAAAAAAGATTTTTTTGCAAACTATAGATATAAATTGGAAATCTCATATTCAATATTTGGAACAATTGAGACAAGTCATAGGTTTAAGATCTTATGGACAAAGAGATCCTCTTATAGAATATAAAAAAGAGGCATTCGATTTATTTAAAAATTTACTTAACAAATTAAAAATGGATTTTATACGAATTTTAATGAATCTAAAAGTTGTTGAAAATTTAAATAAAAATGAGGAGGTAAAAACTACAAAAATTGACCCAAAGTATATAGGAAAAAAAATGAGTAGGAATGAGCCTTGCTTTTGTGGTTCTGGAAAAAAATATAAACGATGTTGCGGATCTCTATAGGATAAATATTGAGGAAATGATTAAAACAATAACCAGCCCAAATATTAATATAATTTTATTTTTGGATTTTAATAAAAGCTCAATTTTATTATTTTGAGAATTGAGAGAACTTAAATTTTCTAGGTTATTCATAAAGCCTTTATTTCTTCCAATCTTTAAAAATTTATTTTTTCTATCATTAAAAATTTCATCGCCACTCATTGATTGAAAAAAATTCAAATTTTTAGAAATTGCATCTTTAACCTCTTTTAATATAAAATTTCTATCTCTATGTGCTCCTCCATCAGGCTCCTTGACTATTTCGTCGATAATTTCTAGTTCAAATAAATCTTTTGCTGAAAGCTTCATAGCTTTTGCTGCATCCAACATTTTTTTTGGATCTCTCCATAAGATTGTTGCACATCCCTCCGGAGATATGACTGAGTATATTGCATTTTCCAACATTAAAACCTTATTAGAAGAGGCTAAAGCAATTGCCCCTCCTGAACCACCTTCTCCAATTATAATTGCTAAAGTTGGGACTTTTAATTTCATGCAGCACTCTATTGATTTTGCTATTGCTTCTGCTTGACCTCTTTCTTCAGCTCCAACACCTGGGTAAGCTCCTGGTGTATCAATAAATGTAATAATCGGAATTTTAAACCTATCTGCTAATTCCATTAATCTTATAGTTTTTCTATATCCCTCTGGTCTCATCATACCAAAATTTCTATTTATTCTACTATCAAGATTATCGCCTTTCTCTTGACCTATGACTAATACTGAAGTTCCTTCAAATTTTGCAAATCCAACTATTACTGATTTATCTTCTCCATAATGCCTATCACCTGATAACGGAATAAATTCATCAAATAATTTATCAATAAAGAATTTTGATTTGGGTCTATCCTCATGTCTTGCAACTAACGTTGTTTGCCATGGGTCTAGATTAGAATAAACAGATTTTAATTTTTCATCTAATTCTAACTGCATTTGAGAAATTTTTTTTGTATTTACCTCAGTAAGTCCACTTTGATTATAGGGATCTTTAAGTTGTTCAATTTCACTCTCTAGATCTTTAATTTCTGTTTCAAAATTAAGGTAATTTTTCATTAGAATATATTTATATATAAGTATGAAAAATGACAACAAAATGTCATGCTTCTATTAATAATTTGACTTAATTTTACACTAGTTTTACAAATTATACATGACAACAAAATACCTTAATGTTGAAAATTTAAAAGTTTCTGGAAATTTATTAACATTTGTTAACAATGAACTCCTAAAAGATACAGGTATATCCCCTGATAAATTCTGGAAAAGTTTCGACAATGTTGTTCATGAGCTTACTCCTATAAATAAAAAACTGATATCGACGAGAGATAGTTTACAAAAAAAAATTGACGATTGGCATAAAAAAAATAAAGGAAATGAAATAAAAATCAAAGAATACAAAAAATTTTTAACTGAAATTGGATATCTAGTTAAAGAGGGTCCAGATTTTAAAATTAATACTAAGAATGTTGATGAAGAAATAACAAAAATTGCAGGTCCTCAATTGGTTGTGCCAATAATGAATTCTAGATACACCCTTAATGCTGCTAATGCAAGGTGGGTAAGTCTTTACGACAGTTTGTATGGGACTAATATAATTGAGTCTGATGAAGGAGGCAGTGAAAGATATGATCCCCTTAGAGGACAAGAAGTAATTAAGTATGTTAGAGAATTTTTTGATAGTTATATTCCATTGAATGGAACAAGCTGGAAAAATATTTCTGAAATTAAAATAATTAATAAGAATTTAGTTATTATTAAAGATGATTATGAATATAAATTGAAAGATGAAAATAAATTTATTGGTCACAGAGGCGATGCTGATAGACCTTCTGCAGTTATTCTCAAAAACAACAATCTTCACTTTGAAATTATTATTAATCCAAAAGCTTTTAGTGCTGCACATGATATTGCTGGAATAAGTGATGTAATTTGCGAGTCAGCCATAACTACGATTTGTGACAATGAAGATAGTGTTGCTGCAGTAGATGCTGAAGACAAAGTAATTTGTTACAAAAATTGGTTAGGATTAATGAAAGGGAATCTCAAAGCACAATTTGAAAAAAACGGAAAAAATTTGGAGAGAAAATTAAATCCTGATAGAAGTTACATTTCAAAAAATGGTGAAGGATTGAAATTACATGGGAGGAGTCTTTTATTAGTACGAAATGTTGGTCATCTTATGACCAATCCCTCTATCATCTTGAAGGATGGAAGTGAGATTCCTGAAGGAATTATGGATGCATTTATGACAACTGCTGCTGCATTACATGATTTAAATAAAAAAAGAAACTCAAAAACTGGATCAATTTATATTGTTAAACCTAAAATGCATGGGCCGGATGAGACTGCTTTTACGGATTTAATCTTTACAAAGGTTGAGGAGTCTCTTGGGCTTGAAAGGTATACCTGTAAAATTGGAATAATGGATGAAGAGAGAAGAACTTCTGCAAACTTAAAAGAATGTATTAGGTCACTAAAAAATAGAGTCTTCTTTATAAACACTGGATTTCTTGATCGTACTGGGGATGAAATGCATACCTCTATGGAAGCGGGACCAATGATTAAAAAAGGAGATATGAAATCATCAAAATGGATAGCAGCTTATGAAAACAACAATGTTGATATTGGATTAAAATGTGGATTTTCTGGCAAGGCTCAGATTGGTAAAGGAATGTGGGCGATGCCAGATAAGATGAAAGAAATGATGAAAGATAAAATTAATCATTTAAAAGCTGGGGCAAATTGCGCTTGGGTACCTTCTCCTACCGCGGCCTCTTTACATGTGTTACACTATCATCAAATTAATATTTTTGATGAACAAAAAAAGATATTAGATCGTAAAAAAGCAGATTTAGACGATCTTTTGAGCATTCCTATAGCTAATAGACCAAATTGGTCTGTAGATGAAATAAATTCTGAAATATCTAACTCTGCGCAAACTTTACTGGGATATGTTGTTAGATGGATAGACCAGGGTGTTGGATGTTCAAAAGTTCCCGATATAAATAATATTGGACTAATGGAAGATAGAGCAACATTAAGAATTTCTTCACAGCATATTGCTAATTGGATACATCATGGCATAACAACAAAAATTCAAGTAATGGAAATTATGAGACAAATGGCAAAAATAGTTGATGAACAAAATAAATCTGACAAAAATTATATTAAAATGAGTAGTGATTATGAACGATCTTTAGCTTTTAAAACGGCTTGCGATTTAATCTTTAAAGGGAAAGAGCAACCCTCAGGTTACACTGAGCCTCTTTTACACCTAAATAGATTAAAGAAAAAAATTAATCAAAATTAGAATTTAGTTTTGATCTGTTTTTAAAAGCTGAAAATAAAGTTCCATCATCTAAGCTTTCTATTTCTCCACCTATTGGAAGCCCTTGGGCTAATTTTGTTATTTTTACTTTAGTATTTTTAAGACTATCTTTGATATAATGTGCAGTTGTTTGACCTTCGACAGTGGCGCTCGTTGCCAAAATGACCTCCTCAATTTTGTCTTTGTTTACACGTTCTACTAAAGAATTAATTAATAAATCCTCTTTACTATTTCCAACTGAAGAAATTGTTCCTCCTAAAATATGAAAATACCCCTCAAATATATTGGAGTTTTCGATTGACCACTGATCGGCTATATCTTCAACTACACAAATTTTGGTAAATTTTTGTTTAATGTTCTGACAATTCATACAGCCATTCAAGTTTGATTTTAAAGAACCACAAGAATTACATCTTGAAATATTTTTATAAACTTGAGCCATAGTATTTGCAATAGGTTTAATAAGTTCATCTCTATTATTTATTAATTTTAATACTATTCTTTTTGCTGACTTTGGTCCTAACCCTGGAAGCTTAGAAATCAATTTAATTAAATTTTCTATCTCACTTATTTTTTGCATTTTTTAGAGTGGCCACTTAAAACCTGGAATTCCAAAATTACCTGTTGCTTTAGAAATTTCCTCGTTAGTTTTATTTTTTAGTTGAGCTTTTGCGTTATTATGGGCTGCAACAATTAGGTCTTCAAGGATTGTTTTTTCTTCTTTTAATATCTCATCTGAAATTTCAATTTTTTGCAATTCACCATCTCCATCTAAAACTACTTTTACTGAATTTGAACCTGAAACGCCTTCAACTCTTAATTTTTTAATATTTTCTTGGCTCTCTTTCATTTTAAGTTCAAGCTCTTTCGCTTTATCTAATATCTTATTGAAATCATTCATCTACTCTTCTCCTTTTTTCTTTGAAATTACATCAACTAAATTCGCGTCAGAAAATGTTTTAAGTACATTTTTGTATAATTCAGAATTTTTCATGTCATTAAGAAGTTTATTTTTTTCAAATTGCTTTTTATCTTTCACTGAAATTTGACCTTTTAATTTACTAAAAGTAATGATCCATCTTTGTGCTGTCCATTCAAATAATTTTAATGCTAAATCCTTTACAAAATTTTTATCAAGATTGTCATTAAATGAAATTTCAATTCTATTTTTTTCAAAACTTACAAGATTTACATTTTTTTCAAGTTCATATTTAAGTTTAAATTCTTTTTTTAAGGTACAAACTTCAAGTAATCGATCAAATGTATTTAATTCAGGCTTATTTTCAGCTTTAATTTCTTTTTGTATTTCCAAATTAATTTTTTTCTCTTGAGATATGTTTTTAATTTGATTTACAGATTCAGATTTTAAATCGGATATATCTTTTTCTTTTACAATTGTTTTTAATGAAATTTTATTTTTATTTATATTATTTTCTGGTTTTGTCGAATTTAGATAAATTAGTCTTGTTAAAAACATTTCAATAGACAAATTTTGATTTGAGACAATATCTAATTCCTGAAGTGTTCTGATTGTAAATTGCCAAAAAAGAATTAATGTTCTTTTGTCAATGCTATTAGAAATTTTTTTTATATCCAAAAACTCTTGATCATTTAATGAAAAATTAGTGCTCTCTAGCGTCAAAGCATCTATATTTTTAAAGTAATAAAGTAACTCTAAAAAATCGTTAATAAAAACTTTTGGTTCAACGCCCTGATTGTAAATTTTTCGATAATTATCTACGACTTGTTTTTCATCACCTAAAAGAATAAATCTAAAAAGTTCAATTAATTGAGATTTATCAAAATAACCAAAAACTTTTTGAGCTACTTTTAGACTCAATTCTTCTGAACTATTAAGGCTAAGTAAACCCCTATCTAACAAAGAAAGAGCATCTCTTACTGATCCTTCGGATATCTTTACGATTAATCCTAGTGCATCATCCGAAACTCTACCATTTTCCTTTTCTTTTATTATTTTCAAAAAATTAAATAATTCAGTTGTTCTAATCCTTGATAAATCAAATCTTTGACATCTGGAAACTACAGTCACAGGAATTTTTTTTATTTCAGTAGTAGCAAAAATGAATTTTAAATACTCCGGGGGTTCTTCTAGTGTCTTTAGTAATGCATTAAATGCTTGTTTACTAAGCATGTGAACCTCATCAATTATAAATATCTTATATTTAGAACTCGTTGGGCCATACCTTGAAAATTCTATAAGATCTCTAACATCATCAACCCCTGTTTTACTAGCAGCATCCATTTCAAGAACATCTATGTGGTTTGAAGATGAAATAGATTTGCAATTATCACATAATTTTCCTTTACAAAGATTTTCAATACCGTTGATACAATTTAAAGATTTAGCTAAAATTCTTGCTATTGTAGTTTTTCCAACACCCCTTATTCCAGTAAAAAGATAAGCATTGGGAATTCTGTTAGCTTTGATTGAATTTTTAATTGTTTCTGCAACAACATCTTGACCTATCAAATCGTCAAAAGATTGAGGTCTGTATTTTAATGCTAATACTTTCGAATTTTTATTCATTATAACTCCATAGGAGACTAGAACCTGAATAACTGTCTTTACGACTGCTTC
>TARA_B100000674_G_scaffold16860_1_pt1 | contig 10942 bp, 28 predicted proteins | sample TARA_B100000674 | Tara Oceans TARA_B100000674 (sample SAMEA2622759) | marine metagenome | biome: marine biome (ENVO:00000447); feature: surface water layer (ENVO:00002042); material: "saline water (ENVO:00002010), including plankton (ENVO:xxxxxxxx)" | depth 5 m
TTTTTGGAGTGGGAAATATATTATCGCTTTGAGTTGGAAGAAGCCAACAAAGCAGTCGAGGAATTCCTGGCTACAGCCGTTGGCATTCTTAACGAAGAGCACGTTGATGCTATAAAGAAATTGTTGGAAGTGTCCAAGCATGTTGTGGACAATGGCTTCCTTGATGAAGACACGAACAAGTGGAAGGTGGAGTAGTTGTGAAGGTCAGACCAGGAGATTTAGTTAAACACGCAGACTGGGCTGAGAGTCCCGTCAATTCCTACAGGGACGGAATAGGATTCGTTGCCAGATATGACCGCAATCGTAGTGGTCTAGACGTCCCAGAAGAGGTGCTAAAAAACTGGGTGGTTGTCCAGTGGTTGCCATACGACCCAAACACCTGCAACACTATTTATCACGTTGATTCGCTTATAAAGTACGAGAATGTAATTGACACATCTTCAGAGATGTGATAAAATGTAACCAAGAGAGGGATCATCTTCCCCTGCCTCAACCGGGCGTATGTACGTAATCCTCATACACTTGACGGGCAGCAAGTCGGCAGGGGCAACTGCTCATCCCTCTCATTTTAACAAGGAGACAACATGGAGTGGATAACACACCGAGCGGAGCTAGAACAGCGAGTAACTACACTGGAGATGGTGCTGGTGGCAACACACAAAGCACTCGGAAACATCAAGGACGATGCTTACTTCTATGGTGCTGCCAATGCAGCGGATAGCTTGGACGAGCTTCAGGACAAGCTAGAAGAGGTAATACAATGTCTGAATTCTTAGTATTCATTTATTATTTTATTTTAATGTTGTTTGGAGTAGGAGTATAACATGTCGAAGATTAATCCATACGATTTGCCAACAGAAGAAGAGAGAAGAGTTCGAGTAGTTCTTACAAACATAGAATGGGACACCAACACCTCAGAGGGATACCATGATTATGTCAGCAAGAAATTGCCAAACAAAATGAGCATCCCTGTTGACAGCAATCTTCCAGAAGAGCAGATGGTTGCCGAGGCTATGGACGCAGCATCAGATGTTTGGGGATTCTGTATTTCCGATTGTGATGTTGAACCCATTGACTATGGTTCGCCCAAGGCATCCGACACTGAAGAGGCAGAGTCTCTTTCTGATACTCTTGATTACGTTGGGGAGATATTCTAATGCCAAAACCCCTCCAGAATATGAAGTTCCTTCGAGTCAAGAATCTATTTGGTGAAGAACACACAGAAATGTTGGAGACAGGACCACTCAGGAACCTCAAGCGTGGCGAACAAACAATTCCAGAAGTCGGTGATTTGATAGTTGAGCGAGCCCGCCCGAATCGCGCAGTGGCAATTGTTCTGGAAGTCGGGGATAGGAGAAAGACAGAAGACGTCTATCGAGTTTGCGGCCCATCAGGACAAGTGTGGTTAAGCAAGAGATATGTAGAATATCGGTGTCGCTTGTTGTCTTAGGAGCTACTTATATGTATGGAAGGATACGCTGGAGTTTTTTTATACATAACATTGCTGATAGCAGGCTTTAACCTCCTAGTTTTTTTATTAACACACACTTCTCTTTAAGATTGGAATAAAATGTGTTACATTAAGTTATGGTTCTCGCAAAGATATTTGATAAAAGTCTTAGAGGCAATTGGTATTTGCTCTACTTAGCTGATGTTATCATATGGTTTCTCATAGGTTACATGTGCGGGGGAGGCTTGTTTAGATGACAAAGAAAAAAGATATACCGGATATAACGGAGATTTTAAAAATGGTTGATGAAAAATTGAAGTTTGCTATTAAACACCCTCAAGAAGCAAGGGAGAAGGCTATGGATTATATTGAGGATAACGAAGAGTTTATCAACGAGTCGGTATTTAAGGACTTTACAACTATTACGTTGGGCGACTATATCAATGCGGCCCATACATACAATAGGGAGATGATGGGTTCAAAATTAGATACCACCCAGGAAGCTGCCTTTTTTACGCTTTTCGCTTTTGAAGAGAGAGCCAAGCGCATTCAAAGTCATTATAAATATATTAACTAGGAGAACTAGCATGTTCAATAAGTTTGGCAAGGGCGACTTGGTGGCCTACTCTGCTTACCCTTCCTCGATACCCCTTGGAGTTGTCAAGGAAATCAAAGAACAGAAGGGAAAGGCAGTCGTGATGGTATATCTACTGGATACATCCATTGAAGAAGAAATAGGTACTATCAAATGTGTACCATACCACAAGCTCGATCTTGTTGCAAGAAAAACTATTCTGGAGGCTTAGAGATGAAAATCGAAATAACAACTCACGAAGCGGCCTTGATATATGAGTTGCTACACGAAGTAAAGATGAAGTGTGTTGTAGGCGCAGACTCTTCTGAAGAAGATAAAGTAGTTGCGAAGAGAATACTAAAAGATTGTAATGGCCTGATGAGAAAGGTTGAAGATGTTGTCCTTGCCCCGACCACGAATACCGGAAAAAAGAAAGGCAAAAGCAACAATGGTAAATAAGAAGTGTATGTACAATGCCGGCGACTTGGTTGAGTTGGCTCGCTTTGGCTATGCGCCCGAGAGTGATGATGACAGGGTGTTTGGGACAGTCATTGAGGCATACGAACCTCAAGATCATTTTGTCCCACGCTATCGTATTCGACTTCAACCACACCCGAACCAACGGAAATTTGATGAGTTTTCGGCAGCCGCCCCGGAACGGCTCATAACGGTGATGGAGTACGACATCGCGGGAAGAACAAAAGGGGATTCTCAGGCTTAGGTGCTTTAGCGCCGCAACTTCGCCGGAAATTTTTTTTATACAAAGGCCTAAATACTATATGAAGACACTTAAAACACTAAAGATTGGAGATGTTGTAAAGGTGCAACCAATGCACTACTGCATGTCTTTCGTCTCTGGTGGGATAGAGAACCTTCTGTTGGCCGATCCCGAAAGAAGTGAAGAAGCAACACTAACTCATCATTGGACAGGCGATGGCTTTCGAGCACACATTTTAGAGCTAGTTAGTCTGCGCAGAGATTTTGAAGGAAGTGAAGAAGAAGAGAAGTACGCAAAGATAAAGATATTTGGCCAAGGTCGCAAACACTTTGTAAAGCGTAACAATGAAAAGACAAAAGTGGTTTGGATTCAAGAGCGACTTATCAGCTTCTGCAGGGATAAAAATAAATAAAAGGAGCACAAACTTTGATTGGAAGAGAAGGGATTTAAAAAGGGCGATTTAGTAAAGCTTTATAACATGTACGAAGCGCACATTGAGCAACCTTCGGTGGTGGGCATATACTTGGGCACAGGCCATGAAGCCCAATTTACATTTTATGAAATCGCAGTTGTAAAAGAGAATTTGTGGTCACGACCAGAGAGGTCAGGAGGCTTTGTCGAAAGGTACTTGGCCAGCGACTTCTTGATGTGTCACGCCAGTGAAGAACCGCCCCACTGCTACTAAAGCAGGGGGAGAAATGAATAATAATAAAAAGGAGCAAGGACCGTGGGAAGAAAAAGAAAAAACAGTGTAAAAAAAGATTATGTACCAGACAACGATCAGCTAAGAAGAGAATTGATCGATAAGTTCTTAGAAGAGAACAGCGATAACCCAGAGGTTGTGCAAGTTCATGAAGCAGTGCCCTATGAGGGAAGCTACATGGTCCGCTCCACCAGTGGCCGAAAGGGGCCTAAGCACTAAAAGCTAAAACCAGGAGACAAAGATTATGAAAAAAGTAATTCTAACAATTGAAAGCATGCAATCAACACTTGCAGCACTAAAGAAACTAGGAATAGAGAAGGACCCAGAGACGCTAACCCGCAAAGACTTGTTTGCGCTCACCAAGGCAGGCGTCACTTGGGACTTGCCGGCCGATGAAATCCCAAAGGGCGAACTGGCCAAATTCCAAAGTGCTAAGACGAAGCCAGGAAGAAACAAGAAGAAGCCTTCCCCAGATGACACAGACGTTGATGTTGATTACGATGATTGGCACACAAAGACGCAGGTTGATAGCTTCTCCAGTACGGATGTAATGAGCCGCGTTGCAGATAAGCTTGCGAGCAACCTAGCCAACGCAAACTATCGTTCGATGTCTCCCGATGAATTGAAGGCAGCCATCGAGATTGAGCTAAAGAATTATTTAACAAAATAAAAAGAAAAGAATGGAGTTTTGCTATGGCACACAAAACTTGGCAAGACATTGAGAACGAAGTTGAGAAGGAATGCCTTGAGCGTTTCAACAGCGTACCAAAAGAAAAGAGAGCAAAGCTGGGCATTGAGCCCGGCAGCGATCCCAAGGCATACGAGAACCGCCAATGGGTTCAAGTGTATGTGCAGATGCTTGCCTGGAAGGACAAGTGTCGCCAACTCCACAAAGATTTGTATCCTCTGCAACCTGTCAAAGATTCTGCGGGAACTAAAAAAAGAAAAGGTAAAAAATGATTAACCCCGTAACACAACTACTAATGACAAAGAGAGCAGAACTTAATACAGCATTGGCCTATCACGAGTTACAGTTCAAGAGAGGAGAAATATCTTTTGAGGAGTATAGTAGAAAGACCAAGGAGCTGATAAAGATGTATTATGATGAAGCGTATAGTAGTGAAGATGTGTATAGAGTCTCAGAGCCAAAAGGCCTATTGGGTATTATAGTAAAGATGTTAAGGAAGTTGTTTTAAAAGGGTATGCCAAGAAGCAAAGAACACAAGATGGATTATAGCATAGGGGACTTGGTTAAGGTTCAAGTCCATCCCTATGAGCTGGTGTTTGATACTGAGAAAAAAGATAAGTATATGTATGGATTGGTTGTAGGCAAGACAAGCAGTTGGTGGCAGGCCTATGAGCAAGAGCAAGCAAAGTTTAATGAATATGCAGATGGCAAGACAAGGTACTGGGATAATGTGAATTATGCTCCCTACCATGTTATGCTAGTTGGCAAAGAGCGTTCGATGGAATGGGTAAGCCCTGAGTACATGGAGCTTGTTAGTTAATAAATAAGTTAAAAAATGGAGTCTATTTAACGCCTTGCAAATGGGCTAATAATGGGAGTGGTGTATTAAGCAAAGTGTTTTGTGGGGTAACGTGAGGGCCGAAGTGTATTTCAGTGGTGTTAAGTGGTAAATGGTGGAAAATAGGGGTTGATCCTAGCACGTCGGTGCTAACTAGATCCCATCGTTAAAAAGTGATCTCTATTTCCTTTTATTAAACGCACACTTGCAAAGGTGCGCCAATACGCTACACCTGCCTAACTTCCCGTAATTGCTACCCTTTTGCACCCCCTGGCTGCGAGATCCCGATGCAGATCCGCCAGGCTGCCCTGTGGCCGATCCGCGTAAGTCCAGCAAACTCGCGCAACTCCAGCAATCCTACGCAAGTACCACATAACTATTATTCCCCTGCATTTCCGGGGAGTTAAGAAAAAAACGACATAAACCCCACCAAAAGGCTTGACTCCTCCGGCCAGTATGATAGAATGGGGGCAACAGAAGCGAACCCGAAAGGAAATAAGCATGGAAACGAAATATATCAACATCCCCAATACACAAGTTAATCAAACCAAGGTACGCCAAGCGGTTGCCGAATTCATGGTTCAGAAGGTTCTGCCAAAAGATGCCATCGAGCAAATGGCTATGGACTATCTTGAGCAAACCTTTGAAGATGCCAAGCATACCATTGGCGACTTGGCGCGTATGGTTAAGGAAACCGAAATTCCACCTCTGCATGCCAAGGCACCAGAGCAACCCAGCCAGATGCTTTGCTACGGTACAATGGCAGGTTATCAAGGTGATGGCCCGGTATACTACTTCTACACCAAAGAGCAAGACTACGAATACATGGCCTGCGAAGTTAAAGAAATCACTAGCGAAGAAGAGGTGCGATAATGACTGCTAAACGATGGATGTCAGACCACATCACAATGAAGACCATTGAAGCAATTGAAAAGGTGTTCTTGATTGAACCAAGCCACCATGCCGTTATTCCAGCTGAGGAAGATCCAGGCGAATGGGCACCGGGCGCTTATACTGTCATTTATCATACCAATGGTATGCCCTCTGTTTCCCGCTTAACTGAATGGGGGCAAGTATCTAATGAATTGCCCGATGGCTTTTATGTAGAAGCTATTAACTCTGAAGTCTCAGCCATCTTTAACTTATATTAGGAGCCCTCATGAAATTAGAGAACTTAGGTAAGAACCAAACTCGTGTTATTATGCAAATCAAAGACCATAGTGAGAACTTCACATGGGATAAGGATATTTATTTCTCTTATGGCCAGCCTGTCTTGATTGTCAACTACCGTGATGCAGTTATCCATGAAACCGCAGAGCGTTATTCCACAACCACGTCCAAGCACATCAACGCATTCAAGCGGATGAGCAATCGCTTTGACGATAGGGGCGGGCCATACACTCACCCGTATGGCGCTGGCCGTGAATGGAAAGTCTTTGTCGCACCTGAATCACGCATGAACACTGTTGCAGGAGAATGTTAATATGAGTATCGCAGGAAAACCTTTATTCGCTCGCTATGAGCTTCGCACTATTAGTCCTCACTTCGGGCATACCATTGTGGGCATCTATGATAACATCGAAGATGCAAAGGAGGCGCTTGAACTGAAGCGTCGATCCCAATCCTTGCCCTGTTTCATTTATGATGCTGAAACCGAGCAACCAATTGGGGGAGTAAAAAAGAATGATTAAATCTGAATATGATGACGCCCTAAACAAACTGGATGCATGGGGCAGAAGAAAAGGTTTGGAGATATGCAAAGGCTATGGCATTGACGCTTACTTCCATGAGGAGAAACACATTGTATATAACACGAAGATTAAGAGCAAGAAGAATCAAGTCTATTCCCTCCTTCACGAATGTGGCCATGCGCTTGCATTCTCCAGCAAGGGTTACAAAGACAATTTCCCTACCATGCACACGCTTCGCTTCAAAGAGGCTCCAGTTAATAAGCGACGCAACGTCTTCAAATGCGAAGAGATCGTTGAAGAATGGGATGCATGGAAGCGAGGCTTCAATCTCTCGAAGCGTTTAGGCATTGATTTAGATAGAGAAGATTATTACAACTATGCATCACGATGGGTGATGACTTATATTCGAAAGGTAGCTTAATGTATTACATGATGGACAAGAGACTATTGGCCGCTCACGTTGCAGACCTCTGTTGCTGGTTTGCCCTAGGCATTGTTATTGGACACTACTGTTTATAGGAGAACACTCATGCGTAAATTCACACAAAGCATTATTGGCAAGGGCGTTACATTCACCAAGCTAAGCAGGGTTCGCGATGGTCGCGGCCGCATCGACTATCAACGCAAAGAGGTTGATGGCATTGTAACCGAGAACGATGGCTATGTCTGCACAGTGCGCGGATGGGATGGCACCTTGCATACCAACGTGGAGACAGCAGAGCTCAAGACATGGGCAGAAGCAGACCGCAACATCGAAGACGAACTTTCATGTCTCGTCTAATCCTCATGGGCATCTTCATCATTCTGGTGGCTGCCCACAACAGGCTAGAGCGTAAGCATGAGTTGCTCATGGACTGCTACATAAACTCTAGCTACTCACTTGACGAATGCATATCGTTCGTCACACTCATCTGGAAACTCTAACGCATTTCGCGGGAAAGAAAAAATAAAATGAAAAACACTATCAGATACAACACAGCATTCTTAGTAGACACTAACAACATCATGTGGACAATGGACTATGATAAGCTAGACAATACTGTTACACTAACCAGCGACAATTCAGTGCGAGGTGGTAGTGCTACCATTAGCCAGTACAGTATGGACAATGCACTTGGCCATGCAATCCCTGAGCCAATCCTTAGCAGTGCCCAAGACATGATTGTGCAGGACGAACGACGACGTGACCCTGTTGATTATATCATCGACGAGTATGCAGTCGCAAGCAGAGCTTTTGCATAACGGAAGGCAAAGGGGAGGCAGGGGGCACCACCCCCCTCCCCCCTACCCCTCCATGCCGGAAAGATAGTACCTAGTGGGGGGGTACTTTTCAAACTAAGCACATTCACGCGCTGCCCACCATAATTCAGAGCCAGAGTTAAAAAACTTAAAAAAACTTTTCACTTGTGGTATAATAAGGTGTATAAAAAATCACAAGTAAAATTTTAGGAGATTTTAAGATATGACAAAGTGTTTAAACTGTGGTAACGAGAATCCGCCCTCAAAGGGGAACGGAGGTAGAGGGAGAAAAAGAAAGTATTGTTCAAAAGAGTGTTCTAACCAGTATTACTCAAAGACAAAACAATATTACAAATATGAGAAGAGGAACCCTAACTGGGGTGAGCAGTGGAGAAAGACAAAGGCAGACAGAGAAGAGAGGCGTCTCAAGAATGAGGAGTTGTTGAAAACCCATTACACGGTCAAGAAAATATCCGAAGAGTTGGGTATTGACAAGACGAATGTCTTCGCACGTACGAAGAAGTTGGCAATCGAACCAACATATCACACATATGGTACAGAGAGGGCCTTCTTCACAGAAGAGCAATTTGAGAAGTTAAGAGACTTCAATGAACACAGAAAAGCAAAAGCACCAGAAGGCTATATAACAAGAGCTCAGCTTTGTGAAATGTTGAACATTGGAACCATGACGCTAGGCAACAAATTTCGAAAGCATGGAAAACCAGAAGGGGTTATAAATGTAGAAGGCTCTTCCGAACCAAATAAAGAATTCTTTGACGTAAAGAAGGTTGAAGAGTGGCTGCAGCACATCGAACTTGTAAAAGAAAACAAAAGACTCGAAAGACAAAGAGTAAAAGAGGAAAAGCTAAAAGCAATTGAGTTGGAAAAAGAAAAGAAAGAGAAAGAATTTAAAAAGAAAACAAAGAACTGCTTGAGCACTAACCAGGTTGCTGCGGATTTGGGCACAAAGACATTTACTGCACGAATGGAAGCGGACTTGGAAGAATTCAAAATAAAGACCAGCAAAGGCGATTATTATCCAATAAAAGAAGTAAAGAAATTAAAGAAGATTAGAGAGCAAGAAAAAGCAGCAAAAGAATATGAAAAAAGATTAAAATTAGAAAAGAGGAACCCAAGACTAAAGGTTAACCAAAAAGTTCTATACGAGGAAAGAGCTCGGGCGAAAATTATCAAAAAGCAAGAGTTGGGCCGGTTGAGATACGAACAGGAAAGAAATTTTCCAAATTTCTTGGACCAAATAAATCGATTAGAGTCGGGAGAAGAAATTCTAAAAGAATGCAATAAATGTGGAGAAGAAAAGGAAATAACGGAGTTCTTTCTTGATTTGACTTACAAGAACGTTAGAAGAGGCAGTTGCAGGTCGTGCGATGCTAAAGGGAAATTCAAAAAAAGAAACACGCACAGTGGCAAAACAGAGCTTTCCCCAAGAATGAAACTAACCCAAATCTTTCTAGGTTCAATTAAGAAAGAAATCTCAAGACACAGGGGGCAACACTTTTATGCTTCAACAGTCGAAATATGGGCAGAGATAGAAAAAAATCTCGGATATGGCTTAGAAGAGTTGATTGAACATATCGAATCGCAATTCGAACCTTGGATGTCGTGGGGAAACAATGGCAAGGTCCCAAGTGGAATGACAAGAGGGGTAACTTGGCAACTAGATCACATAATTCCAAAGTCGTCTTTTATTTATAGAAGCTTTTCGGACGAAGACTTCAAGAAATGTTGGTCTTTGGATAACTTGCAGGTTTTAGATTCTGTTGAGAACTTGGAGAAAGCGTTCCGAGAAAAAGTTTGGAAAGAAAACGCATATGAAAAAATAAACAAAATAAAAATAAAAAAGGATAGATTATGAAAATTGGAACATTGGTTGAATTCAAAGAGGACATAAACCCACACGATGCAGGCAAGGGCCTAGTGGTCGGGAGCCAAGATAACGAAACGTATGTCTATTGGCAGAACGAGTCAAGATGCACTTGGGTAATGACAGAGTGGTTAAAGGTAATTGGATGACTAATTACAGGCATGAAGTGGAAAGACCCAATAACGTTCGTGGCAATAATCGGTGCAGCGCTCGCACTAAAGATAGCTGTCGATTCGCTTGCTCTGTTTGCGGAGTGCGTTAATAACTCGTCACACACAGTGGCCGAGTGCCTTATCATCGGCCTACTCTACTAACAAAAAATCGCAGGAAAAATTATGACAAACATATTGGGCTTTCTAGGCCGGACTATCATCAACATTATTAAGTGGTCAATCTTTTGGACATTTGCTTTCAACTTGTTGGAGAAGGGTCAAAAAGAAAGAGCCGCAGAGCGAGAAGCCATGTTTGAGAAGTTGAGGAACAGAAGATGAAAACAACAATTCAGTTTGCAGGGGTAGTATTGGTATTTGGTGTCTTGACAGTAACGACAGTTCGTGATATAATGAGGGACATGAAAAACAAATCGAAACATGGATACAACAAGCATGTTGTTTGACGAGCTGCAAGAGAAGCTACTACTTATTGGCATGGCAACCCTACTTGGCGTGTTGCTTATACATTATCGTCCTTGGAAGCATGAGCATGAGCAACAAGAAAGAAAAACTAGAAGCTCTAATAGAAAAGAGAGAGGCTCTAGTTGAGGAGTATAAAAGATACGCAATCTTTCTAAGTGGCTTGCAAGACCAAATAGCAGACATCGATGGGGATATAAGGATGCTTGAAAATGAGCAAAAAAAAGAAAGTTCTTGATGGCTTCAAGGTAAAACCCTTTTACGTATTAAAAAAGGGTGACCTAGTGAGGGTTAAGGAATTTGCTAGAGAGATGTCCGGCATGGTTGGCTTAGTCCTTAGTAAAGAAGATTACAACACAGCTTGTGATGTACTATTTAGCAATGGTGTGAAAAGAAGAATGATGAAATTCACGTTGGAGAGAGTTGATGCAGAGAAAGATTGAACAGGCGCAAAAAAAACCGCCAGAAAAAAATGCCGGCTTTGAGATCGGAGATTTAATAAAAATTAAATCGAATGCGCATTT
>TARA_B100000674_G_scaffold265121_1_pt1 | contig 10910 bp, 10 predicted proteins | sample TARA_B100000674 | Tara Oceans TARA_B100000674 (sample SAMEA2622759) | marine metagenome | biome: marine biome (ENVO:00000447); feature: surface water layer (ENVO:00002042); material: "saline water (ENVO:00002010), including plankton (ENVO:xxxxxxxx)" | depth 5 m
TTTTTTTTAAGAAAATTCCAGTCCGAAGATTAAACAGGGGGGACTTTCACCAAAGGGCTTCATCACCCGAGGGAAACATTTCCTCCTTGCCCCGCAAAATCTGATTGAAAGCCTGGATTCTTGCATACACACCCCAGCGTTGTTTTGCGTTCTAGTTCAGACGAGCCCCCAAATCCCCTGCGTAACCTGCTAACTCAAGGTAAGCCTTACCAACGGTTCGTCCTTGGTCATCGCTTACGCGGCAAGCGCCTTCCCAGTATGCATTGCTTTTGATTTTACCAATGAATTCTTGGTTTTCGATAATTGGAGAAAGCCTGTACACGACTTTTCCCCGGTCTGGACGGATCGCTTCGATCCTTACTGTCGTGGGGTATTTCAAACCAGTTGACGGACTAGTCCAAGTCCGCTCCACTATCCAAGAAAAATTATTGCCGTAGACTCTTTCCGTTTTTCCATGCTCGTCTATCCAATAAACCGCTGACCATGGATCACTCCTTCCATCCTTCCTCCTCAGGCGGTAAGCCTTCACCTCGGTATCATCCGCAAGCTGTATGCAAGTCCAGTCCCAACCCTCCAGATCATCGCCGAGTTGGCTGGATGAAATCTCGTGATCCATCCACGCCGAGCCTGATACCTCTACTTCCTTGCCCTCATATCGAAGTTTTCCTTTCGCTTGCAGACGGGTGTATGACCAATACCAACTAACGGACGACCGTCCGTTTCCCTTTCGGCTCAGGCCATTGTCACCAAAACGCACCAGTGGCTTTTTCGGGACTAGCTCAAGCTCGAGTAGGTCATCTCCAAGGAACCCGCATTTCAAACGATGCCCCGTCCCGCCGTCGAGCATTACGGCTTCGATTCCTCCTACTTTGAGTGATAGGGTGCGATCGGACGCAGAGGCTTGCCAACCCTCCCGGAGAATCCGATCCCGATGGAGATATTTCTCGCCGTTGAGGTCGCTGAGAGCCGTGTGGGCCATGTACAGTTGACGGTTTCCGAAGTTGCCAAAAGCTGGCTTGCGGGCTTCTTGCGGATCACCGGCCAAACGAAAGACGGTTGACTGAAAGCCGAATTTTTCTTCTCCCCCTTTTTCCGTGAGATGACCTACCCAATACCACCACTCTATTCCGTAGCCACGATGAGAACCGTGATCCCTTGGAAAAACCGGCTTGTAGTCGGAATAGGGAACAGGCAAGCCTTCAGCCGTTCGGGTGAAAGGTTCAATCCACTCCCCGTTAAGCAAAGCTGGTAAAAAAAACAAAATCAGGATTGTAATCTTCATGTTTTCCGACGGCTCCAATGTATGGCTGATAGGCACCCCGACAAAAAACCTACCAAAACCATGAGCAAACCAAATATTAGAAAGTCAGCAAGAGGGACTTTCCAGAGTAGCGTCCAACCGAAAGACTGGACGTTTACTACGAAAATAAGCAACCAACCCATTGCGAGTCCGGAGAGTGTTCCTCCAGCAAGCGAAGCAACTGCAATCCCTGCTCCCTCGAAGCCGGCGGAAAGTACGAACTGAACGGGAGAAAATCCGAGGTGCCTGAGCGTGCTCCAAGTGCTGGCGGACTCGTCGAAAATTGAGAAGAGACCGAGCAGTAAGCCAACGAATGCAACGGCAAGCCCAATGGCATTGAGAGCGGATGTCGCTTTGAAAGTTTGTTCGAAAATGCCAAGGGCTACGTCGCGCAACTCCCTTGCGTTTCGAACGTCCAAGCCAGGATATGACAAACGGAGTCTCTGTTTCGTCTCCTCCAATTCGCTTCCATCCGCTAGGTATAGGCTGGCGTTAATCGGACGGTCGGCGCCAGTCCACTCCTTCCAAGAGTCGATTGCAATCGCCGCTGTCCCGAACTCATTCCCGTAATCGGAAAAGATCCCAATCGGAGACACTAACTTTGGGCCTTTTGGAGTATCGAGCTCTACCGTTCCCCCCTCTAAAACGTCGAATCGACGGGCAAATGCCTCGCTGACGAGCGCGGGTTCCGCTCCGCTTGATGGACGGATGGTCCCAGGCGGCTTTAGCCAGATCTGCCGAACGAATCCGGTCCAGGCGTCAAAATCGACTCCTGCCAGCAAGGTAATGCCCTGGGCTGCCTTGGCATGGCAAACGTACATGACGTCGGCATAATCGATGCTTTTATCCAGCAAGAGCTCGTCCAAGAGGGCAGGGTCGATTCCGTTAACGCTTCCTGCACCCGTTACACCTCTCTCCGAAACGTAGAGCTCGGCCTGAAAACGCACGTCGAACCATTCTTGAATCGTGCTTCTAAAACTGTCGACCATCTGAAACATACCCGTTACCATGCCGACCGCTACCACAAGTCCAGCAACTGCCAAACGATGCCTGCTCGAACCATCCATCAGGCGACTGGTCGCCAAACGGGAAACAGGGCTCTGGCAAAATCCGTGACAAAACTTGGCAAGACAAACAAGGATTTGCCCCGACAGTAGGGCCGAGCCAAGTATCCAGGCACCTGCTGCAAGAAAACCTCCGATCGGCATTCTTGACCCACCTTGTATCGAAAGTGTTGGCAGAAGGAGAGCCAATGCTCCAAATACGATTAGGGAAAGACCAAATCGCGGATTTCTGAGCCATAAAAAACCGGGCGACCAATCTCCCTTTGAAAGAATTTGAGCTGGCGGGGTCTGCATAGCGTCCCTAGCGGGCAGCCACCCCGCAACAAGACTAAACAAAAAGCCAAGCAACAGCCCCGTCGCGCAATCCTTCCAAGTGAGTGAAATAGCCTCGATTGAAGTTGCGAAATAAAGTGCATTTACCGTCTCCGCAAACATACCAACCGCTCCAAATGCTAGAAAATGGCCCACCAAGATGCCCGCCAAGGATCCGAGGATGCCAATGGCGACTGCCTCTAGAATGCCTGTCAGAAAAAGAATGCGCCCGTTTACTCCGAGAGACCTGAGAATAGCGGTTTCCTCCCTCTTGCGCACCACTGCGGCATCAAGAGCCTGTAGTATGAGATACCCCCCGACAAGAACTGCAATCAGAGAAAGAACCGTTAGGTTCAGACGAAAGGCCGCAGTCATTGCCGCCCTGTCGACTGCTCGGTTTTTCGTGGGTCCGACGGACAAACCCTCCGGTAGCAAGGAGGAGATACGGTTACCTATGCCATTGAGGTATTCTGTATCTTCCCTCAATTCGGCACGCTCTAAAACGACTTCAACTCGGTTGATCTCGCCTTTCCTGCTTAGCAGGCCCTGGGCGGTTGAGATGTCTGCGATTACGAGATCGTCTGATACACTTAAATCCCTGTCATCAAGAATTTTGCGGACAAATATTTCCTTAACTCTTCCGCTGGCAAGGATTGAAATCCTTTGTCCCTTCTTTGCATTAAGTTTGTTGGCAGTGCCGCGTCCAAGCCAGACGTCCTTTTCGGAACCCAACCATTCATGCCAAGTTGATTCTTCCTCGGCAAACTCGATCGGTCGCTTGGCAACGTACGGAAGATTTGCCAGAGAGAGCAGATCTAGGCCGACCAACCGAAGTTGCCCTGTCGGTTCACCCTTTTCATCGAGTGCAGTGATCGATCCCTCGACAACGGGAACCAAGTGCCAGTCCGGATACGAGGCAAGCGAGCCTAAAGCTGATAAGGTATCTTCGCTTATCCGCTGACTGGGTGACTCTATGATAAAATCGCTGCGGCCGGAAACCGCTTCGTTAAAAAGTCCGAAATTTGCGGAAGCCGCCCGACTTGCCTGACGAATACCATTAAACGCACCCACCCCGACTGCAACGATCGCAATTAGGAGCAGATACTGGCCAATCGATGCCCTCCAGTGACGAAAGGTCGTCCGGACCATTATGGTCCTTAAGAGTCCGAAAGTTTTAGGCTGCAACGGCACTTCGATCAGGAAACCAAGGCACCATCAGTCATCGATATCACTCGATCGCATATGCGGGTGGACGCATGATCGTGAGTGACCAAGAGCACCGAAGTCCGATGCTCCTTGGACAGCGACTCTATCAACTCGAGGACCTGCCTACCGTTTTCCGTATCAAGGCTACCCGTTGGCTCATCCGCCAGAACCAAGACCGGTCTATGGACGAGGGCACGGGCTAGGGCAACTCGTTGACGCTCGCCGCCGCTAAGGGCATCCGGCAAATGTCCCGCCCTTTTTTTGAGTCCTACGGATTCCAGCAAATGCATGACCCTGTCCATTCTTTCATCCCTATCAACGCCCGCCAATTGGGCTGGAAACTCGATATTCTCAAAAGCGGTAAGGGTTGGTAGTAAGTTGAATGATTGGAAGACATAACCGATCGAATTCCTCCTTAGATTCTCAAGTTGCCTTTGGCTGAGCGCGCTCAATGGCTTGCCGGCGATACTAATTTCCCCGCGATCAAATGCCTCGATTCCGCAAATGCAATTAAGCAACGTTGATTTCCCGCTTCCGCTGGGCCCCATTAACGCAACTCGCTCACCTGCTTCCAAAGTAAGATCAACCCCACGGAGGACGGGGATCGAGCCAAAAGACTTCTTCACCCCGGCAACTTCGAGGGCTGGAGACCTAGTAATGATTTTAGTAGGATTTTGATTGGTCACAAAGCCATGATAGCAAAAGAAAATTCAAAGACCAAAAAAGAAGACAGGTCTCGCAAGTCTTTTTCCAACTAACCCTACTTTTCAGCGAAAGGAGCGGCGGGTGCGGTTGGTTCGGCGTCCGGAGCTTCCCCCGGAAGTGGAACCGAAGGGACGACCACCGCCGGAACGAACTTCGCCCCGGGGTTGACCGTCGCCGCCGGAGCGCTTGCCTCCTCCTCCCTTGGAATGGTTCCCCCCGCCCTTGCGGGGTTTGCCTTTCCCTTTCCTTGGGACACGGGAAGGGCGGTTGCGACAACGGCTTGGAGGCGGGTCGGTATCGGGACTGCACACGAATCCGATCGGTTTGCGGATCTGGATGGAGCGGCGGATGAAGCGCTCGAGAGCACGCAGGGCGTCCCTGTCGGCGGCGGTAAGAAAGGAGATGGCAACCCCGTCCATATTGGCCCGCCCGGTTCGCCCGATGCGGTGGACGTAGTCCTCGGTGTGGGGAGGGAAATCGTAATTGATCACGTGGGTGATGCCGTCGACGTCGATGCCTCGGGCCGCGATGTCGGTGGCCACAAGGACCCGGATCTTGCCGTCCTTGAATTCCTGAAGAGCCCGCGCCCGCTGGTTTTGGGTCCGGTTGGAATGAAGGGCCCCCGTGCTGATGCCACTGCGCCCGAGCTGCTTGGCCACCCGGTCGGCCAAATACTTGGTACGGGTAAAGACGAGCACGGAATACATTTGGTTGTCCTGCAGGAGATGCTTGAGCAGACCGATTTTCTGGGCCTTGGGAACCTCGTGAATGAATTGCTCGACGGTATCGGCGGGGTTGGAGCGACGGCCGATTTCAACGGTTTTCGGCTCGTGCTGAAAATCGTGAGTGAGCTTCTCGATGTCGCGCGAAAGGGTGGCGGAGAAAAGAAGGGTTTGGCGATCCTTCTTGGGAAGATCCCGAACGATCCGGCGGATGTTGGGGAGGAAGCCCATGTCGAGCATGCGGTCGGCTTCGTCGAGAACGAGGAACTCGAGGCCCGAAAAATCTGCGCAGCCCTGGTCCATGAGGTCCATGAGGCGCCCGGGGGTGGCGATGACCAGCTCCACGCCCTTGCGCAGGGCTTTTTTCTGGGGACCATCCCCCACCCCGCCGTAGACGGTCGCCACGCGCAGAGGAAGATGCTTGGCATAGGCCTCGACGTTGTCGTGAATCTGGACGACCAGCTCGCGGGTAGGCGAAATGACCAGGGCCCGGGTCTGGCGGTGGCGGGACCGATCCTTTCCGAGGCGCTCGAGGATGGCCAGCATGGGGAGGGTAAAGGCCGCCGTCTTGCCCGTCCCGGTCTGAGCGATGCCGGTCAGGTCCTTACCCTCGAGAATAAGGGGGATGGCCTCGGCCTGGATGGGTGTTGGCTCTTCGTAACCGGACTCCTCGATGGCCCGCAAAATGTTGGGGCCAAGGCCCATGGATTGAAAAGGCATTTTCCAACCCTACTGATAGCCGGGGAAATAGCGACGTTATTCACAGATTATTAACAAACTTGCCTTGATAAGAGGGACGCGCAAGGTTCGGAAACTGATGAGAAAAACCCTAATCCTCCTTCTTTTTCCGGCCTGCGCCCTGTCGGCCCAAAACCCGCCCTACGACGCCTACCCGGATGCCGAGCCCCCCTACTACCGCGTGCGCTACGAGGCCTCGGCCAAGCCGGGGGAACTGATCTTTCCCGTCAAGTATGCGGTCTGGATACCCGAAGGGGTGAAAAAACTGCGCGGAGTGGTCGTCCACCAGCACGGATGCGGGGAGGGTTCCTGCAAGTCGGGACTCACGGGAGCCTGGGACCTTCACTGGCAGGCGCTGGCCCGCAAGCACCAGTGCGCCTTGCTGAGCCCCTCCTACGAGCAACCCGGCAAGGCCGATTGCCAGATGTGGTGCGACCCGAGAAACGGCTCGGGCAAGGCTTTCCTGAAGGGCCTCGAGGACCTCGGCAAGAAGAGCGGTCACCCCGAACTCGCCACCGTTCCATGGGCCCTCTGGGGACATAGCGGAGGCGGACACTGGGTGGGTGGGATGACTCTTTTGTACCCCGATCGGGTGGCCGCCACCTGGCTGCGATCCGGGGTTCCTCTCTTCGAGACCAACCCCGACCGGACCTCCATCAAACCGCACGAACTGCCCCCCGCGGCCCTCCAGGTGCCCATGATCTGCAACCCGGGAACCAAGGAGGGCGTTACGGTCAAGACGGGACGCTTCGCCCGGGTCTGGCCGGCCAACGAGGCTTTCTTTGCAAAGGTGCGCGGGGCCGGCGGGTTGATCGGGGTGGCGGTCGATCCGCTCTCCGCTCATGAGTGCGGAAACTCTCGCTATATGGCCATCCCATGGCTCGATGCGTGCCTTAAGCAACGCCTGCCCACTAAGCAGGGTGGTTCACTCCGACCCATGCCGGCGGACAAGGCTTGGCTCGCTCCGCTTCTCGGCCGGAAGGCGGTACCCGCGGACAAGTTCAAGGGCCCTCCGAGGAAAGCGGTCTGGCTGCCCGACGCCCGCACGGCCCGGCTATGGATGCAATTCGTCGAGGATACGGAAGTTCCGGACAAGACTCCTCCACCATCGCCCACTCATCTCAAGCGCAAAGGCAAGGTCCTGACCTGGAAGGCCCGGGCGGACTTGGAGAGCGGGCTATCCCATTTCGTGATCGAGCGCGACGGAAAGCGGATCGCGACGGTGCCCGAGAAACCGGCCAACCGCTTCGGACGGCCTCTCTTCCAAGGTCTTCAGTACAGCGACACACCGTCCTTTCCCCTCGTTGAGATGACCTACATGGACGAGGAAGCCAAGCCGGGCAACAAGCATGCCTACCGGGTTATCGCAGTAAACACCGCGGGGCTGGAGTCGGACTAGGACAGGTCGTCGTACTTGGCGGCGCTACCCTTGGACTTTTCCACGGGATACTTGGCGGCATTCTTGGCGATCTTTTCCTTCACGATATCGTAAACCTCCAGTCCGTGCCGGCCGGCCAGCATGATGGCGTAGGCGAAGACGTCGGCCAGTTCCTCGCGGAGTTTGGCCCGGTCGACCTGCTCGGCCTCATCCTCCTTCTTCCAGAGGAAGAGCTCGTTCAGCTCGGCCGCCTCGATGGAGAGCGCCAGGGCGAGGTTCTTGGAGTCGTGAAACTGGCCCCATTCGCGCTCGTCGCGGAATTGCTCGAGCAAACCGAGAAGCTCCTTGAATTCATTCATGAAAGGATGGAAAACAACCGTAGGCAAATTGGCGACTTCATTCGCCAGCCTTCCTGAAACGAATCTCGGGCAGCCAACTGGTCACGGCCCGGGGAGACGCTCCGCAGCCTTCAGTTTGGGTTCCAGAAGACCCCGAATCGATTCGGGATCCTCAAAGAAAATACCTACGAACACCAGAAAGACCGAAAGATTACCCTTCCGAGCGATTAACATGTTTCCCAAAAGAGCCCCGTCTCTTTTTCTTTTCATAAGGCTAAAGATTGACTCATCTCCCCATGAAAAAAGGTCGTTCCTTTTAACTGGCTCCGCTTTCTTGAAAGCGACTTCAGTCGCAAAACCATTCGCCTTCTGGTCAATGAGAGCGGCATATTCCGACTTTCTGACCGATACCGCATGATGAATGAAGAATCCGGCGTCCTAGAACGTATAAACGAGCTGGTAGCCATTATTGAATTCTAGGTTCTTGACCAGCGATTCCTTGGCAGGGTCGATAACAAATCCCTTGATCCGCCCTCCGAGGTCGGTGGCCTTGACCATCGCCTCCTCGTCCTCCTTCGTAACGGTTGCGGATTGAGTGCAGCCGAGTACTAATAGAAAGAGTAGGATGAGAAATGATTGATTCATCGGAAGATTCTACCCCGAAGCCAAAGGTTAGGATATTATAACAAACAGGTTTTTTGGGAATCCTAGAGACAGACATTTACGGCACCCGCGCAAGCCTTCGCCTTCTCGCGGGCCTCGTCGGTCGTTTCACCCCGGGCGAGGGCCACTCCCATGCGGCGCTGCCCGCTGACCTCCGGCTTCCCGAAAAGACGGAGCTGGGTATCGGGTTGCCCGAGGGCCGCGTCGAGGTTCCCGAAGGAGACGTCGGTCGATTCCCCCTCCACCAGGATGACGGTTGAAGCGGAGGGCCCGAACTGGCGGATTGCCGGGATGGGCAAGCCGAGGATGGCCCGGGCGTGGAGGGCGAACTGAGAAAGATCCTGGGAGATCATGGTGACCATGCCGGTGTCGTGAGGGCGGGGGGAGACCTCGCTGAAGATAACGCGCTCCCCCTTGACGAATAGCTCGACCCCAAAGACACCGTAGCCCCCAAGGGCATCGGTCACGGCCTCGGCGCAGCGACGGGCTGCCCCACGGGCTCGATCGCTCATGGACTGGGGTTGCCAGGACTCCCGATAGTCGCCGTCCACTTGGAGATGGCCGATCGGCTCGCAAAAGGAGGTTCCACCGGCATGGCGGATGGTCAATTGGGTAATCTCGTAGTCGAAGTCGACGAAGCCTTCCACGATGACCTTGCCTTGTCCGGCCCGGCCTCCGGCTTGAGCGTATTCCCAGGCCCGTTCGACCTCATCGGGAGAGCGGACCGTGCTCTGTCCCTTTCCGGAGGAGCTCATGATGGGCTTGACCACGCAGGGCAGCCCGATCTCCTCGATGGCGGACCTGAACTCTTCCTCCGTGGCGGCAAATCGGTAGGAGGAAGTCTCGAGGCCAAGCTCCTCGGCCGCGAGGCGGCGGATCCCCTCCCGGTTCATGGTCAATTGGGTGGCCCGGGCGGTAGGGATGACGGTGGTGAAAACGGAGGCCTCCAGGTCGGCCAGGACCTCGGTCGCGATAGCCTCGACCTCAGGAACCACGAGATCCGGTTTCTCCGACTCGATCACGGCCCGCAGGGCCGGGCCGTCGAGCATGGAAACGACGTGGGAGCGGTCGGCCACCTGCATGGCGGGGGCGTCGGGGTAGGCGTCGAGTGCAATGACCTCGACACCGTAGCGCTGCAGTTCAAGGACTACTTCCTTACCCAATTCGCCCGATCCGCAAAGGAGGACTTTCTTGGCTGTGGGTTTGAAGGGGGTACCGATGGAAACGGACATAAGACTAATCAACAAGCAAAAGGATCCCCCAGGTCGAGCCTAAAAGAAAGCGACGAAATTATAAAACGAGCCCGAACTTATAATAGGCAAAGCAAGATGAAAAAGAGTACTGTGGGAAATGGATTCGACCAACGATTCAAGCATCTCGGAAAAGAGCGATCTACCTGAGTCAATAAACGGCAACCCGACTCTGGCTGGCAGATGGAAGCGGCTTGGAGCCGTCCTCATCGACGTCATCGTGGCCTTGCCGGTGATCTTCGTGGTCGAGCTCATGACGGGGTTCTTTCAGGCTGGGTTGGAACGGGCGCTCCAACATGGCGGAGGATATTCCCTCGAGGACATCGTGGTCATTTTCGCAGGAGGCCAGATCCTGTTTCTTCTGCTGCACGGGTACCTTCTTGCAAAGCGAGGCCAGACCATTGGGAAATCCTTCCTCAACATCAGGATCGTCGACCTGCAAGGCAAGGTACCCCCCCTCGGAAGGCTCTACGGGATGCGCTACTTTCTCCCAAACTTGATCTTACAGGCTCCCTTTATCGGCGGAATCTTCGGGTTGGTAAACGTGCTCTTCATCTTCGGGGCGGAGAGGCGGTGCCTGCACGACCGGTTGGCGGGCACCCGGGTGGTCGACGTCTACTGACCTCCCCAAGGCAACGCTTCCGAAGGTCAGACCTCCTGCGGGCAAAGCTCCGCTCCCTTGATGAGGCGGCAAAACTCCTTCTTCGATACTTTGCGGACGGGTTCCTCCGGGGCGTGGAGGGTAAAGGACAACTTGTAGGCGATGGTCAGGCGGGACCATTGCGTGATGCGATAGTACTTGTCTTCCTTTTTCCAGACCTGGCCCTGCTTGAGCTTCATGACTCACGAGCATAGCACCCGCAAGCGAACAAGCGAACGAAATCCCACCTATTCAGGGATTCGGATTCAGCCCAAAGCGCTCTCTCATCCAGGCAAAGGCAAGCGAGTGGAATTCCTTTTCAACGTAATGCTTTGCATGGGGGTAAACGATGAATTCCTTTTTTCCTTTCAGACGATTGTAGACCGCAAAGTTGGTAACCGGGGGACAGATTGCATCCTGCAAGCCCACTCCCATGAAGACCGGACACTCGATCCAAGGGGCCATGTTCATGGTGTCGAAGTAACTGAGGGTCCTGAGGGTACTCTCCCAGGTCCGTGAATCCTTCTCGTCGATCCAGCGGTCCATCTCGGGCCAGCGGGACGTCTTGAAGTAGAGCTCCCAGTTGGTCAGGAA